>TARA_R110002096_G_scaffold54517_17_pt1 | contig 15513 bp, 12 predicted proteins | sample TARA_R110002096 | Tara Oceans TARA_R110002096 (sample SAMEA4397295) | marine metagenome | biome: Polar Biome; feature: [DCM] deep chlorophyll maximum layer (ENVO:01000326); material: water (ENVO:00002006), including particulate matter (ENVO:01000060) such as... | depth 35 m | reverse complement strand
CTTCGCCGAATTGAACCGGCACTCCGCGAGCCGTGAGATCCTTCGCAAATCTCTTCAGCAATGCCTTATCATCGGCATTGCTCGCCGGATAGAGGACGCCGATTTCCTGCGGCTGCAATGGCGCGATTTCGCGCCCATCCCATTTCCCGGCCAGAAGTTGATCAATGATTCTGGCAGCCTCCCGCAACTCTCCCTTTCGATGACTGGCCCGAATCAGGAGCGGGCTGGCACCGGTGCTGCGAACACAATTCGTCATCTCCACCCGGACGGAGGCAATGGTCTCTTCATCGGTGCCTTCTCCGATCTCGGCGGCGGTGGCGAAGGTTTCCGCCAGAGCCACGATTTCGCTGGGGTTGCGGTAGTTTTGATGGAGGAAATAGCGCTGCGACGTTGTGCGCCCCCGCGCCTTGATGCCGAGAGCCGCCCAGGAGACTTTCGAGCGCCGATAAAGCCCCTGCGAACCATCGGCCACGATAAGCAAATCGCCATCGACCGGATCCCGATGCATCGCGAGCAGGCAGCGAAACCAGTTCGGCTCGAAATCCTGCGCCTCATCAACCAAAATCACATCAAATGCCCCGCTGTGCTTCGATCCACCATTCAGCCGAGCCAGGAACCGGTCGCCCAACTCTTCATCAAGACCTTTGGCATCGAAGCGCTCGCCATTCTGATTGGCGAGGCTGTGGAAGGTGGCCACCGTCACTTGGGGCAAATCGGCCAGCTTCTCCTTCAGCCAGCCAACCAGGGCGCGATTGTAGCAGGTCAGCAGAATCCGCGCGTCCGGATTTTCTGAGGCGACCCGTTTCGCCCGTGCCAGGAGAATCAGCGTCTTGCCGGAACCGGCCACGCCGTAGAGAATGCGATGCCCTGTCCCCAACGACAACGCAAAGTCCTGCTGGCGTTCGTCCAGTTCCTTGAGCAACCCGAGTCTTTCGGAAAGCGGGAGAGGCGTGTCCGCTATTTTTTTCAGCGATACCCGATCATCAAAGAAGATCTCTGGACAAATCTCTGTTCGGAGCGCTTTCAGGTGCTCATGAGCCATCTTTGGGATTGGCCAAAATGGCGAGAAAAATTTCACGATCTCAGCCTGAAGCTCCTCCGGGGAAAGCGTCTCCCAAACATCGAGGGTTGTCTTCGTCACAAAGCGCTCCCGTGGGAAAATCTCCAGCAATTGGTCCTCTTCCAAATCCGCATCCTTGAGATTCGGCAAAACGCCAAAGCGTCCCATGGGAAAGCGAATCCGTCCCTCGTATTCTCCATCAGGATGCGAATAAACCGGCGCAAACTCGGACTCCGTCAGTCGATTCTTCAAATCAAACATATAGTCCCTCGCTTGCCGATCTGGATGCGTGCTGGTTTCCATCCCTCCGGTCTTCCGATTTCGCAAGGTCACGGTTTCCGACGAGCCACTCACGATCGAATCCCGAAACCAACCTTTGACCTCAATCACGAGAACCCCATGGGTCGGAAGAATCACGACAAAATCGGGATACTTTCCCGCGATGCAAGGCTCGTAATAAACGAAGCAATCGCCGGGGAGTTTTCCCAGAATGGCGTGAAGCCGTTTTTCTCCAGCAGTTGCCTTCGACTTAAGGATTGAGGGGATTAATTGTGCCATCGGTGCCCGAATTATAATTATGGTAATTATAACATAGGCAACCTGTCGGTGCTCAACTAATTTCTTGTAGCCATGACTTCAAACGATCACCAACCAAAAACCGCACTTGTCACCGGAGGCGGCAGCGGGATGGGCGCGGCGATTTGCGGGCATCTGGCGGAGTTGGGCTACGATGTAGCAGTTCATTACCACTCGAGCCGGGATTCTGCGGAAGCGGTGCAGCGAGCGGTGGAGAAGAGAGGCCGGCGCGCGCAACTCTTTCAGGCCAATCTCGCCGTTGAGGCGGAGGTTCTGCGAATGAAGGCGGCCTTTCGCGAGAGCTGGAGTCACCTGGATCTCCTGATCAACAACGCCGGCGTTTACCACGAAAAAGCGTTCGCCGATCTGACGGAAGCGGAGTGGTTCACGGAACTGAATTCGACCGCCACCGCGGTTTACTTTACAACGCGGGCGTTTCTTCCCCTCATCCGTCCCGCCCGCGGCCGCGTCATCAACATTGGCGACGGCGCTTGTGACCGGCCCGGGGCTCGCGAGATGGCGCCGGCCTATCACATCGGCAAGACCGGCGTATTCATCCTGACCCGCAGCTTCGCCCAAGCGGAGGCGGCCCATGAGGTGGCCGTGAACATGGTTTCACCCGGGTTGCTCGAAACGAGTGTCGGCCTGGGGGCGTCGGATGTGGTTCCTTCGGGACGATTTGGCCGCTTTGAGGATATTTTTGCCGCCATCGACTTTCTGGCGACGGCGGAAACCCGCTACATCACGGGGTCGAACCTCATCGTCGGCGGCGGCTGGAATCTTTAAAGATTCTCCAATCCTACGAGCCAACGCGTCCCGCAGCCGGCACACCAGACCCGCCCCCCTCCATGGCGCGAATAAACCGGTCGGCTTCGGCGATGGAGCGATTCATTTCACTGATGAGATTGGCGGTGTTGATCTCGACGGAGCGCAGTTCGCTTTTCAACGATCCCACGACTTGGGCGTTCAGGTTGTGCTTCAGGAAAAGCACGTTGTCGCGAAACTTGACCAGCACGGGGTCGAGCGTCCCTTCGGCGCGGCGCATGGCGGACATGAGGCCGTTGTAGCGGCTCTTGGTGTCGGCAAGTTGACGCGCGCTGGCAGCCCGCAGGCCAGCATCGGAATACTGGTTCAACTCACGTTCCCATTCGCGAAATAAGGATTTGGCGACGCTTTCGACCTCGTCGTTGCGGTCTTTGACGGCGCGGGCTTTGGATTCACTGCGCTGATATGCCGAGTTCAGCCGGTTGTAGGTCGATTCCAGGCTGCCGCCCTTGTAGTTGACTAGACTTGAGAACTGCTCCAGCGCAGATTGAAACTCTTCCTTGCTCTCGGACTGGGCTTGGCGTGCCTTGAGCACCCGCTTCACCAGAATTTCCCGTTTCGCGACACCAAATTGCTCCATCGTGCCCAGAACCACGGAATCGCACGAGGAGAGGGCCAGGGCAATGACCGGCAGAATGAAGAGGGGGGATTTTTTCATCAACCAATTCTAGCCAAAATCGCGGCGGAGTCGATTCCGTTTTTGCGGACTTGTTAGAACCGATTCGCTCGGTTTGGTCTGGAAGATCATGGGGAATCTCTGTCTTTCGGGAAAACAGCGTCTCACGAGCTATCGCAAGATCGCGATCGCGAGTTGGAATCACCCACGCGATCCCCAAACCTACGCCTCGGTCGATCTATCCTACGAAGCGGCGGAAACTTTTCTCGAGAACTTCCCTTCTCCCATTCCCGTTTCGCTCACCCATTTCGTCGCAAAGATTCTCGGGCATTGCTTCGAGAAATACCCGGAGTTCAACCACGTTCTTCGCCTCGGAAATCTCTACCAACGCGCCGATGTCAGCATTTTTGTGACGACCCTGATTCGAACCAAAGAAGGGAAGGACCTGTCTGGCTTTCTGGTCAAAAACGCCGATGGAATCGGTTTGGCCGAGATTGCCAGTGTTTGCGACGCGGCAGTGAAACAGCTCCGAAATGGCGCGGATTCGGAAATGGGCCGGGTTCAACGCATGGTGGATCTCATGCCGGTTTGGTTGGTAAACTGGGTGTTGCGGGCCCAGGACTTTGCGCAAAACACGCTGAACTGGAATCTCCGTTGGCTCGGCATTCCCTGCGATCCGTTCGGCTCGGTCATGCTCAGCAACATCGGCGCGCTCGGCCTGGACAACGCGCATATTCCGCTGTCACCCTATTCCCGCTGCCCGGTGATGGTGGGGCTGGGGAAACCCCGGGAAATCCCGGTGGTTCGCGATGGAAACGTGGTCCCGGGAAAGGTCGTTCGGATAACGTTCACCTATGATCATCGCCATGCCGACGGCGCCCATGGAGCGATGATCATTCGCCGCTTTCAAAAGGTTTTTGAGAATCCCGAAGGATTCCGCCAAATCTTTGAGTCAACATGAGTTCCCATCTGACCATGCTTGAGCGCGAGTTCTTTCAGCAGGCTCCGGAAGTCTGCGCGCGGGAATTGATCGGAACGGTTTTCACGTGGAATGGCTGCAGCGGCATCGTCGTGGAAACCGAGGCCTATGCGGAGCACGGCGACGAAGCCTGCCACACCTTTTTCCGGCCCAGTGCCCGCCAATTCGTCGAATCCAAGCCGACCGGAACCGCCTACATTTATCTCAACTACGGGATGTATTGGTTGAGCAATGTTTTAATCAAAGGCGGACCTTCCAACGGATTCGTCCTGATCCGGGCACTCGAGCCGCTTGAGGGAATTCCCAAAATGCAGAAACGCCGAAACAAGGAACGATTGACCGATCTATGCTCCGGCCCGGGCAAACTGAGCATGGCGCTCGGAATCAGCGGAGAAGATCACGGTCGCTCCTTCGTCAGGTCATCCAAACGAGGATTCTTCACACCGGCCAACCAGCCTCCCAAGGTCGAGGCCGATGTCCGGATTGGAATTTCGAAAGCCGTGGATCTGCGCTGGCGATTTCTGGCGAAGGATTCGCCCTACGTCAGCGTTCCACCAACGGGCAATTAAGCGACGGACTGTTCAGCGGCCGAAACGATCTCGAAGAAGCTATCGGCTTCCAAACTCGCTCCACCAACCAAACCGCCATCGACGTCGGGCTGAGCCATCAACTCGGCTGCGTTGCCGGGCTTCATGCTGCCTCCATACTGGATTCGCACTTTCGCGGCGGCATCCGCGCCAAACGTTGTTGCAACGACGCTGCGAACAAAGGCGTGAGCTTCCTGGGCTTGCTCTGGAGTTGCGGTGCGTCCGGTTCCAATCGCCCAGACGGGTTCGTAAGCGATCACGATGTCGCCCACTTTGTCCGCAGCGACTCCGGCGAGACCGCCTTCGATCTGGGTTTGGCAGACGGCTTCCAGTTTGCCGGCATCGCGCTCTTCCAGAGTCTCACCAATGCACAAAATCGGGATCAGGTTCGCTCCAAGCGCCGTGTGAACCTTCTGATTGATGAAGGCATCGGTCTCACCAAAAATCTGGCGTCGCTCGCTGTGGCCCAGCACGACATACTGAACATTGAGCGCGTTGAGAAACTCGGCACTCACTTCGCCGGTGTAGGCTCCGTTCGCCTCATTGTGCATGTTCTGGGCGCCCAACCCAACCACCGTATTTCCGGCCAGAGCCTGGGCAGCAGCGGGAATCGACGTGAAAGGCGGAACGATGACGGCGTCACTCCCACAGGAATTACCAAACTTCGGCAAAAAGGCGCTCAAAAACTCCTCAGTCTGCGCTGGAGTCTTGTTCATCTTCCAGTTGGCGGCTACGATGGGTCGGCGGGATGACATGTTTTAAATTGGGCTAGATTTTAGGAAAAATTCGCAGGACTTATGCGCAGGCTGGCCCGAATGACAAAGAGCGAATTCGGAAAAATTCCTAACGCAGGCAACCATGCTAACGGCGCTCAAAATCAAAAACCTGGCCTTGGTCGACGATTTGACTTGGGAAGTGGGCTCTGGACTCGTCACCGTGACCGGAGAAACCGGAGCTGGAAAATCGATCATCGTTGGAGCCTTGAAGTTAATTCTGGGCGAACGCGCCGGTCGAGACTTACTTCGATTTGGGGAAAAACACTGCACGGTGGAAGCCGTTTTTGAGATTTCCAATCGCGATGAAGTCAATGCGATTCTTGAAAACGCCGGGCTGGAGCTTTGCGAAGAAAACCAGCTCGTTTTGAAACGCGTTTTCAGCATCGCGGGTTCCAACAAACAGTTTGTGAACTGCGGCCCGGCAACGCTCGCCGCCTTAAAACAGGTGGGAAACGTGCTCGTGGACCTTCACGGCCCGCACGATCACCAATCGCTCCTTTCCCAAGAGCGCCAGCTTCAGATGCTCGACGCCTATGCCGGTCCGGCGGTTCGAAAGTGCCTGGCCGCCTACCGCACCGCCTACGATCGATGGACGGAAGCGAATCGGGATTACCTGGCCCTGCGCGACGCGGAGCAAACCACCGGCCATGAATTGGAACTTCTCCGATTTCAGGTCGAAGAAATCCAGAACGCCGGACTGCGAACCAACGAGGAGGCCGAGCTGGAGCAGCAATACGCCGTCGCCTCCAACAGCCAACGCCTCATCGAAACTGCGAGCACCATTTCCAACAAGCTCAGCGAAGGCCCCATGGCGATTCTCAGCCAACTCGCCAGCCTGCAAAAAAGTGTGCGCGAATTGGAACGCATCGACGACGCGACGAGCGAACTCCTCAGCGGGTTCGACACCGTCCAAGTCGAACTGGATGAGCTTTGCCACGGCTTGCAGGACTACGTCTCGAATTTGGAAGTGAACCCGGAAGAAGTCCGCCGGCTGGAGAACCGCCTCGATTTGATCCAGGGATTGAAACGCAAATACGGGCAGACGGTCGAAGACATCATGGAGTTTGGCCAACGGGCCGAGCGAAAGCTGAATGCCACGAAAAGCCGGAGCGACGAATTGCATCGCCTGGAAGAGTTGATCGATGAAACGCGGCAGACGGTCGACAAGGCGGGAAAAGCGCTCAGCAGGAAACGCCATGAATTTGCTCCCAAACTCGCCAAAGAAGTCTCCGGCCACCTCAAAGACCTCGGCTTCAAGCAATCCAAGTTTGAGATCGCGGAAGAACCGCACGAGCAACCTTCGGCAACCGGTTTGGAACAAATCGATTTTCAGTTCGCGCCAAATCCGGGGGAACCGTTCAAACCGCTTCGCGTCATTGCCTCGAGCGGCGAGATGTCGCGCGTGATGCTCGCCGTAAAAAACGCGCTCGCCGATCAGGACCAGATCCCACTGATGGTCTTCGACGAAATCGACGCGAACGTTGGCGGACAAATCGCCCGGGCCGTCGGGCAAAAAATGGCCACGCTTGGCGAAAAACACCAGGTCGTCGCGATCACCCACATGCCCCAGGTCGCCTCGCTCTCCCAATACCACTATCTCGTCCAGAAAGAAGTGCGCAGCGGGAAAACCCGATCCACGTTAAAACGCGTGGATGGCGAAGCCCGCGTTGCCGAAATCGAACGCATGTTGGGCGGCGGAGGCGAAACGGCGAAGGCCTTGGCCGAAGAGATGCTGAAGAACGCGGCTCCCTAATGAAAGTCGTGCGAATACGACTCTTTCACCACACCGAAATGCAAGCCTTCTGATCGGTGAAAATCACTTGGAAAGCATCTTTATTTGCGTCACCTTTAGACATGATCGCTTCCTTTCCGGAACTGGAGCAATTGACCCCTCAAGAGAAATTCACCCTCGCCAGTGAGCTTTGGCAACAGGCGATGGAAGGCAACGATGCTTGCGCCAATCCGGACCCTCAAATCGTCGAACTTCTCGAGAAACGGCTCGATCACTACGCTGAGAATCCGGAGTCTGGATTGCCTTGGGAAGAGGTGAAACGGAAAATTCTTGCGACCAAATGATCGATGAGGTCGTTTGGACGCAAGGCGCGTCCGCCGATCTTCAGGAACAGTTCGAAAAACTCGAAGACACCGCTGACGGGCGAGGACTGGAGTTAATCGAGCGGGTGGATGCCGCGATGGAACTGCTGAAAGCTCACCCGGAGATTGCCTCGAGATATGGCACCCGGCTCAGGCGGAAGCTGATTGGCAAGAACTGCGAGTTTGGATTGTTTTACTCGATTGTTGGCCACAGGATCATTTTGGCCGCGCTTTTGGATTTGCGCCAGGACCCGAAGCAAATTCTACGCACGCTCAAACAACGTGGAGTGGGTGATCAATGAAAGTCGTGCGAATACGAATTCGTCACCGAGTCGAATCGTAGCCCTTCCACCACTTCGGTGTAGATCGAGGTGACTCCGTCGTTGTTTTGCACGCGACCGCCGATTTTGAGGAAGGTTTCCTGGGTGATGATGAGGCGGAATTCTTCGAATTTGGGGCCGGGGACGAAGGCGTTGGAGATGCCGGTCTCGTCTTCGAGGCTGATGAAGACGTGGCCTTTGGCAGTGCCGGGGCGTTGGCGGCAAATGACGAGTCCGGCGATCCAAATCCGCTCACCGTCCTTCGCCTGGCAGATGTCGGAGGCTCGCCAGATTTCCGGAAGGTTCTCACGAATGTAAGCCATCGGATGCGGGCCCGTGGTGAGATGCTGGGTTTCGTAATCGGCAGCGAGGCGTTCGTTGGGGAGCATGGGGGTTAGCGGCACCAGCCGTCGTCCTCGTCCCTCGTTCTCGTCCTTCGTCCTCGATGCGGATGGCTCAGGCAGCGCGGAATCGAGGACGAGGGACGAGGAGGAGCACGAGGACGATGCCTGGGCGAAGAGGTCCAATTCCACGTGACGCTCGACTTCCCACAGCGCGGCTCTTCGATGCTCGGCCAACCCATTGAGCGCGCCGGCTTTCGCCAAAACGCGGCGCTCGTCCTTGTGAACCCGGGTTCGCAGCAAAAAATCATCGAGATCGCGAAACGGCTCACGCGAGCGTTCCACCAGGATTCGTTCCGCCGCATCCCGGCTTAGCCCTTTGATCTGACTCAAACCAAGGCGAATCTGGTCATCCGCCAGCACGATTGCGCCGAATTCCGACGAGGCCACGTTCACCGGCTTGATGCGAATGCCGTGATGCCGGGCGTCTTTGATCAACGTCGCGGGAGAGTAGAAACCCATCGGTTGGTTGTTGAGCAATCCGACGTAAAACTCGGCGGCGCGATGCACCTTGAGCCAGGCGCTGGCGTAGGCGATGAGCGCGAAACTGATGGCGTGCGATTCCGGGAAGCCGTATTGCGCGAAAGCCTGGATCGAGTGCACGATTTCGTCCTGCAGCACCGGATCCACGTTTTTCGCATCCATCGCCGCGCGCAATTTCGCCATGACGCGCTCCATCTTTTCGCGCGAGCGATTGAAGCTCATGGCGCGGCGCAACTCCTCCGCTTCGGAGCCGGTGAAGTCCGCAATCACCATCGCCATTTTGAGAACCTGCTCCTGAAACAGCGGCACGCCCAAGGTGCGTTCAAGGATGGGCTCGAACAAGGGATGGATGTAGTTTGGTTCCTCGCGCCCCCGTTTTCGGTTGATGTAAGGGTGGACCATCTTCCCGACAATCGGCCCCGGACGAATCAACGCCGTTTCCACCACCACATCGTAAAAACAACGCGGCTGAAGTCGCGGCAAGGTTGCCATCTGGGCGCGACTCTCGACCTGGAACAGTCCAATCGTGTCGGCCTCGCAGAGCATGTCGTAAACCTTCTCATCGTCGTAGGGCAAATTGTGGATCTCGACCGGACGCCCGCGTTCTTCGCACATGGCAACCGTGTCCTGAACTGCCGAGAGCATGCCCAACCCCAACAAATCGACCTTGATGATCCCGAGGTCTTCGCAGTCGTCCTTGTCCCACTGAACCACGACGCGATTTGGCATCGATGCGTTCTCCAGCGGCACCACCGTGTCGAGCGGCTTGTCCGAAACGATCATCCCGCCGGAATGTTGGCCGAGGTGACGCGGCAGGCCGTAAACGCTCTGGTAAAGGTGAATCAATGCCGGCAAACGTGGATGCTCGCCGGACAATCCAGCCTGGGCGACATGGTCGCGGAGTTGCATCGTATCCGGATAATCGCCACGCCCGTAGAGATCGGAAAACCGCCCCAACACGTCTTCAGGGATTCCGAGCACCTTGCCCATCTCGCGCATCGCGCTGCGCCCCCGGTAGGTAATCACGTTCGCCGTCATCGCGGCGCCGCGTGGCGAGTATTTGCGGAAGACTTCCTGAATCACGGATTCACGCCGGTCGCCGCTCGGGAGATCGATGTCGATGTCCGGCCAGGACTCGCGTCCTTCGCTCAAAAACCGCTCAAACAGCAGCTTGCCGCCAACGGGATCGACGTTCGTGATTCCGAGGCTGTAACACACGGCGCTGTTCGCGGCACTGCCTCGCCCTTGCGCGAGAATCCCTTCCCGTTTCGCGAAGTTCATGATGTCCCAAACGATGAGGAAGTAACCGCAGAAACCGAGTTTACCGATCAACGCCAACTCGTGCTCCAACTGCTTCTTAACCGCTGTGTTAAACTTTTTCCCGTAACGCGCCTTCGCGCCGAGCCAGGTTTCGCGACGCAAAACGTCGCTCATCGTTTCCTCATTTCCGGTTGGATATTTGGGAAACTGGTAACCCAGGTTCTGCAGCGAAAACTCCAACCGCTCCGCGAGACGTTCCGTGTTCGCAATCGCCTGCGGCAGATCCGCGAACAGCGCCGCCATTTGCGCTGGAGACTTCAGATAGCGCTCCCCATTTCGACTCAGCAAGGCGCCGGCATCGTCGAGCGTTTGATGATGGCGCAAACAGGTGAAGGCATCGAGCAACGGACGCTCCGCTTTTCGCGCAAACCGGGTTCCATTCGACGCCAAAACCGGCAACCCCAGGTTTTCCGCCAGATCCACCAACGCGCTCACCACCCAGTTTTCCCCACGAACGCGATGGCGCTGGATTTCGACGAAAACCTGGGGTTTCCCAAAAATCGCGATCAACTGGCGCATCGCCTTCTCCGCACCATCCCGGTCGCCACGCTCCAGCGCAGCGCGCACCGGACCATCCTCATCGCCGCTTAACGCGACCAAACCCGGCGCAAACTCCTCCAATTCGCGCCACGTCACCATTCCCTCCCCTTTCGGCGCCCGCAGTTTGGCCCGAGTGATCATGCGACACAGATTCTGGTATCCCGCGCGCGACTCCACCAACAGCGGGATCGCGCAGCCGCATTCCATCGTCACCTCCGCGCCAACAATCGCGCGAATCCCGGCTTCCTTCGCTCGAGCGTTCGCCCGCGCCGAACCGTAAACCCCATCGCGATCGCAAATCGCCAATTCGGCCATGCCAACCTCGGCCGCACGTTCCACGAGCACCTCCAGTTGGGACGAACCGCGAAGGAAGCTGAACGCCGAATTGGCATGGAGTTCGATGAATCTGGACAACTACTCAAATGAACAGTCTTTCTGGGCAATTTCAATGAGAAAGCGACTTGCGAACCCCCGTCTCGACCGTCCCAGTAGAACCATGAAATCCCTTTTCATCCACGCCCTTCTCCTCTTCGGGTTGGCTCAGGTCAGCCTGGCCCAGCACATCGTTTTTCTGATCGGTGAGCGGGAATACAAGACTGCCGAGTCGCTGCCGGCTTACTTTGAGTCAGATCTCAAGCCCGCAGGTTTCACCGCGACCTTCATCACCGCTCCGCCGGAAGGGGAGGCAAAGAACGACTTTCCCGGGTTGGAGGAAGCGCTCGCGAAGGCTGATCTTTGCCTCGTCAGCGTGCGCCGGCGAGCCCCCAAATCCAGTCAAATGGCGGCATTGAAGGCATTTGCCAACGCCGGAAAGCCGATCGTCGGAATCCGGACCAGCAGCCACGCCTTTCACCTGGGAGGCAAAGAGGTCCCGGAAGGGCATGCACTTTGGGAGGAATTTGACCCGGTCGTCCTGGGCGGAAACTACCACGGACACTACGGCAACGAGCCGGCGCCCATTTCGATCGCCAAAGGAGCCGGGTCGCACCCGATTCTTGCCGATATCGGCGAACTGGCCCCCACTTCGAAACTCTATCGCGCGGCTCCCTTGGCCGAAAAGGCGCAAGCCCTGCTCTTTGCCACGGTTGAGGGCAAGGAGCCGGAACCTGTTGCCTGGACCCACACGTTTGGCCCCAACAACGCCCGCATTTTCTACACTTCGCTGGGGTTGGCCGATGAGTTTGCGAACCCCGAATTTCGCAAATTCCTGACTCAGGCGATCCTTTGGGCGCTGAACGATCCGGCTTGAAAATCGCGGGACGGCTGGCAGTTTGTTTGCCGAAAATCGTCCCAGAATGATCTATCAGCGACAACAACTTACCACTCTCGAGCCGGAAGAGTTGGATCGCTATCTGGAGGAAGGCTGGTATCGCTGGGCCCAAACGATCTTTACCGGGCACATCCTTGCCTTTCCCGATGCACTTTACCCGGCAGCGTGGATTCGGTTGGCGCTTCCAGACTACAAGTTCCGGAAGAGCCTCCGCCGGATCATGCGGCGCAACGGGGAAAGCCTGGTGGTCAAAATGGGGCCGGCAAAGATCACGGCCGCGAAAAATCTGCTCTTTCTGAAGTACCGCGCCAGTTTCAAGGGCGATTTGTTTCCGACCCTTCAGGATGCACTGTTCGGTTCACCGAAGAAGTCGTCGGTGTTCGACACCCGGCAACTTGAGATTTACCACAACGATCGCCTGATCGCGTTCAGCTTTTTTGATGTCGGCGGCGAGAGCATCGCCAGCATCATGGGCATCTACGATCCCGACTACTCGCGATTTGGCTTGGGGTTTTACACCATGCTGCTCGAAATCGAGTGGGCGAAGGAGAATGGGAAAGACTACTTCTACCCTGGCTATGCGGTTCCCGGCAATTCGCGGTTTGATTACAAATTGCGAATCGGCGATGTCGAGTTCTTTGAGGCGCGCTCCCAATCCTGGTTGCCGTGGGACCAGTTCCAGATTGAGAAGACGCCGTTGGCGGAGCTTCGCAAGAAAGTCTCGGACCTGAAGGTTACCGCGACCAACGCCGGTCTTCACTGGCTGATCGGCCACTATGCCAACTTCGAGGATCCCTGTGAACGCCTCAAAGGCAATCACCTGCTGCAGTTCCCGCTTTATCTTTCGGCCGACGACCATGCTGAAAACGAGAATCCCATCATCATTGAGTATGATCTGATCTCCACCCAATACCGGCTGAGTCGTTACCAAACCGTCAAAGCGCTGCCGTTCCCCAATCACACCAAACAACTGGCGATCTACTCCTACCCGATCAGCTACGATCTGGCAGACTTCGTCTTTCTGGGGTCACTCGTCCGAAAAGAGATCCTTTTTGAGCATCCTGAGGCGCTCCCGGTGATCGAGCACCTCAAAAATCTGGGATAACAGGGCTCGTTCTCATCGTTGAGACCCGAAACTGACTCAGATTGATAATTTTCATAATAAAATGCAATTATAAGGTTGCCGCGCCTCTGGATTATGATAATTATCAATAACTTAGTCATTCAGAACTTAGAAACGGTCTCTCAACATGAAAGCACTCAAACTTCCAACTCCGAAAAAGGTCCTCGTCACCGGGGCTGCTGGATTTATTGGTAGTCACACCGTCGATCTCCTCCTCAGAGAAGGGCACCAGGTGGTCGGAATCGACGACCTCTCCACCGGCAATCTGGACAACGTGCAGACCGCCTTGAAAAGCGGACGCTTTCACCTCGAACAAGCGGATATGCTGGACGAAGGCCTCATGGATCGCCTCGTCGCTGAGTTTCTCCCCGATGCCATCATCCACCTCGCCGGTTTGGTCAGCGTAACGTTGGGGCAGGAACAGCCTGAGCGGAATTTCCGCCTGAATCTTGAATCCACCAAGTTGGTTGCCGAGGCAGCGCGCAAGCACGGTTGCAAACGCGTCGTTTTCGCCTCATCCGCCGCGGTTTACGGAGATTTGGAGCAATTGCCCATTCAGGAGAGCGATCCCAAGGATCCGAAGAGCAACTACGGTACGGCCAAGTTGATGAGCGAAATGCTTCTCCAGAGCTACGCCAAGAGCTACGGAATGACCTGCATTTCCAATCGCTTCTTCAACGTCTTCGGTCCTCGCCAGGATCCGCATTCCCCCTACAGCGGCGTGATTTCGATCTTCGCAGAGCGATTCTCGACCGGACGCGAAGCAACGATTTTCGGTGACGGTCAACAAAGCCGCGACTTCATCAGCGTTTACGACATCGCCGCCGGCAATGTGCTGGCCGCAACGCAGAAAGATGTGCCAAGCGGTGCCTACAACCTCTGCAGCGGCGAGCGCCAGAGCCTGCTGGATTTGGTCGATGCCCTTGCCAAAGCGCTTCCAACGGCTCTTCCCGTCAATTTTGCGGAAGAGCGCGAAGGCGATATCAAGCATTCTCAAGGTTCGAACGACAAGGCTCGCGTCTATCTCGGTTTTGCCCCCAAGATCGAGTTCGAGGCAGGCATCGAAGACCTCGTTGCTTCGACCTGCGAATCCACTGACGAGCTCAGAGTCGCATAGTCTCATTTTTCATGGTTTGTGTTTGCTGTGCGGGCGGGTCCAAGTGGACCCGCCTTTTTTCGTTTGGGGTCCGTGGGGGTTCCGAATTATAGGAAACGATCGTTTTACCTTAGATGAACCTACCCGAAGAGCCGTGGCGGCTTTCCGCCTCTGAACTGGCAAACCTGGATCAAACCCACATTTGGCATCCGTTCACCCAGATGGCGGATTGGTGTGCGGATTCCCATGAGCCGCTCGTCCTCGCCAAGGGCAAGGGCGCCCGCGTAACCGACCTCGCCGGACTGGAATACATTGACGGGAATTCGTCGATTTGGACGAACATCCACGGCCACAATCACCCGACGATCACCGCTGCGATTCGCGATCAGCTTGATCGCATGGCGCACAGCTCCTTTCTCGGCCTCACCCATCCCAACGCCGCAGTTCTGGCGCGGGAACTCGTGGCTCGAGCGCCGGGAGACTCTCTCACCAAGGTCTTTTTCTCCGACAACGGTTCGACCGCGAACGAAGTCTCCCTTCGCATGTCACTTCAGGCTCGCGCCCTGCGTGGCGAAACTCAGCGCACCCAGTTTGTCGCGTTTGATCAGGCGTATCATGGAGACACCGTCGGCGCGGCGAATCTGAGCGGGATCCCGTTGTTCAGCGCCCCGGTCGCAGCTCCGTTTCCGCCGGTAACGCGAGTTGCCAATCTGGAGGAATTGGTCTCGCTCGGAAGCGACTTCGCCGAAACCGTCAACGCGGTCATCATCGAGCCATTGGTTCAAGGTCCGGCCGCGATTCGTCCGTGGCCGAAAGGGATGTTGCGCGGATTGGCGGATTGGTGCGAAGAACACGGCGTGTTTCTGATCCTCGACGAAGTCCTCACCGGATTTGGCCGGACCGGAACCCTCTTTGCCTGCGAGCAGGAGAATGTCGTGCCCGATTTCCTCAATCTCGCCAAGGGAATCACCGGCGGATATCTGCCACTGGCCGTCACGCTCACAACGCAAACGGTCTTCGATGCCTTTCTCGGTGGTGCTGACAAGACCTTCTACTACGGCCATTCCTACACCGCGAATGCGGTGGGTTGCGCAGCGGCGCTGGCTTCGCTCCAGGTTTTCGATGACGAGGACGTTCTCGCCAACCTTCAGCCCAAAATCGCGGAACTAACCACGGGCCTGGCCAATCTTTCGGCCCTGCCGCAGATTTCTGAGATTCGGCAATGCGGCTTCATGGCCGCCCTCGAAGTTCAGGGGATGACTCCGACAGCGATTGAGATGGAGAACAGGAACCAACTCGGAGCAGCAGTCTGCAACGCGGCTCGCGACTTTGGGCTCCTGACCCGCCCGGTCCGCAACGCCGTCGTCTTGATGCTTCCGCTTTGTGCAACGAGCGAGGAAATCAGTGCCGCTTGCGCCGCCATCGGCCAGGGCATCGCCCAAGTTTG
>TARA_R110002096_G_scaffold97694_15_pt1 | contig 15520 bp, 9 predicted proteins | sample TARA_R110002096 | Tara Oceans TARA_R110002096 (sample SAMEA4397295) | marine metagenome | biome: Polar Biome; feature: [DCM] deep chlorophyll maximum layer (ENVO:01000326); material: water (ENVO:00002006), including particulate matter (ENVO:01000060) such as... | depth 35 m | reverse complement strand
TTATATGGACGCTACTACTCCAAAAGATCCTGGATTTGAGCCGCCAATCATTAGCACTGGATTAGGACGAACCACTTGCTCTTATTTTTTACCTGACGAAACTATTGTATATGGTTCTACTCACCTTGCTGATGTTAAATGTCCTGAAGAACCTGCTCGTGTACCAGGTGGTGCTTATGTTTGGCCAATTTATGAAGGCTACGATATTTTTAGAGCAAATAAAGAAGGTGAAATTATAGACACACTTACCAATACTCCTGGTTATGATGCTGAAGCAACGGTATCGCCAAAAGGTGACAAAATTGTGTTTACATCTATGCGTTCTGGTGATTTAGAGCTTTACATTATGGATGTTGATGGTTCTAACGTAGTTCAAGTAACCAACGAACTTGGTTATGATGGCGGTGCCTTTTTCTCTCCTGATGGAACACAGCTTTTATTTAGAGCTTCTCGCCCAAAAACTAAAGAAGAAATTACAAAGTATAAGTCGCTTCTTGCGGAAGGCTTAGTAGAACCAACGGATATGGAATTATTCTTGGTAAATGTTGATGGATCTAACATGCGTCAGATTACTGAATTGGGTAATGCAAATTGGGCTCCATTCTTTCACCCTTCTGGCGAGAAAATTATTTTCTCTTCCAATCATAACACAGAAAGAGGCTTCCCTTTCAACTTGTTTATGATTAACCCTGATGGAACTGGTTTAGAGCAAGTTACTCACGATGGTGTTTTCGACTCTTTCCCAATGTTTTCTTCTGATGGAAAGAAGTTGGTCTTTTCTTCTAACAGAAATAACGGTGGCACTAGAGCTACTAATATTTTTATAGCTGATTGGGTTGAATAGATATTCTATCACTCATTAAAAAAAGGCGACTCATATGAGTCGCCTTTTTTGTTATAAGCCAATACGTATAATTCTAAAGCCAAGGTTGGTTTGTAATACAAAGCATTTCACAAGACGCGCCTTTCGGAATATCTTGATTTTTTTAGTTTTCTACCAAGAAGACTTGTTTTGCAATACTATATCCAATTGTTTTTTCTTTCTCTTCTAAACTGACTTTAACTGGACCATCAAAAGGTGCTTTCTCAATTACTCTTACCTTTACTCCAGGGATAATCCCTGTTTTTTCGAGGTAACGTAGTAATTCTGGGTCTTGATCTTTAACTCTGCCAATTAAATACGGCGTTTCTAGCTCTGCATCTGTTATCGCGAGAGAGGCCATTTTCGGCACAACTCCATCTTTTGATGGGATTGGGTCGCCATGAGGATCGTGAGTAGGATGATTCAGTAACTCAGCAATCGTATCTTCAAACTGTTCCGATATGTGGTGCTCTAGTTTCTCAGCCTCATCGTGCACTTCATCCCAAGAGTATCCGAGCATTTCTTTTAGGTACAGTTCTAGCAATCGGTGGTGACGAATAATTTCGAGTGCAATTTTTTCGCCAGCGGCAGTAAGTTCTGCTCCTCGGTACGATTTATGAGTAATCAGCTTTAGCGTTGCTAACCTCTTCAACATATTTGTTACTGAAGCTGATGAAACCGAAAGTGCTTCCGCTATGTTTGTGGTAGTAGCACGATTGCCTTCAGTTTCAAGAACGTAGATTGCTTTTAAATAATCTTCAACCGACTGAGTTCTACTCATTATTGCTTAATAATGGTATTTTCAGTTTCTTTTAAATACTCTTCAAAACCAATTTTTCCAAATTGATCCGTTCCGATGTAGCCCATTAACGGTCCAAACACTTCTGATGGTAAGAATCCAGGCTGAGCTCCAATAATTTCTCCATCAGAGCCTAAAAAGTAATGTGTTGGGAATGAAGCTAAACGCATATACTGCGCAAATTCCCACGATTTATATTTCTCGCCATTAAATACCAGCTCTGTCTCAGCTTCGGCATTAACTTGTACAGGTATAAACTGTTCGTATAAACGCTCTCTCACTTTTTCGTCGGTATACGTTTCGCGACGCATTTTCATACAGTAGGTACACCAATCAGCATAACCAAAAATAAGAACCTTTTTGCCTGTTACTTTGGCTTGTTTTTGAGCCTCTTCTAACCCGACCCATTTAATCCCAGAGGGGTCATTAACAGCCTCTCCTTTTAAAGCTACATTGTTCTTATCTGTTACATTTGAGCTATTTTCCTTCTTCTCTTGAGCACAACTTGCGGCACTAGCTAATAAGAATATTAAGGAAAAAAGTAGCCCTGTCTTATTTAAAAATCTCATTATTACTTTTCTAAAATATAAATTAGGCCTTTATAACGACCAAAGTCATGTCATCGTATTGCGTGGCATCACCATAAAAAACTCTAACATCCTTCACTATGAAGTTAAGAAGTTCTGATGAATTTTGGGTCTTTTCATTTTTCAATATTCTGTAGAGCCGATCCTCGCCATAAAATTTTCCTTCTTTGTTCTGAGCTTCGGTTACACCATCGGTATAAAGCACCAAAACATCGCCTTTTTCAAGCTTTAATGTCACTTCATCACAGCCGATTTTAAATCGTTCATCACTTGTCATTCCTAGCGCTAAGCCTTTAGGCTGAAGCCAAGAAACCTGTCCATTAGCTTTTTTATGGAGCATTGGGTTATGTCCCGCTCTAACGTAGGTAAAAGTATTTTCTTGGGAATTAAGTACTCCGTATATCATAGAGATAAAAGTGCCTCTAGTTGCATTACTGTTAAACAACCGATTAGCTTGCACTAGCAACTCTTTTGGAGAAGTTAAAATAGTACTTAAACTATGTATAACACCTTTTATGAACGTCATATAAAATGCCGCTTGAATTCCTTTACCACTTACGTCACCTATTGCTACTCCAGCTTTAAAATCATCGATTCGGATGATGTCGTAATAATCTCCACCCGCTTCCATTGCAGGGTCACAAATAGCCGCTGTATCAAAGCCAGTAATTTCGGGAGTAGTATTTGGCAAGAATGTTTGTTGAACTATTCTAGCAATATCTAACTCCTGCTGTACCCGTTGTTCTTTGGCAAGCTCTTCGATATATACTGGTATATAATCGGGAAGCTCATCCTTTTCATTCCCTTTATAAATAAAGTATAACCCAAAGCCCGCTAAACTTACACAGATTAGCAAAAACACATAAAAAACGTTGATATCGGGTGAATTTGTTATAGCCCACCCTGTGGTTGTACTTAGAATATTCAGAAATATAAAATACGCCAGAGCTAGGGTTACAAAATCAAATTTCAGATAGAAAACACCCAGTATTACACCCAATACAAAGCTAACACCCAAACTCATTTCTGAAGGGAAAATTGAAAGCGTTATAGGGTTTAATAGCATTGAACAAAAACCTGTTAAAATAGGAATTACCCATTTTTTGTTCCACAAACCATACACTTGATTTGCAAGAATTAAAAAGGTTGGAACAATCACTAATAAGCTTAAACAAACATGAATAAGTTGGTTCGCAATAGAACCAAACAGATATTCTCTACTAACAAATTGAATGGTACTATCAAGAAAGATATCGGGCGTAAATTCTATGAGTGTAATATATATACCAGCAAGAATTCCTCCGATTGATAGACCTCTTAGTATTGCCCACCCAACAGGTTTGTTGTTAAACATACCTCGCCGAACTAGGTCCCACGTTTTCAACTTCTCAGGCCAATACTGCCTTGTGATAGAATCGCTAACGGCTGTTATAAGAAAAAACCCAACTGAACTTACTGCTCCTATAATGCCTAAGAAGAAAACCTGATTAGCAAGGACACCATTAAAATTAAGTTCAGAAATTCCAAGTTCGTTCAACATTCTCAATGCCATAAAACCGGGAACCAGAAACCCCGCTAACACTGCTACTACTAAAGCGGGTCTAGTATCTATTGCTCTCGCTTTAATTCTTAGATAGAATACAATCAAAAGCCACACACCAAAACAGAGTATAATTACTTGCCCTAAAACACCTATCTGAGTATTAAAAAGACTTTTCCTTTCAGTTTTTGTAACAGGGAAATAACTTGCTTCAATTTTCCGAAGACTACCTGCTGGTAAAATTTCAACTTTTAGCTTTGGTAGAACTCCCATAACATCTACTTTCGCTGTTAAAAAAGCGCGAGCAATTTTGAAGCCATCTTCTTCATCAAATATCAAAGTATCTTGCGTAAACTCGAATCTTTTCCAATAACTATTCTCCAAATAGTAATTCACGCCATCCCAAATATTGCGAGAACCTAAATACTCACGAAAAGCTCCTGGCCTTCCTTCTCTAACTCGAATCAGTAAATCTCTCATATTTCTAAAATTCTGAGAATTCTCGTGATTATGCTGGTAATCAACCATTCCTCCAATTAAAGAATCTATAGCATCCGCAGAAAGCTTTTCCTTAACACCTTGCTGAAAAGAGCTCGCCATCAAAACGTGATTAAAAGGAGTTTGCTCATTAATAATTTTAGATGATATGGAGAAATTTACGATAGATCCATCTTCAGCAAAATCCATACTCAAGTCTCTTCCACTTCTACTTTCTGTAGAAAAAACTGAAACATTAGTTTTAAAATAAGGGAGCTTAGGCCCACTTATACCCTCTCCGAGTATCTTTTTGATTAAAGCCGTACTACCATATTTCCGTTGTAATGAGTCTACGTAATTTTCTGTTGTGATAGAGCTCACAACCTTTGGTAAACTAATAGGTTGATAGTTCCAACTCCTTAATGTGGAATCGGCTTTATTTAAAGCAGTTTCATCATCCATTTTTATACTAATGGTTGATGGTACCCAGTGATTTTGGAAATCTGCGTAGAACCAGAAAGCACCCAAAAATCCTAAGCAAAGAAGTAAAATATCCCTAAAGCGTTGATCGTGCGACAAAAACATAAACGGTCTATACGGTAAGCCTGAAAATGGTTGCAGGAATATGCTTAGATTCATGGGAATAATAAAACCCAATTTTAAAAAGCTTTATGTGCTTAATTACCTTCGCGTATAAAAGTCATCCCAAATATTCACTTATTCTCGCTGCAAATCGAGATGAGTTTTATGCAAGACCTACAAGAAAAGCTCAATACTGGATTGAAGAAGGTTATCCTGACATCTTAGCGGGCAAAGATCTTGAGGCCGATGGAACTTGGATGGGGATTCACAAAAATAGAAAATGGGCAGCGTTAACTAATTTTCGAGATCTTACTCAATTAAAAGATAGCCCACCCTCTCGTGGTGATTTGGCGCTAAATTTTTTAAAATCTGATCAATCTGCTCGTCAATACCTTAAGGATATTCAAAAAAAATCAAGTCTCTATAATGGCTTTAACCTTTTACTTAATGATGAAGAAGGCATATTCCACTTCTCAAATCAAACCGACAAAATCATTGAGGTTACTTCAGGCATTCATGGTCTAAGTAACGCTCTTCTAGACACGCCTTGGCCTAAGCTCGAACTCGCTAAATCTGGTCTTAATGAGTTCCTCAAGCAAGATAGAATCGATACCAACGAACTGTTCGATATTCTGAAAAACGAAACAAAAGCTGAAGATGACAAACTCCCTAAAACAGGGTTATCCTTTGATTTAGAAAAAGCTATTTCATCCGTTTTTATAAAAACGGATGGTTATGGAACTCGTTGTTCTACCTTGCTTCTAATACATACAGATGGAACTGTTGAGTTTATAGAACGCCGTTATAATCCTACACAAAGAGAAGTTCTTGATGAACAACATTTCAAATTTTAGCCTACGCAAGCAGGCAGATTCCAACAAATTTTCAATAAATAGCCGACTTAGTAATTAATTACTATCTTGGAGCGCTAAAAACTGTGAACTAACTGTCTCAAATGACCTATAAATACGCAAAGCCGACTCTTTTTCAGTCCTTCATTCCTATCATATTTCTTATCGTCGCCCTTTTCATCAATGTTCGAGTTTTTGGCGACGACGCTCTTTCAGGCTCCAATCAAATAATACTTATGCTCTCTGCAGGCATTGCCTCGCTAGTAGCTTATAAGTTTGGTTTTAAGTGGCCTGAAATTAGAACGGGTATTGTAAAAAGTATCAGTTCAGCGATGTCTTCAATGATTATTTTATTGCTGATTGGCTCGCTTGCAGGTACATGGTTGCTCAGTGGAATTGTCCCTGCCATGATTTATTACGGGCTACAAATTCTAAACCCCACCATTTTCTTAGTTGCTGCTTGTGCGGTTTGTGCAATTGTGTCTGTAGCTACGGGCTCATCATGGACCACTTCTGCAACGGTTGGTATTGCTTTAATCGGAATTGGTACTGCTTTAGGTTTGTCGCAAGGAATGGTTGCAGGAGCAATTATTTCGGGCGCGTATTTTGGAGATAAGATGTCTCCACTTTCTGATACTACGAACTTAGCACCTGCTATGGCTGGCACCGACCTTTTTACACACATTAGATACATGGCCTATACCACAGTTCCATCAATAAGTATTGCTCTTGTTTTATTTCTCATTTTAGGATTAATAAACGGTGGGAATTCACAAGCCGTAGAGACGCAAGAAATTTTAAGCGCCATTTCAAGTCAATTCAATATTAGCGGGTGGCTCTTTATCGTTCCTGCGATACTAGTTTTCTTGATTGTGAAGAAAGTTCCTGCAATCCCAGCAATTACTGTTGGCGCCTTATTGGGTGGTGTTTTTGCATTGATTTTCCAACCAGACGTTGTGCATCAAGTTTCAGGCTATGCTGTGTCATCTATGGAATCAAAATACGTTGGTGTAATGCTCGCACTTTACGGTGACATCAGTATTGCTACCGGTAATCCCATTGTAGATGATTTACTGAGTTCTAGTGGGATGTACGGAATGTTAGGTACGGTTTGGCTTATTATTTCTGCCATGATTTTTGGCGGTGTAATGGAAACTAGTGGAATGCTAAAGCGAATTGCTGAGTCCGTAATTTCAGTAGTAAATTCTACAGGATCGTTAGTCGCCTCAACAGTAGGAACATGTGTTTTCTTCAACATCACAGCTTCAGATCAGTATTTAGCAATTGTAGTTCCTGGCCGTATGTATGGCGAGACTTACAGAGAAAAAGGACTCGCTCCTGAGAATTTAAGTCGTTCTTTAGAAGATTCAGGAACGGTAACTTCTGTGCTTGTGCCTTGGAACACTTGCGGAGCTTATCATTCAAAAGTACTTGGGGTAGACACTATGGCGTATCTACCATTTGCGTTCTTTAATCTTATAAGCCCATTCATGTCTATCTTCTTTGCTTATATGGATATCAAAATTAGAAAATTAGACGACATCTCTGCAATTGAAAATGACGGACTTGAACTTGCAGAAGAAAGAAACTAAATCAACACTAAAAGCTCCAAATTAATACTTGGAGCTTTTTTTCCTCGAGTACTCTTTAAGTTTACAACTATAGAGTTATATCAGGCTGTACTATCGCTTAGAAACTGTTGCTCGTAATGCAAGTTACAAACTTGCTGTGCAACTTCTCATTAAGTCACAGACTTAAGAGATCATTGGGGATGAGGTAAACTAAAATTATTACAGGGGTGAATCGAATTCAAAAACTGAAACGCTTAAACTATCTGCTTTAGTCAGCTATCATTTTATATACTTCAAATAAACTTAATTTACTCCCCACAGGAAGGCTCTCACTTTCTTCAGCAAATAATTCACCTGTGTTAAAGTAAATATTATCGCCATGTGTAAATTCGATTCTCTGATTATTAGGGGTTGGAACCTTTGACGCTAATTTGTTTCCTTGTGTATCCCAAATTTCAAGATAGTATTTAACCTCAGAATTATTGAAAGATCCTGATTTCCATGGGTTACCTGTCGCAATCATTTGCACGACTTTGTCTTTACCTAAAAAATAAATTCCCTCAGATCTAGATTTATTATACATATACCCTCTGTAGTATCTGTGATCATTCGGGATTTTTAAAGATCCCAATTCTTTAAAATTAGATTCTTCAAAGTAATCTGGAACAGAGTTATAATACTTTGAGGCACCTGTTTTAAAGTTATATCTCCAAATTCCTGGATAAGAGATATACAAGTAAAATACTTCGGTACTCTTTGCAATCAATCCTCCCCCTTCTGATGTATTACCCACATAAGCCATTTCTGGAGTATCTACATTCGCCCCTAAAAATTGCTTATCGTCAATATCGTAAACTGATAATGTTTTATCAGTCTGGCCATAGCTTACATCATTAATAGTTATAAGCAGTGAGTCTTCAGCTATTGCAAATTTTCTACTTCTAAAACTTTCCAAGCTAAATTCATGGCTGTAAGACATATCAGACTTATTGAAGAAGAGTGCCCTGAACTCGTTGAATGGCAGTACAACTAAATAGTTTTCTGTTACATTACAATCAATAAGTGTTTGAAATTCACCAGGTCCTCTTCCAGATGGTGCAATTTCTTTTTGAAACTCTCCGTTGCTATTAAACTTTAAGATTCGTGTTAAATCACAATAAAAAATATTCCCTTCCTTATCCATTACTCCCTTAAGAAAACTTGAGAGAATAAAATTTTCATCAATTTTAATTGTGTAATCACTAATTTTTTCAAAAGAAAACTGAGCTTTGCTTTCTGAAATCATTGTACAAATAAAAATAAGCGATAAGAAGTATAGTCTCTTTTTCTTTAATATCTGCATAAATACCCTATTGGAATACTATAGGGCCACAACTACAAGGCTGGCTCCCATAATTACCGCAAATCGGTGTTACAGGATTACTTGGCCTATGCAAACATGTAACTACACAGGTGTTAGTGGTCTCACAATCTGCGCAAGCACTTTCAGCATTTGCTTCATTGTTTGTGTTTTGTAGCATTATAAAAAATGTCATAATAAAGACCCCAGCTAACGTAATATTGATCTAAATTTATTATTAACGTTCATAGATATCTTATTCGTTAAAATAAGCTACAGATTATAAATAAATACATAAATAAAATCCAATTAATTACTTACGCATATACAACACTCCAACAGTGTTAGATTAAATGGTAAAAATTTGGGCTAAAATCGAAGCTATTGATGTAGGCTCTCATTTAAAAACGAACCGTTCAAAATATTTGTGTATAAGGATTAGCTGTTCAGAAAGGAGGCTCAGGTTTTATTTAAGTAGTTTAAGCTTAGATTAGAAATTGGTGTGGATAAACCAAAGAATCTCTTCCATTTGATTTTGCACTTCTCTAGTTGGAATAACGTAGTTGTTATTCATAAAGCTGAAAAGAAGTTTTCTTCCGCTTTCTGTAATCACAAAACCACTCAAGCAATGGTTATTACTTAAAGTCCCTGTTTTAGCAAACACATATGCAGGACCGCCATCACGTGCTGCATACAATCTACGGATGGTTCCTTGCTTTCCACCTTGTGGTAACGAATCGAATAGTAACTCATCGTTATTCACTTTCTCATCAATCTTTTTTAGAAGTCCAACTACGCTACGTGGAGTGAATAGATTATAGCGTGAAAGCCCAGAACCATCTCTCCAGTTCGGAGAATCTGGTAGATCAGACATGTAATTCTCAATTACGTGATTGATGCCTTTTCTCACATTCAGATCACCACCAAGTGTTCCAGAAATCATCATCATAATTTGCTCTGCAACGTGATTGTCGCTTGGTAGCAACATTCTTTTATACAAACTATCTGATTCCATTCCGTAAAGCGTTTCAAACTCTTCTGGCATTTTGAATTCACTCAGGTATTCTACTTTCTTGTTTAGCGTATCAGCCAAAAGTTCTACAACAAGCTCTGGAGTATAATGGAAAGGTTTATCTACTTCATATCGTGAAGTATCACTTTTAAACGAATAGTTGTAAGTATTGCCAACTCTATCTCGAGAAAGAGATAGTCGTCCATCTTCATTCAACCCTTCATTTTTCACATAATCACTGAAAAACTTTGGGCTTACTAAATACTCGCCATTTTCTTCAGCAATACGATCTTGCTCAATATGCTCTAAGGTGAATCGAGCTACATTCCCATAAATCGGAAGTGGACTTTTTTCTGCTGAATAATAAGAATCGTAATCGCCCCAAGACCAGCCGGGTCCTAAAGGTTCATCAGCAAAGTTACTATCCGAAAAGTAAATATTACCTTCAAATTCATTCAATAAATCGAAAACATCTGAAGTGCCGAAGTCGGGATGAAGAAAAGAAGGATCTCCTGTTCCCCAAAAAATAAGCGAATCGCCTTTAATAATATAATAAAGTGCAGGAATGCGATCGCCCAGCATATTCAAGCCAGCGTAATAGGTAAACAACTTAGTGTTCGATGCAGGCGTCATATATTTATCTTCATTCACGCCATACAGAATTGAATCCACTTCTGAATCGTACAAAGCAAAACCGGTTATGGTTTTAGAAAAGATGGGTGAAGTTTCGAATTTACTTGCAAGCTCTTGAACTGCTGAGCTAGAAGCTTTCGGAGTTTCTACAACTTCTTTTTGAGCAACCTGCGTTGTTTTACAGCTTACCAAAATTAATAAGGATCCAATGATATATTTCTTCATTCTTATCTAACCTAACTTATGCTTTGAACTATTTAATTCGTCACGATAAAAGATATCGCTGTTAATTTCCATATGTGATTATTTATTTACTCATTTTTTACCCATTTCTTCTGATTCGCTTATAATCTTTTTACAGCTACAATTTTGAAATGCTCTTCTAAGTAGAGACTTTCTATCATCTTAAAATTTAAATGGATTCAACAATGAATATATCCGTCAAAATTTTGAGTTTGTTCTGTTTAGTGAGCCTCCTTTCGGTTTCAATTAATGTACAAGCTCAAAATAATACTGACTATCGCTCTTATTCAGAGATTACAGCTAAGATGAAAGCTTTGAATAACGCGCATAAAAATATTACTGAGCTCAAATCAGTAGCTAAAACAAAAGGTGGGAAAGATGTTTGGGTGCTCACCATTGGTTCAGGTGATGTCCAAAATCATCCAGCAATTGCAGTTCTAGGAGGCGCAAAAGCTTCTCATATTGTAGGAAGTGAGCTAACGTTAAGGTTCGCAGAGCAACTTCTATCAAAAGCGAATACTGAAGAGACTAAAGCTCTTTTAGCTTCAACCACTTTTTATGTATTTCCTCAAATCAATCCAGATGCCTCTACTCAATATTTTGCTTCTATAAAGTATGAGCGTGACGGTAACATGATTTCTACGGATGCCGATAGAGATGGCTTTTTTGACGAAGATGGTTTCGATGACTTGAATGGCGACAAACTCATTACCATGATGCGAGTTGAAGACCAAACTGGAAACTTTACGGCCCACAAAGACGACGCCAGAGTTATGGCAAAAGCGGATATTAGTAATGGCGAAAAAGGCCGTTACAAAATTTTTACTGAAGGCTTAGATAACGATAAAGACGGCAAGTTCAACGAAGATGGTGAGGGTGGCGTTAATATTAATCAAAACTTCTCGTACGATTTCCCATACTTCAAGTCTGGTTCTAGCGAAAACCCTGTTTCTGAAAATGAGACACGTGGCGTTCTCGACTTTCTGTTTGAAGAAGCACGTAATACCTTTGCTGTAATTTCTTTTGGTCCAGAGAACAACCTATCTAGTCCACTTAAATTCAATCGTGGTGCGGCTTCTAAGAGAGTTGTTTCAGGTTGGCTTTCGGATGATATCGACGTAAACACTATGGTTTCTGAACTTTATAATAAGAAAACAAATTTAGGAAAAGCTCCTTCAGGTGATCCTCAACAAGGTGATCTTTTTCAATGGGCTTACTTCCATTATGGCCGCTATAGTTTTAGTACTCCTGCTTGGTGGACACCAGAAGTTAAAGGCGAAGATGGAAAAACTAAAAAATTCGATAATGATGAGGCTCAGTATTTAGCTTGGGCAGAAAAGGAAGGACATGATGTGTTTGTGGATTGGACCGAGGTTAAGCACCCCGATTTCCCAAACCAAAAAGTAGAAGTTGGTGGTTTAAAACCATTCACCATGCATACACCTCCTTCAGAAATTCTTGATTCATTAGCGCAAAGCCACTCCGACTTCATACTTGAACTTGCTTCGATGAAGCCGAGTGTTAAGCTTGTGAATTTCAAATCTGAAAAGGCTGGGAAAAACCTAACTCGCATTACTGTTGATGTTTATAATGATGGAAGCATACCTACCGCTTCTGACCTTGGAGTTAGAAACAATTGGGTTCGCAAAGTAATCACTCAGTTACAGCTAGATAAAGGAATGAATCTATTAAGTGGCGAGATTCAAAATTTTGAACGCTCAATCCCTGGTGATGGATATGTAACTAAAACTTGGCTTGTTCAAGGCTCTGGAAAAATAACGGTAAAATCAGGTTCACCAATGACCGGATTTGTAACCAAAGAACAAACCATTAAGTAATCGAATTATGAAAACTATTAAACATATCCTAATTACGGCTTTTATTTTTGGTTTGATGACGACTTCAAATCTAGTAAAAGCACAGCTAACTGAGGGCGTTTTTCCTGCAGCTGGAACTCCTGCAAACCCTAAAGTAGAAGCTACTTGGAATCATTATTACAACTATGATGGGATTAGCGAACTTACTGAGCGCATAGCAAAAGCACACCCCAATCTTGCCAAGAGAACTTCCATCGGAAAATCTTACGAAGGTAAAGACATTTGGATGCTGACGGTTTCTAATTTCAAGAATGGTGATCCAGCTCGTAAGCCTGCAATTTATATTGATGGAAATATTCATTCCAATGAGATTCAGGGAACCGAAATGGCAATGTATACCGCTTGGTATTTGACAGAATCTTTTGGTGATGTAAAGTTCATTACAGAACTACTGAATGACAAAACACTCTACATTGTGCCTACTATTAATCCGGATGCGCGTGAGCATTTTATGACTGAGCCAAATAACGCCAGTTCTCCACGTTCAGGGTTAAAACCCATTGATGATGACGGCGATGGCCTCGTTGACGAAGATCAGCCTGACGATCTTGATGGCGACGGAAGTATCACACAAATGCGTCGTAAAAATCCTCGAGGCAACTATCGAGTTCATCCAACTTATCCAAATATGATGGTTCGCGTACCAGATGGTGAGTTTGGAGATTACGAGCTACTTGGTTCTGAAGGAATCGACAACGACAATGATGGTCGCATAAACGAAGATCGCGTTGGAAACTATGATCCGAATCGTGATTGGGGTTGGAATTGGCAACCAAATCACATTCAACGTGGAGCGCATAAATATCCATTTTCATTGCCAGAATCTCGTGCAGTATTAGATTTTGTTATGAGCCGACCAAATATCGCTGCTGCTCAAAGCTATCATAACTCGGGCGGAATGATTCTTCGTGGACCAGGTGTAGAGGAAGACAAAGCAACGTACACGCGAGAAGATTCCCGAGTTTACGATGCGATTGGTGAAGTTGGAGAGCGACTGCTCCCAGGTTACCGATATATGATCGTTTATGCTGATTTGTATGATGTATTTGGCGGCGAACTAGATTGGTTCTACGGAGTACGTGGCGTATTCACTTACTCAAACGAGTTATGGACCAGTTATGAAATGTTCCAGAGTAAAGAACGCAATGCCACAGATTCATATGAATTCAATAAACGCCTTCTATTTGGTGATGCCATGGTAGAATGGAAATCATACAACCATCCACAATACGGCGAAATCGAAATTGGTGGATTTGAAAAGAACTTTGGGCGAGCTCATCCTGGATTTTTGTTAGAACAAGGTGCACATCGTAATATGGCATTTACCATCTACCATTTATACCAAACTCCTAAACTCACTATTGACGAGGTTTCCGAACGAAATTTAGGTGGAGGATTACGTGAAGTTACAGCTGTTATCACCAACGAGCGCTTAATGCCAACACACGCAAGTATTGATGTGAAAAATCGCATTATGCCTCCAGATATCATTAGCCTAGAAGGCGCTACGGTAGAAGCGGGTATGATTGTTACAAATCGTGATTTAAACCAGACTACAGAACAAAAGAACCGTCCTGCACGTCTTGAAGTTGATAACATCCCAGGAATGAGTTCTGTAACTGTTCGATGGATTATCAGCGGTGGAAATAACTACACGGTAAAAGTAGACAGCCAAAAAGGTGGTTTAGTTTCTAAGAAGAAATAAATCCTTCATATTTCAAGCATAAAAAAAAGCTTTCGGTTATTAATCGAAAGCTTTTTTTTTAATGAAACAGAGTTTCTAGCATCAAATATCTAGCTTAACTTTTCTAAGCAAACGGCTATTCTTTCCAATACCTCTTCCTTCCCTAGCATTTCTAGCGAAGCAAATAAATCAGGTCCGAAACCTTGTCCTGTTGTGGCAATACGAAGTGGCATCATCAGCTTACCAAAACCAACTTCATTTTCGGCAACGGTTTCTTCTAGTTTAGTTTTAAGCGTTGCTGCTACAAACTCATCTGCGCTTAATGACTCAATTTTTGCTCTGTAGGCAGTTACTAAAGGCGCACTGTCATCTTTCCACTTCTTAAGCGCATTTGCATCGTACTCTTTAGGAGCTTCAAAAAAGAAAGCGCCCATGCTTACAAATTCATCCACTTTAGAAACACGTTCGTGAATGAGTTCGATAACTTGAGTTAAATACTCGTCGCTTTTAGTATCGTAATTTGCAGCTTCAGCAGAGGCTTTCACTCTTGGCAATAAATCAGCAACTGCCGTTGCACGTATGTAGTGTTCGTTGTACCACATCAACTTCTTGAAGTTGAACACTGCTCCGCCTTTACTCACTCGATCGAGCGTAAACAGTTTACACATTTCTTCTACACTATGGATTTCAGAATCGTCGCCAGGACTCCAACCCATATACGCCAAGAAATTCACCAAAGCTTCCGGCTCATAATTTCCAGCAATGTAATCTTTTGTATTTACAGGGATGCCTTCGGTCTCAGCTTTACGCTTAGAAAGTTTCCCACCCGTTGGCGACATAATAAGCGGTAAATGTGCCATTGTTGGTGCTTCCCAGCCAAATGCTTTATACAACAACAAATGCTTTGGGGTTGAACTTAACCACTCCTCACCGCGAATTACGTGAGTAATTTCCATCGTGTGGTCATCAACTACGTTTGCGAGGTGATAGGTTGGCATTCCGTCAGACTTCATCAACACTTGGTCATCAAGCCCTGCGGTTTCAAACGAAACAATCCCGCGCACTAAATCTTCGAACTTCACTGTTTCTCTGCGAGGCACTTTCAAACGAATAACATAATCATCGCCAGCTTCAAGTCTGCGCTCAGTCTCTTCTTGAGGAAGGGTGAGGCTATTTTTCATCGATTGGCGTGTAATAGAATCGTAGCTTGGAGAAGGGTTCCCAGAAGCCTTTAAACGCTCACGCATTTCGTCAATTTCTTCAGGAGTATCAAAAGCGTAATACGCATTTCCACTTTCAATCAACTGCTGTGCGTAACCTAAGTACATTTCTTTACGCTCACTTTGACGGTACGGACCAAACTTACCTGGGTTTTTTGGACCTTCGTCAATGGTCATTCCTGCCCACTCTAAAGAATCTATAATATCCTGCTCTGCATCTTCTACATACCTGTTTTGGTCGGT
>TARA_R110002096_G_scaffold2689_4_pt1 | contig 15526 bp, 17 predicted proteins | sample TARA_R110002096 | Tara Oceans TARA_R110002096 (sample SAMEA4397295) | marine metagenome | biome: Polar Biome; feature: [DCM] deep chlorophyll maximum layer (ENVO:01000326); material: water (ENVO:00002006), including particulate matter (ENVO:01000060) such as... | depth 35 m | reverse complement strand
TTGAGAGGATGCGAAACGAGGTTGAGTTATGGCATGAGTTGTACGGTACTCCAGTGTCTGACGAGCAAGCTGACCGCTTGTTCATTGATTCACTAGAGATACAAGACCGGCACTATGCCACAGCGGACGAGGTAAGGCACGCTCTGTTCATGGGTAAGACGAGACTTAACGGGAATTCAATTGTGAATAAAAATCTTGAGTACTTGAGAACAGTATATGCAGGAGATTACGTTCGCCGGATGGGCCGTAACCGTTGGTCGGTATACAATGCGCTGACTGATTGGCGTACTCACGCTCCTGCGCGAGACAAAGCAAACGTTATAAAGCTGGACGTTAAGCGTAGCAAGATTATAACAGAGGTTGTATCTCGCAACTGGGGTATTGCAGCTTAACTATGCTATAATTTAAGTGTCAGTTGTAAATGTAAAGGAAAAAAAAATGAGAATAGATAACGTAAAAACAATCGATGAAGTTAAGGACTTTCTTTCTGAGTATAAAAGCCTTAACGGCGAGCAGTTCAGCGACCTTCCGGGAGTGTTTCAGTCTGACATTCTGCGCGTAGTGATAGACTCCGACTTGTGTGAATTCGACAACGTCTGGCCTGAGCAGAAGCACATACCCAAGGCTGAGTCAATGCTGATGAGGGCGCTGGCTCAGGCGGCAGCGGCACGTCAATTGCTCAAGCTACACGAACACGATACCGGCAAGGAAGCCCTGTATTATTCGCAGGAGCGAGTCGATATTGCCAATGAGGATGTAGTGAATCTACTTTTAGATTCTTTAGTACCGAATGCGGTCGTAAAAATTGATGACGTGTTCGCATTCTTTGATGACGAGGCGGGGCTGTAAAGTGGTAGAGAAAAAAAACTTGAGGAGTTGTTACAGATGTAGCATGAATAAAAATATGTATAGTATGGTGTACTTTAAAAATAATCTCTACTGTGCAGAGTGCTGGGTCAATCATGTGTTAGTCTCAGCAGAGTGGAAGAGCACTGCAGGGGTATATAATTATGAGGTGTAAAGCGTGTGATAGAAAGTTAAAGACTATCCATTGGGATCCAATTAAGAACGAGCACGAGGCGTACTGTTCAGAGTGTCGGTCAAGTGTAGGTCTAACGATGAACAGAACTGAACTGGAAGAAGAGGGGTTCGTACCAATGGGAGGTGAGTTCGATGAACTCGATTAACATGTACGATTATGTTGCGTATTTCCCTACCTCTCTGGACGAGAGCGTTCGCATCGAACATTGCAAAAAAGATAAGAGAAAATTTTACTTAACCCGAAAGCACAACGGCGTAGTTGGATTCTGTCACCACTGTGGTGGCAGTGGGTTCCTATCAGAACAATCCGCACTACCGCTTGATGGCGAGGTGTTTGTAAAACCAAAACGAAAAGGAGAATGGAAACCAGAACAGTACCAAGAGTTCCATGCGGTACCGTTTCAAAAGTTGTCAAAAGAAATAAGAGTCTGGTGGTTTGAGGCTGGATTAAATGTCAGTGAATACAACAACTTAGGTGCGAGAACTAACAATTCTTATAGCGTATCGTTGCCGTTGAGACGAGCACCGGGAGCGCTTACTGGCATGGCTACTCGAAACTTTAAACAAGGTTATCCCAAGTGGATGTTGTCAGGTTCTAAAATTGTGTGCCCGTTTACTCAGTCTGAAAATCCAGCCGGTCTGTTAGTTATTACTGAAGACTACTTGAGTTCTTTGCGTTGTTCACGGCACTGCTACGCCTTACCGCTGATGGGTACAAACATGTCCACTGATAACTACCGACACATCCTTGAGTGGTACGATGTTCCACGTGAAACGAGTAGAGTCGTTGTGTGGTTGGACAATGATAGTCCATCTGTTATTCAACAAGCGAAGGATATACAAAAGAGACTTGCAAATACTATGAAGTGTGGTATAATATTATTGACGCGGGAGGCGAAGCATTACAGAAACGATAGAGATCTAGTAGACGTTTTAAAACTTTGAGAGGATGAGAGTATGAGAACTATTAAATTTGGTAAGACAAAAAAAATTATCGAGCACAAAGTGCGCGTCATATACGAGAGCGGGTACACTAAAGAAAGTTGGGTAGAAAACGTCGAGCGTTTCAGGGTGGCAATGGCAAAACGTTCAAGAACTCAAGAGCCAGCCCGTGTTATTGACCTCGGGGAAACTCAAGAGATTGAAGGCTGCGATATGTTCTTTTAAACGAAGAAGGGAAGGGGGCTTAACGGCCCATACTTTTAACAGGGGCCGACAAAACTGGAAACTCTTATGAACACGGACATCTTAAAAATATTTTCAAAGCGACAGAACTATAAAAAGTTTCTGTCTCAAGTACCGGAGCAGCGACTACCTGAGACAATGCAGTTTATCTTTCGAAACTTGCCAGAGTATTTCGATGAGACAAAGAAAGACGAGATTGAGTGGAATGATTTTCAATCTTTTGTGAACATTCGTAATCCGAATCTATCAGAGCAGCAAGTACTAGAGTTCAACTCTTTGTGTGAACGTATGGTGACGCATGATGAGGAGGAGAAGCCGGGATTAATGCGGATGCTTAATGATAGAGTGTGGGCTATGTCTCTTTCCGAGACGGCGCACGATGTCGGCATGGGAGATGAGGAGCCTTCAGCCATAGAAGAACAGTTCCGGTCGTGGCAAAATGAGAAGGCAGGAAGTGGGGACGCTGACGGCTTATCCTTTTTCTCACCGACAGTGTCAGAATTACTTAACGGTGCTCAGGATTACGTAAAGTACTTCTGGCCTATCGATGAATTGAATGCGATGCTTGGGCCAATATCGAAAGGAGACTTTATTATTATCGCTGGCCGTCCAGACTCTGGAAAGACTACGATACTATCCAACGCAGTCTTGCACTTTGCTTCTCAGTTAGGTGACGACGAGTGTATCCTCTGGTGTAACAATGAGGAAGGGGCGGACAGAGTCAGGACACGTCAGTTACAGTCAGCACTGGGCTGGACTAACGAAGAAATTTTAAAGGACAAAGAGGCGACAGAATTGTCCCTAGTGAATACTGGTTACAGTAAGATAAAATTAATGGACAACAGTGCAATGTCCATCCACGATATCGAGGCGCACATTGAGGCTTGCAACCCTTCTATTATTATCATCGACCAGATTTGGAAAGTAGCCGGGTTCGAAAAAGAAAGCACCAACATAGCAGAGCGTTATGGCAAACTCGCGCAGTACGTTCGAGGCCTAGCTAAACAGTACGGGCCAGTGATTGGAGCAAGCCAACTGGATGCTACTGCAGAGAACGTTAAGTACCCTACCATGGGTAGTCTTTACAACTCCAAAACTTCAGTCCAAGGTGAGAGTGATGCTATCGTCACCATAGGGCACATACAGGGTGAGGAAGATATCCGTTATCTCAGAGCACCGAAGAACAAATTACGGGGCGCTCACCCAAAGATGCGGAACATGGGCTGCGCTGTTCGTCTCGATAAAGAACGAGCTAAGTTAATATCATTAAACCGGGAGGCCTTCGATGGTTCGTTATGAGCAGTACACTGTACTAGATTTAGAGACCAGCATCCGCGCTCCTCAACCACACTTTGGTGCTGCGCCAATGTGGCCTTCGAACAGAGCAATTATGTTGGGCTTTAAAAATACCAACGATGACGAGACGACCACCGTTGGTGAGGGGCAAGAGGCTCCATTTATTCGAGCGATTTCAAAACAACACAGGTTACTTGTCGGACATAACATACCGTTCGACCTGCTCTACCTGATGCGTAAAGGGTTACACTTGTCAAACCATAGGCTATGGGACACGCAGAAATTCTTTTATATCGAGCGTGGCAGGTCGGGAGAAAGTACTTCGTTAGAGAACGTTGCGAAATACTACGGCGTCCCTTTCAAGAAAGATATTGAGGTCAAAGAAAGATTTGCGGTAGGCATAGGTGCTGACAAAATAGATGAAGATTTACTGCGAGAGTACTTGATTGCTGACGTTGAAACGACAGAGAAAATATTTCTTAAGCAGAGAAAACTGTGTGATGACTGTAAGTATTTCTCTAGGTACATTAGGTCGATGATGGATGCTCTAATTCCGACAACGCAGATGACCTTCTACGGTATCTCATTTAACTCTAGCTCTGCCAAGAGGGAGATGGAAGATAAGGAACTTCAGCTTGAGTTACTTACGAATAATTTTGTAGAGAAGTGGACGGCGGACCTTCCCTTGACAGAGTTTAACCCAGCGTCACCGTTGCAGATTGGCCGAAGGCTTTGGGGTAGCGACCTTGTTGGGCCACTTAAAGAAACGGTAACAGAAACTCTTGACGAAACTTACAAGAGTGGTGAAAAGAAAGGCCAAAGAAAAACAAAGAAGGTTGTCAAGGAGCACCATGTTAAAGGTTTAGTATCGCCAGATACTGCCGAGTTGTTTAAGAAGAGCAAGTGGAAGACTGACGGCAGTGCTCATACCATCAAGCGTTTGAAAAAGCACGACGCTGGACAAGAGGCAGAGTCTTTTGTCTCAGAGCTAGAGAACTTACGGCAGCTAACAAAAGAAATCAGTACTTACTATAAGCCTTACATAAATTTCTCAATAGGTAATGTACTGCACCCGAGCTTCAACCACTGCATAACGGCGACCGGGCGTTTGTCAAGCAGTAAACCAAACTTCCAAAACATCAATGGAAAGAAGGACTTATGAGCATACAGAATTTTTTCGAGGTTCGAAATGGCAATGTCTTTGTCGAGTTCGATTACGCTCAACTTGAAATCAGGGTACTAGCTCTGGCTTCAAACGACGAGCAGTTAATAGCTGACATCAACGATGGTGTGGACATGCATACTTATTTCGCCTCGCGAATCTTCAGTAAACCCGAGGAAGACATTACGCCCATAGAGCGCAGGCAGGCAAAAGCGTTTAGCTTTGAGCTACAGTACGGTGCATCAGCCAAAGGTATCGCTAATAACTGGGGTGTCCCTGTTGCCCTGACAGAGGCGTTCCTAGCTGAGTACTATGCTAGGTACTCTGGAGTAAAGAACTACCACGACGAGGGCATACAAGAAACCTCAGCTACTATAGCAGAGGAAGGTGACGTAGACCCAGACAAAAACTTAGCAGTTCCACGGTTTTATATACCGAGCCTATGGCGTGATGCCATGGGGATGCCGCTGACGGAGTTCAGAGTTCTGGGTAACCTCAATTACAATGGGGAAACTGCTCGCCCCCCTCAAACAAAGATAAAGAACTACCCGATCCAAGGGGCAGCGTCAGACATCATGAGTCTAATGCTAATTGAGTTGCATAAATTTTTGGAAGACCAGCAGGCTTGGATGCTGAACACAGTGCATGATTCAGTTATGTGTGAGATTGAGTTAGGGTACGAAGACTTGTTAGTGCCTAAAATTAAGGACGTTCTACAATCAGTTCCCGAAGTCTTACAAGAAATGTTTGATGTGACCGCTCCAATTGCGTTTCCAGTGGAGTACTCAAGAGGAAAAACTTTTAAGGAGGTGAAAGATAACGATTGACAATTGATTAAAGTATTGTTATACTATTATTTAGACTCTAGGAGAAAAATGTATGAGTGAATCAATTCAAGGTGTAGTTTCTAAAGTATCCCGTAAGAACGGACGAGGTGCAATTCTGTTTGAGTCCAGTGATATCTGGTACGGTGCGTTCAGTGCCTCTCAAATTGGTAGCGCAGAGTCTGGGGATAACGTTGGGCTAACTTTTAAAGTTCAGGACAAGGGCGGACGGACATACCACAATGTTGTTGGTTCAGTGTCTCCAGCTGATAGCGTTACTGAAGAGCAGTGGCGAAATCGGAAAAACGCTCCGACTCAAAACGAAGTTGATGGTAATGTTTCTTCTATGCCGAACATCTCGCCTTCTTATAAGGCTCTGAAGCCAGTAGAATTGGACAGGAACCGTTGCATCATCCGGCAGAATGCTTTGACAAACGCAGTTGCTTGTTTAGCCGCTGGCATTAAAGCAGGAAAGAGTGTTTCAGAAGATGACATCATACCACTAGCTAAGAAGTTTGAGCACTACACTTCCGGTGACGAGGATAAGGTTCTAGAAGAGCCATTGGAAGCGGGTAGCCAAGATTGGCACGCTGCTGCAGAGCAGTTGTCCGCAGCGTAACCTAGAAAAATGAAACTAACAGGGCTTTTCGACGGAGATATTCTAGCTTATAGGGCAGGATTCGCCGCAGAGAAGATGGTTTACTTTGATTCAAGGAAGCCCCCCTCTAATGGGGGGGCCACTTGGCAGTACAAAAAAGATGTGATGCTGGAGGTACCAGCAGAATTCGTAGACAAAGCTAGAAACTTAGAACCGATAGAGCATGCTCTCTATAATGTGAAAAGCCTCGTAAAGAATTCTCTTGAAGCTCTTGAAAATTACTACGGCACAACGGAAATCGAGTACGAAACGTTTTTATCAGGCAATAAGAACAAAGAAAACTTTAGAAAGTCTGTGGACAAAGAGTACAAAGCAAACCGAACGGGGTCACACAGGCCAACGTACCTACCAGAACTTATGGAGTATCTTGTTGCACACCACAACGGGTACCTAACTGAAGGTTGTGAAGCGGACGACTTTTTCGGACATGCTTCTATAACAGCCAGAGGAAAACAAAGAACTCCAGTTATAATTTCAATCGACAAAGACTTAAAGCAAATTGCAGGACACCACTACAACCCAGTTAAGAACATTTTCTCTATCGTGTCTAAGGAAGATGGCGAACTTTTTTTCTGGAGGCAAATGCTTCAAGGTGATGACGCAGACAATATTCCCGGCGTGAGTGGGGTAGGAATTAAACGATCTGAGAGGTACTTGCCAAATGGCACAACCAACGAAGAAGCCCAAGAAATTGTCATTAAGTACTATGAAAGGGACTTCAAAGAAACGTGGAAAGAAAGGTATAACAAAAACGCCAAGCTCCTATGGATATGGAAAAAAATCCCAGACGAGTGCCCGTTCCAATTATAAGAGAGTGCGGAGAGCGTCACTTGCACCGTACCAAAGTAGATACGAGTACGACATTGCAAAGAATCTGGAGAAACGCAACATACCTTTTGAGCATGAGCCAAAAAAGATTGAGTACTTGTACCCAATTAGAGGTGGCATCTGCTCATCATGTCTTAGTTCTACTGTTGCTCGCCGCGCTAACTACTTACCTGACTTCTGGTTGCCAGAACAAAAACTTTGGATTGAGGCAAAGGGACTTTGGGAAGGTTCAGGACGAACCAAAACTATGGCAATCTTGGAAACTTCCGGCATAATACGCACAGATAATTTTAGAATGATTTTTCAACGAGACCAATGGTTAACGAAAGCTCGAAAACAAACTTACACAATGTGGTGCGATAGCCACGATATTATTTCTTATGTTGGAACGGAGATTCCTGAGTCATGGATAGCAAACTAAGCAAGTCATACTCTAAGTACGCATCAGAGCCTGTTGTGTTCATCATGAAAAACAATATACCTTTTGCAGAAGGGTGTATTATTAAATACGTTTGTCGGTGGAAGGGTAATAACAATCTCGAAGACTTGAGAAAAGCAAAGCACTATATCGACATGCTCATTAGCGACTACGTCTCAGATGACTCATATCTAGAAAAAAAGAAGCATGTACAATGAAGCATGCCATGATACCAGACACTCAGATCTATCCGGGTTCTAAGCTCGAACACATTGCCGCCGCTGCAAGATACATTAGAAAACATAAACCAGAAAAAATAATTATTATCGGTGATTGGTGGGACATGAAAGGTTTGTCCAGTTACGATAAACCCGGCAGCAAAGGTTGGGAAGATAAAGACGTACAGGCTGACTTTGACTGTGGCTGGGTAGCTATGAAGAGCTTTCTAAAAACCTTACGTTCTTCTAAGTACTCTCCTGAAGTACACTTCGCAGTAGGTAATCACGAGGATAGGATTACTCGAACGGCTGATTCTGGAGAAATGAGAATGATGGGTACTTTTCTCGACTTAGATGAGAAGATACTTCAGCCATTGCAAGACTTAGATGTGATCACCCACAACTTCTTAGATATATTTACACTGGACGGGATTTGTTACTCACACTACTTTGTCAACCCGGCTAGTTTATTTTCTAATGCAATCGGAGGTACTATCGAAAGCAAGTTAAAGAACCTCGGCCATAGTTTTTCAATGGGTCATCAACAGAAAAAACAAACAGGAGAAATTTTTACATGTACTGGAGAGCGAAGACGGGGGCTAGTTTGTGGCCGCTTTTATCAAGACTACCACGACTATCTTGGACCACAAAAAAATGCGCAAAGTTGGTCAGGTATCCTACTGAAACACGAGGTCTCAAATGGAGACTACGACTTGATGGAGGTAAGCATGGCGTATCTCTTGAAGGAGCATACGTGACAACAATCGATGAGGAGTTGCTTGACAGAATCTCGGACAGGTATGACCCAGAGTTTCTTGTAGAGATTCTTAACTTATCTAGCAAAGATATTCTCATTGCTTTCTACGAAGATTTTATTGAACAACAAGAAAAGTTTGATGGACAGAACGAAGAACCGCAAACAACTGAAGAGGCATAATCCTTATGCAAAAGAAATTAGAACCCCAAAGTACAAACAAAGAGTCGAACCAAACAAGAAAAAAGAGTACGTCCGAGCAAAAGAAAGGCGCGTGTTGTTGCGACAACAAGAAGAGTACAATTTTTCTAGCGACTACAATTCTTGAAGGCGTCAGCAATATATGCACTCGCCTCGGCAGAGAGGTGGATACAGCCACATTCAAAACAACTTATAATAAACTTAACAAACTTTACGAGGAGCTTTCCTAATGTCTCAGACCCCTTTTTTTAGAACCTCGTTAGGGGAAAACGTTTTTCGAAACAAGTACGCCCAAGGCCCAGAAGACAGTTGGAAAAATTTAGCCGTCCGTTGTGTGAATGATGTGTGCGGAGAAACGGGAATGCTTTCTCCAATCTTAAGTAAAGATGAACGAGAACAACTTGTCGAGTACATCACTTCAATGAAGTTTATACCGGGGGGCAGGTACCTTTATTACGCAGGACGACAGAAGCATGCGTGGAACAATTGCTATTTACTGCGAGCAGAAGAAGACACCCGAGAGGAGTGGGGAGAACTAAAGAAAAGAGCTAGTAATTGCTTGATGCTTGGAGGGGGTATTGGTATTGATTACTCAGTGCTTCGACCAGAGGGTGCAGCGCTAGGTTCCACTGGTGGAATAGCTAGTGGCCCTCTCCCTCTTATGGAAATTATTAACTCTATTGGTAGAGGCGTAATGCAAGGAGGTAGCCGCAGGTCAGCTATCTATGGATCGCTAGACCGAGAACACGCTGACGTGATGGCTTTCCTTCACGCGAAGGACTGGCACAAGGTTCTGGTGCACAAACCTTCCGGGTTGACGCTGGACAAAGTTAAAGAGCTTAACTTCAACTTTCCAGCACCGCTAGATCAAACAAACATATCGGTAAACTACAGTGATGAATGGTTAAGCTTAGGAGACTCGAAGTGTACTGACGAGGTCTTTCTCAAGAACGTTGAGCAGGCTATGACAACAGGTGAACCGGGATTTAGTTTCAACTTTGGAGATAAAGCTAACGAAACTTTGCGGAATGCTTGCACGGAAGTTACAAGTGAAGACGATTCAGATGTCTGTAATCTAGGTAGTGTTAACTTGGGAAACATAGAGACTATAAGCGAGCTTAAAGATGTGGTAAACTTAGCCTCTAAGTTTCTTGTTTGTGGTACAGTAAGGGCTGACTTGCCTTATGGCAAGGTGTACGAAGTCAGGCAGAAGAATCGCCGCCTTGGCTTAGGATTAATGGGTTTACATGAGTGGCTACTGAAACGAAACAATAAGTACGAAGTCACACCAGAGCTTCATAAATGGTTAAAGGTTTACAAAGATGAAAGTGAAACGTCAGCAAACGCGCATTGTGATAGATTATATTTATCAAAGCCTGTCGCCTACAGAGCGATTGCACCTACAGGAACAATTGGAATACTCGCCGGAACTACAACAGGCATTGAACCTGTATATGCTGTTGCTTATAAGAGGAGATACCTCACAGACGGTACTCGATGGAAGTATGAGTTCTGTGTCGATGGCACTGCCCAAACCCTCATTGATACCGTGGGCGTCAAGCCTTCCAGTATTGACACGGCTTATGACCTATCTTCTAAACCAGACCAGAGGATTAAATTCCAAGCAGATGTGCAAGACTACGTCGATCAAAGCATCTCATCCACAATCAACTTACCAAACGGAAAAGACGTATCCTCAAACGACGTACGAAAATTCGCAAAAATACTTGCAGAGTATTCCCCAAGATTACGAGGATTTACCTGCTACCCTGACGGAAGCAGAGGTGGACAACCTATCTCCGTTGTCCCTTATGATGAAGCTGTTAAACATAAAGGCGTCGTCTTCGAAGAGAATGACCCTTGCGGAGGAGGAGTCTGCGGAGTCTGACCTAGAGCTTTGGGTAAAGAACAATGTTTCATAAACGTAGATAAAAAAGACCCCCAATAAGGGGGCCAATGAGAGGTTCTATTTTAGGAGCGTCGTGTATTGCGGCGCTCCTTTTTATTTTCCGTTGCCTTTCCTCCTAGCCCTGTGCAAAGTACCACCACCCAGTACAGACATACTTGTCTTCTTTCAAAGGTGGATTTCCACGATGCTGCCAAGGCCAAGCAGCAGGCCATATCACTAGCCTACCTGCTTTAGGCTGCACCCTAGTAGCTTGGTTTAAAAACTCTGTCTCTCCTCCTTCAGACACATCGTTCATGTATATCATCCAAACCAATAGCCGTCTTGAATTAACAGCTTCTCCCTGTTCACAGTGCCACACGTGGTAACCACCACCGGGAGAAGTCCTTTGCATTTTGACGTTGTACCCACGGATGTTAAGCTCTTTAGCTCCAGCGTAGCAGTCTTGGTATCTAGTTAAGTAAGGTTGTATAGCCCCGTGTATCTCCCCAGCTAATTGAGGAGAATGGTCTTCTATCATGATGGAAGAATCTTTTCTTCCTAAAGAAGAGTTGAACTGGGCTTCGCCAGAAAAACTAGACACCTCTTCTATTTCGTTAAACCTTTTAATTATTCTTTGTAGTATTTCACCATGGATAACGTCATCAAACGTTTGAATAAATGTCTCCATTTACACACCTCTCGACTTTATTTTTTTTAATCTTTGTACTTATAGTGGTTTTCTAAGCCCCCTCCAAAAAAGTTATAGTAAAATCTACCTACTACAGGGGCATGTCTTATGACTCTGTTCCAATTTGGGTTATCATCGTTCACAGCTTTACCAAGTGCATCAGCAGCGTCTACAATATGCTGGTAAGGTGGTGCAAAAGGTCTGAGAGTTTCCTTTAATTTGTCCCCGCCAGTGTCTGCTTCGGATACTCTTCCAACTAGGTAAGCACTAGCCCCAACCATCCTTAAAGCTGAGTCTATATACATCGGCTCTATCTCATCCAAACCGGGGTCACGTCCCAACATAGAATCTTTCACATAGTTTGCACCTACGCCGAAAGAAGGTATTATTAAGCTATAAGAAATTGCATTAGAGATTGCTTGCTTTTTATTCCCATTTGCGTACTCATCACGGATATCTCTTCGCATCAAGTCAAGCTGTTTTGCAGTCCAAGTTTTCAGCATATAAAGAAGCCTGCCATTTTTCATTTCCAAATACTTTATAGGCATTTCAGATAAAGAAACTGGTTGAACATCCGCAAGCTCACTCCATAAATAAAGCTTTACTCGCTCAGTCATTTGCCCTGATTTCAGTTCACTTACTAAAGCTTCATACTCATTTCCAAAAGCTTTTTTGTATTTTGACTCTAGTTGCTTACCAAACTTAGAGTTGTTTTTTAGAGCGCCTATCCGTCCTTTACGTAAAGCAGCGTTAAGTACTACGTCCTTACCGAATCTGTCTATATGGCGAAAACCAGAAGCAGTAAAAGCTTTATGTAAAGTCTTTGCCAGAAACTTTTCGTTTTTAAACTCTTCAGCTATTACTCTATCTAGCCCAAGCTCTTTCATTGAAATGTTTTTAGGGGTAATCATAGATGCTATAGTGTTTCTTAATCCGTTAGCGTAAGCAGAGACTCCTATGTCAGCTAACTGTATGGCAGCAGCAAACGGGTTTGCTAGCGTAGTAAGATACCCCACATTTCTAAAGCCTTGAACTAAGTTAGACGCACTCTTTTCTCCGTTAACAAACCTTATCTTCAGCAATTCCGCAAGTTCATCTGCTTGTTGTGGAGTAATGTTCTTCTTACGTACTAACCCATCAACAAGGGCACCCACTGAGCCTTCAGTAACAAATGTACCCTCTCCCGTAACACGAGCAGCATTACCGAAGAAGACTTTACGAGCATGGTCTGACGTTCCTTCATCGATATACTTGTGTAGAGCTACTATAGGGTCGTCATAAAACTTAGTTAGGCTGTCGTCTAGCTGCTCGATCTTTCTTTTTTGCGCGGCTGTTAGAGTTTTTTCATTGATAAAATTTCCTCTAAAACCCCTGAAATAAGCGTTAAAAACTCTTTCTCTTTCTTGTTGAGGGAGGGTTTCGCCTTTACCTAGCTTGCCTGAAGCTCGCAATCTTTTAGCTTCCTTGTCTAGTAGCTGTTCAAACAAATCTGTTTCTTCTTTTCCTAAGGCTTTTTGTAATCCTTTCCAATCCTTGATAGAACGATGCCAATAGTTTTCTACCTTAGTTACATCCTTGTACCCAGACTTAAGGTCTACGAACATCTCGTCAAATACTTTACGAACTCCTACATAAGACTCCATAACTTCGTCACCGTAGCCAGCTATTATTTTTTCAACACTCTTAGCATCTCCGTTATAAAGGTACTTAGTGACTAACGCTTTATCTGCAGGAGAAATAGATTTAGTAAACATTCCCCCGTTCCAAAATCTAGTAAAAGGCATAACTTTCTGCTGCCTTTCAGCAACTTTCGCATGTGTATAAACATCTACTCGCCTTAGTGCTAACTGAATAGGCTTGCTAATTCGCCCAATCTGCGTAGACATGCTTTCAATATATCTAGCAAGCCCACTGTTAGTTGCCTTAGTATTCGGGGTTATGCCAGCCGAACCTACATTGCCGACTGCTTTAACTTCTGCAGCGCTTGGGTCTATATAAGGTTTTCCAGACTCTACGGACGCTGCTCCAAGCTCTTCTTTACTTCGCCCAGTTCTTTCTTCTATCTTAGTAGGCTTAGGTCGAGGGTCTTTAGCAATTTTAAAAGGTTCCCCTGTCAACATAGACTTTCTGTGCGCTCTGACTATCTCTGCAGTACTGGCATCAGAAGGAAGCACTGTTCCCGCAGATCTTTGTTCAGCTAATATTTCTCGTATAGGCCGATAGTCTGCACCTTCAACTGGTGAGCCTCCTAGTCTTCCAAACCCTCCAACTGTATAGACTTCTTTTACAGCGTCATCAAGCAACGCTTGGTTAGCGTCGTCTACTATTTCACCTGCCTTTCGAATATCTTCTTCAGTGGTCTTTGGCTTTAACCTTCTCTGCACTGCCTTAACTAAGGTATGACCAGCAAGACTTATTCCTGCGCCAAGTGCAACACTCTTTGCTACATTGCCAAAGTCTACGTCGCTACTGCGAGACTTCTCATCTAGCCCTCCATAAACTCCACCTAGAAGTGCACCTATTCCTACTGCCCCCATCTTGGTGGTAGCCCCAACAGGTATAAGAGATGTAGGACTTGCAATCATTCCAACAAAACTGCCCACACCGCCAGCAATACCACCCTCATCTTGCATTCCAGCTTCGTAAATTTCTGGATAGTCTCTTCGCAATTCCTGTTCTTTGTACTCTGCAACTCTTGCACGTTTTTCTTCTGGATTTAACCCTAAAAAATCAATGCCGTACTTCTGAGCACCAGATTCTATGCCGGGAATAACACTAAGTGCATTATCAATAATAGGAAACTCTGCCTCTAACCAAGTACTGGCTAAATCTAGATCATTGTCAGCAGAAGAAAAGCCATAAAGAGCCTGAGTAAAACTAGAGACCTCTTCCTTCTTATCCTTAGAGTCGTACTTCTCAGGGTTTAGTCCTTCAGGAAAGCGCTGATTACTTTTGTCTCTCAACTCTTGGTAGTAAATTCGAGACTTGAGCGCTTCTTCAGTGCTCTCAAACTCTGTTTCTACCCTGTAAGTTTTTTCAGTGTTGGCAGACTTTACTTCATATATTGGCATAGTCGTGTGCCTTTGTTATACGTTTCACGTGAAACGTTACTCAACTATTTTGACTGTAAAAGGGTCTTCGTTGTTACCAGATGGAGGGCTATACTCTGTGCTGGGGGAAACAATCTGTTTCCCAAAAACAGAAATACCATCATCGCCAACCGTGACATTCTCAAGTTGTTTTTCCGTAAATGCTTTGAACAACGCATTTGGCTTTATGATTTCACTAAAATTCTCATAACGGTCAGGCGCTCCTGCATAGTATTGTGTCATATCCCTGTGCACGTTAGCAAAAATATGTTTAAATACATCGTCATTTTCCGTTAGGCCGTACTCTTTTTTTAATCTTTTTTCAAGAGCAGGATAATTTGTGTATGATTGCGCACCTGTTTTTTTAGTTGGGTCAATAAAGTTCTCCGCTTCCCCCAGCCCTTTTACAAAAACGTCAGTATATTTTTTGAGTTTCGCGACCCTTCGATCCTTTGCATCTTGGACGCGTTTATCCGTTGCCAGTTTTAGTGTCTGCTTTGCTGTTGCTATACTCGTTTCTCTATCTTCTAAGCGTAACTTCCTGTCTTCCTGACCTTGAAGAAAGTTAAACATCACTCTGTTTCTTTGTTCTTGTTGGTCTCGTTGTTCCCTTATCCGATCACTAAGTGCTTGCATACCACCTACTACGCCACCACGAGGAGTCCCCATTGGTTGCATAACGCTACTAAGTATATTTTGTATAGCCATAAACTTACCCTCTTTAGATGTTTGTCGAGCGTCCTCTCTACCAAGTTAGATAATTAGGATTGAACTCTGGCGTAGTTGGACCATTAGAGCCTTGTCCGAACTGTTTGAGGAAGTCCATAAAGCTCGTTTGCTTAGGGTACATCCCACTAGCCATGCTACTTAACGCGCCGTAGTCACCAAAACTCCCACCTCCAGCGCCATAAGCAGCTAGCCCTGCGCCAGCTATGCCACCAAGCTGTGCTCCCAAACCAGTATCTTGAGATTTAGCTTGACGATAAGAATTGTTCGCACCTATTGCTAAGTTAAGTTTCTGCAGGTCTAGGTTAGTTAAGTCACTAGAAAGCCCCATAGCATCTTGCAAAGCGTTTCTTCCAAAGTTTTCAAACCCTGCCATTTGACCAAGGTTAGTTCCAAGTTGGCCGAGAGTAGTTCCGCGAAGTCCAAAAAGATTTGCCATTACATTGTAATCTTCTTGCGCTTTTGCAGCGTTCAACTGATTTATTATTTGAGAACTTTGCATTCCCGTACCAGTAGATACGCCCCCTAGATTAAAGATTTTGCTTAAAGT
>TARA_R110002096_G_scaffold432341_2_pt1 | contig 15534 bp, 9 predicted proteins | sample TARA_R110002096 | Tara Oceans TARA_R110002096 (sample SAMEA4397295) | marine metagenome | biome: Polar Biome; feature: [DCM] deep chlorophyll maximum layer (ENVO:01000326); material: water (ENVO:00002006), including particulate matter (ENVO:01000060) such as... | depth 35 m | reverse complement strand
CCGAGCTGCTTATGAAAAAAACAAGCTATCAGACAATCCACAATTAATGCCTGATCCCGACTTGGTTAAAATTCGAGTATATGCCACTCAATCTACTCACAAAACATTGAGTTCATTGCGACAGGGTTCTATGATTCACATTTACGATGAATTGTATAGAAGAAAGGTGGAAGATTCATTTCACGAAGCGTATAAAACGCACACATCCACATCTCCAAACTATCAAATTTTGGCTTCTTTAGATGCCGGAAGAAGGCAAGTGCAGTTTGAGGGCTACGAAATGGTTGAAAAAAGCATTGAAATGGCAATGGTTATTCGTTCAAAAATTGTGACGCATCCCAAATTAAAAAAGTACTTTGACTTGCTCACCGTTGAAAATAACATTCCTCAGAAATACCGAAAATCTGGAATAAATGAATATTTTAGACCTGATGAAGGCTGGGTGAGAATGGAGGAAGCTTGGGCTGAAGACGAATTTGTACTAGATCCTACCAAAATAAACCTTTACATCGGTAAAACAGGAGTTGATGGCGATACGTTCAAAAATAAGTTTTTAATGGATCAGTTTGGTATCCAAATAAATAAGACTTCAAGGAATACTGTTTTATTCATGACCAACATTGGGACTACAAGAAGTTCAGTTGCTTACCTCATTAGTGTGCTGATAAAAATTTCAGATCAATTAGATGAGCGCCAAGCAGCTATGAGTGATGTTGAATTAAAGATTTTTGAGAGAAACATTTCTTCTCTAACACTCAATCCACCACCATTGCCCGACTTTAGTAGATTTCACGACTCATTTAGAGCAGTTCCCGGAGTACCAGGAGGAAACATTCGAGAGGCTTATTTTCTGTCTTACGACGAAACAAAGTGTGAATTTATCAAGCGCAGCGAATGTAAAAAAGCCATGAAAAATGGCAGAGAAATCGTTTCTGCATCCTTTGTAATTCCTTATCCACCGGGCTTTCCTATTTTAGTTCCCGGACAATTATTGAGTCAAGAAATTCTTGAGTTCTTTATCAATCTGGATGTAAAAGAGATTCATGGCTACCGCGATGAATTAGGCATTCGAATTTTTACTGATGCAGCTCTGAATAGAAAGAAAACAGCCACTGCAATGATGGGGGCAGCAAAAATGAATTTGAGTAATCAGTAGGAGGGAAACGATTCTTTTTATTATTACTTCAGTGCTATTCTGAAACTAAAGCTTCTTACTAAGTTAAGAAAGTTTATACCCATTTGGGTTTAAATAAATCAGAGCAAGCTATTCTGGTTCGGTTTTTAGGAGAGCCTAGCTGTTTGATGCAGTTGCTATTTTTGATTATCATGTTTAACCCAAATTAGGTCAGAAGTATTGTATCCAATCTCCTCTGCAATTTTAAGATAGTTGTCTTTAATCTCTTCAGGTATGTTCTCCTCACGCGATAAAATCCACAAATACTTAAGACTTTCCCCTGCAATTAGCGCATATCTGTATTCATTATCAATTGCAATTACATTGTATCCAGAATAAAATGGCCCAAAGAATGATACTTTAAGCTTGGCGATGTTTTCTTTTCCAACAAACTTTGCCTTGCCAATAGCTTGAACCCATTTTCCTTTTACGGTATTATACCCTCGGTTGACAACCTTAATTGTTCCGTTGTCATTTAATGAATATTCTGCAGTTGTATTACTCAAATTTCGTTCAAATTTTAAGTCTTTTCTCGCAATTTCATACCATTTACCAAGATATTTTTCTTTATCAAAAGGTTTTACCGCTATTGCTCCATTTGGGATTGTAGCACAAGAAAATAATCCTGTCATAATAACGAAAATAAAGGGTAAATATATAAATTGACTGTGTTTCATTCTTGATTTAAATTAAGTACAATTTAGGGAAATTATTATATAACATTTTATATACACTCATTTTTCTGTTTGCACTAAACTTAAAAGCAAAAAGCTTGAATTTGGTGTTTTTTCTGCCTTTAATTATATGCGCTATTAGCAAAGTTTCTATTATTTCAGTTCAACAGGAATTGAATATGTATTTCCTATTTAAAATGATTTAAGTTAATAGCGCCTTCAAGTTCTTCCGTCACCTTTTTAAGTGTTTAAGCTCCGCTCCGAAGGATTTGAAACCCTTCGGTTGTATTTTCTTTTCTATTATTTTTACCAAAAATAAACAATCGAGGTATAATTATATTCTGCAGGGTTGCAAACCCTTCGGAGCAGAAATTACTTCTTGTTCCATTTTGCTTTATTTAGAATTAATTAAAAGCTCTAAGGAGATGTGCTTTTGGCAGAGTAAATATTCTGAACGGGGTTGTTCCGCAAGTGCGGGACAACGACACTGAAGACATCGCAAACATCTCAACCAAGATTGCGCCCGTGCTATTATGCAACAGCTTAAAAATCGACCTTGCATAGAGCAAAACAATTTTACGATATATTCAGTTTCCGCAAACTTTTACGTTAGCCCAAGAAGTCAATGCTTCGGAATATGTAGGATTCTGACTAACGTCATATTTATTTCACATAATCAAGCGAACACTGTTAGTCAAAACATTTGTCTTTTGAAATCTTTACAACCACATTTTTCGTTAGCTTTCGAAATTAATCTATTTTTTAATTTGGAAAATGTTTTCTAACAGACAGGTCTATGACTAATGCATGATTTAACCACACAAACTTGTCCGTCTTCTCTAAAACTAGATTTATATTTAATATCTCTATTTTTTCTTATATACCTCGCATTAGTTAGCCTCGTGTAGACAGCCGTTTTTTTTGTCATCGACCATATTTAATTAATTGGTCAAATCCATCAAATTTTAAGTAAATATCTTTCGAATGGTTTTTTAATTGGAAAATATTAAACGAAAGCATATCATGACAAAGTGCTTCACATCCTTTGTTGAAGTTTGTAAAAAGAAATTTAATCTCATAATAATTACGGTCCTGATCGTCTTGGAGAAGTTGTCCATTTGTTACAAGCTTCTTTTCATTATGTCCGCAACCACAACCGTAACTAATCCGAAATTTAAGGCAATCGTTGTCTACAGTGATAATGTTATTGATGTCTTGAATTTCATTTTTCAGAATGTTATGAACTATGTTTCCTGTTAAAATATCAAAGTCTTATGGGTCGGTCTGCTGATCAAATAAACTATCATTAAAAATTATCTTGTCGCACTTTATTTCTTCATTTGTTTGCGAGAAAGTTGTCAGAGTAAAAACAGAAGTTACAATAATGAATAAAAATCGTGTCATTCTTTAGGTAATAATTTGTTCAATAAAAAACGGTCGGCCTTTTTTAGTCGTTACGCTAACTTTTGATTGCTAAGCTCTACATTAAAATTTACCTTGGCGCCCAACATTTCTGAGCAGAGTAAGACAAATTTTGAGTTTGTTCAACAATTGAATTAGAAAACATTATTAGAGCTATGACTGTATATTTTTATCATTTTATTAACCCCAACTTAAATCTACTGAAGGCAGCAAATAAATTAAAAATGAGGCGTATAATCACTTCGATCGGATTTTACAATTTTGAGGTACATTAATCCGCGTTCTACAGCATCAAAAGCTAGTTCCATTTCTTTGTCCAATATTTTCATCACCTCACGGTAATCACCATAAACTTGCGTACTCAATGGGTTTTCTTTTACCGTTAAACCGGACTTGCGCAAGGCTTTTATAAATTCAATAATGGGCGTTTCAAAGTTATCTTGTAAAGGGGAGAAGGTAAGTTCTACAGAAATTTTCATATCTACTATTTTAATTTCTGTCAAACTTAATCATTCCCTCAATTCATAAAATTCAGTTTCCAACTTTCCTTTTAGAGGGAGTTTTCCAGTGTTCCATAAATAAAAAGTAAGCCTTGTTTTCTTTCCAAAATCGAGCGCTGTAAATGTGAGGTCGAAATCTACTGAACCATCTTCATTCATTTCACAACCTGTAAATGGTGAAAACTCAACAAACTGATGCAATTTAGAACTGTCTTGCTGGGTTAAAACAATGCTCAAGTTGTGCTCAAAAGTTAAATTCTCAACTCGACCAAAACATCGAATCATGCCTTTTCGAATAAGTGATTGATCCAATAAATTCAAATACTCAAAATTGCCATCAAATACACTCGTTTTTGCTATGCTTTTCATTCTATCTAAGAATTTTGTTCGCTCTAGCAAGCCAAGTCCTGAGATAGTGTCTTTGTGAATAATTTGATAGTTCTTTTCAAAATTGGGGTAAAACTCCTTTAAGGTAATGATATAGTCTTGAAGTGTATCAGCAGCAGAACTCGAGTTTTGAAATACTCGTGAAGGAAATTTTCCAATACGTGAAAGTTCATTGTCCATGCTCCAAAATCGTCCACCAGTCGAGGGAGGAATGCCCTGAACTTCAGTTGGTATTTTTGAGAGCAATTCTTCATCGAAGTGTTCGTAAAAATAAGTTTGTGTATGACTAAAATTCGCGTTTGTAAAAAAGAAAACTACTGAAATACCAGTAAACAAGTTCACCCATTTTTGCTTTTCCCAAGCATCGAATACAAGGGCTAAACTACCTAAGAAAAACAACAAGAAGTGTGCAGCTCCTCTGTCTTCAGGGAAGTTGATGCCCAATAACCAATTCTGAACAAAAAGTCCAATTACACTCAAAAATAAAAGCTGGTGAAAAAGCCATTTAGGTTTAAGGAATTCTCTCCAGTTTAAACCATTTTTCAGGTAATTGAAAAAGAGGTATGCTGAAATTAAAAATGGAAAAATCTTCGCCCAAATGCCTTCTAAATTCCATACGTACTTAGCTAACGAAGCGAGCGTAATGGTTAAAAAATCAGTATCAGCTCCCAAATACAACTTTCCTCCACTTTGCAGCAAAAAGGCGTAATTCACAAAGTAAGCCAAGCAAAAAAGAAACAATCCTAAAAGAAGTAAGGAATGTAGGCGCTGATTCTTGTTAGTGAAAATTTTCAAGCTGAGTAAGCCAGCTAAAATTAAAACGGATGGAATAAGTGCTAAATTGGCATAAATAGCTAAAATTGAACTGACTAATGAAAAAACTAAGTGCTTAATTTTTGCACGGTCAAAATAAATTGCTGCAAAATAAATACTCATCATTAGCAAAGCCCACGATACGGCATAACCTCTAGCCAAACTGAAAAATTCCAAGATAAAAGGAGCGCCGGCTAAACTGATTACAAAGAAATAAAATGAATTTTTATGCTTGAAAAATCGTTTGAATGCAATTAAGATCCAATAGTAAAATGGAAAGCTGAGCACTGAACTCAAACGAACCACCCACATGGCATCTGTTTGAAATAATCGAATAAAGAACCCACCCAACAAGCTGTTTAAGAAATGATTGTTGGCGTCAAAATTTCCTTGTAGCGGAAAGGGATTCCAATTCATCATGTAGTCCCATTTACTGACTATCTCATCGTGAACATAAAACACTGAAAAGGCACGAATAATGACATACGACCACAAAACGGTAAAAAGTACCCAATGAAAAAGTTGAGTTTGTTTTATTGGTTTCAATTGGGTAAATTAATGGTTTAGTTATAAAAACAAATGTAATACCAATTAACTTTTTAATACCGCTATAGTATTTCCTAATGTATTATGCCGATGTACCTGCCGGCCGGACAGGCAGGGATTTTAAGGAGCATTTTGTACTAAAGAATGACTGAATCTAAACTATATTTTTAATGTACAATGCCGATGCTATAGACGTTTAGTTCAATTTAGTTGGACTATTACGTATATACTATCGGTATAATGCGACAATTAAAATCATAATCGATATAATTAAATCAATAACTTCCGCTATTTAGGGGAAATTGAATTTTAACTAGTTTAATTTGACGAGATTTTAATTAGATTTGATTTTTTACTGCTTAAATAGCAAGCAGTAAATTAAAAATTATTTTTTAATTAATTTTCAATCACTTAATTGTGAAACCACTTTAAAAATATTGACAAAACATGGCAAAGAAAAAGGCAAGCAAGGAAAAAGTAATTAAGAAAAAAAAAGGCAAAGAAGTATTAAAGGGAATTTCCGAAATACGTCGTTTTTTCTATAGAAATGAAAAACCAATTTACTTTGTAAGTGCGACCAACTTTAATTTATTGGGAGCCGATGAGTGGGTGAGAAAATTTAAATTCATTTGCTACATTGAATGTTTTGACGGATTGCATCCTAATGTTTTTTCTCCAAAAGAAGAATTGCCTCATGAAGAATTTGAGAGCATAGAAGACATCAATAATTATTTACTAGAACACAAAGAAGTTGTAGAATACATTCGAAAAAGGGGCAAAGATGGTAAAGTGTTGTTTCTGATGTTTGATGAAAAAACAGAAGAATTAGCTGCTAAAAACAACTTAGAGGTCTGCTTCCCTCCAGCAAAAATGCGTTCGTTTATGGACAACAAGGTGAATACTAATCGAATTTCTGAAAAAGCAGGTGTGCCTTGTGTTCCTTACATTCTTTCAAAAATAAAATCCTACAAAGACTTGCAAGAAAAAGCCAGTCATTTAGGAAACGATTGGGTAATACAGTTGCCATACGGAGATTCGGGTCACACTACTTTTTTTATTAACGATGAAGCCACTTGGAACAAACATGCCGATGAAATAATTGCCGAAAAAGAAGTGAAAGTGATGAAGCGTATCAATTGTAGAGGTGCAGCTATAGAAGCTTGTGTTACTCGACATGGAACTATTGTAGCACCTTTAATGACGGAATTGGTTGGTTTTAAAGAATTAACCCCTTACAAAGGTGGCTGGTGCGGTAATGAAATTTACGCTGATGCCTTTACCAAAACCATTCGTCAAAAAGCCAAGAAATACACTCGCTTGTTTGGAGATCAATTGAAAAAAGAGGGCTACAAAGGGTATTTTGAATTGGATTTTTTAATCGACCAAGACAACAATGAAATTTATTTGGGTGAATTGAATCCTCGCATCACTGGAGCAAGTTCTATAACCAATCATGCTGTTTTTGCATTAGCCGATATGCCCTTATTTATGTTCCATTTATTGGAATGGATGGATCAGCCTTATGAATTAAGTGTGAATGCCATTAATGCCCGTTGGGGAAAAGCTGAAAACATTGATGATTGGTGTCAACTGGTTATTAAATACACCGAAAATGATATTAAGAAAGTTACCAAGGCACCAAAGTCAGGTATTTGGAGGTTGCGCTCAAATGGTCAAATTGTTTATGATCGAATGGATACGCATAGAAGAGCAATCGACAATGAAAACGAAGCCTTCTTTTTGAGAATTACCCGTGAAGGTGATTATTTGTATGAAGGTGCAGACATTGGAATTTTAGTGCTTAGAGGTAGGTTGATGACAGATAATTTTCAGTTGAAAGACCGTGCTAAAAATTGGATAAAAGCCTTAAAGGATGAGTATGTAGCTGTTGAGCCTAGCAAAGATTACATGGCGCATAAAGAAGCAGAAATAGGTGGATTTAAAATGATGTAAAAAATGCTGATTTCACTTAAATGTGTAGAAGAAGATCAAGTTGGAGATAAATGGGAAAAGTATTTTAAAAAATCATGGCCTCACTATAAAAAATGGTACCTTCAAGAAGGCTATAGAGCGCGTCCCGGCTATTTAACTTGCGCAGAACAATTGGAAGAGCACATGCCCGAATTGTTGCCAATTTATGAGCAGGTGGTCGAAAGAGCAGGAGGTGGTGATTTAGTTGCTCGTTATTTAAGTTTGTACAAGCCTCCGGCATTTATGAGTGGTTGCACTCAAGTTGCTTGGAACAAAAAGCCCTATTCACTAATTCGCAACTACGATTATAACCCAAAGTGGTTTGAAGGCGTGTTGTTTAAAACCAATTGGCTCAAACCTATTATTGGAATCTCCGATTGCAATTGGGGTTTATTAGACGGCATGAATGCAGATGGCTTAGCCATTTCACTCACTTTTGGAGGAAGAAAAATTAGTGGCGATGGTTTCGGTATTCCTTTAATTATGCGCTATGTTTTAGAAACCTGCAAAGATGTCCCTGAGGCTGTTTCAACACTTTTGCGACTTCCTTCGCACATGTCGTACAACATCACCATTCTCGATAAAACAGGTAAGTACAAAACTATTTACCTCACACCAGACAAAGGACCGCATGTAGACATTGAAAAAGTAGCCACCAATCACCAACAAGACATTGAATGGTTGGAATATGCTGCTTTAACTTCTACAAGGGAGCGTAAAGCCTACCTCGATCACTTGGTTGATTATGAAGTTGTGAATAGAGATCAGTTGCGCAATCGTTTTTTGGGTCCACCGCTTTACAACAAAGACATGCATAAAAATTTCGTGACACTTTACAGCATGCAATATGACTTAGAGGAAATGTCGGCAACTGTATTTTGGCCGGGAAGAGAAAAGGTGCTAAGTTTTGATAATTTTGTGGAAGAACGCTTGCTAGTACCCTTAAATAGACCGAATTTAGGAGAGTTTATTCGTTAGTAAATTTTGCTTTAATAATTGATTAAGGTAAGGCTTATAAAAAACTAAAAAATAATAATTTACAAGAATTTATACTGTAATGGAGAATTATCGAAAAAGCAATTTTGTCAACAATGAATGGTTGGAAAATGGAGAAGGTGAATTTTTGACTGTTTTGGACAAATACAAAGGTACCGAAATAGGAAAAATTCCTCAAGCTTCTGAAAAGCAAATGGACGATGCAATTGTGGCTGCTAACAAGGCTTTTGAAATCACAAAAAAATGGTCGGCAGGTAAGCGTGCAGCCATGATGCAAAAGGTGTATGATTTACTGGCTGCTGAAAAAGTAAAATTCATCGACTTAATTATCAATGAAGGCGGTAAACCACGTTCATATGCTACAGCAGAAATTGAGCGCAGCCTCACCACTTTAAAATTGGCGATTGAAGAAGCAACAAGGTATGGTGGAGAAGTAGTTCCTATGGATTGGGGAGCAGGCGAAGGAAAAACTGCTTTCACCAAGCGTTTTCCAATTGGTGTGATTGCTTGCATTACGCCATTTAATTTTCCATTGAATTTAGTGATGCACAAATTGGCACCAGCTTTAGCAGTGGGTTGTACAGTTGTTATAAAACCCGCACCACAAGCACCTATGAGTTGTTTAGCACTTGCAGCCTTATTTTTGGAAGCAGGCTATCCTGCAGGAGTGATCAATGTACTTTGTTGCGATATTCCTGTTGCCGAAAAATTAGTTCGCGACGAACGAGTTGCTAAACTTTCCTTTACAGGAAGTGATAAAGTGGGTTGGTATTTGAAAAGCATTTGCGGCAAAAAGAAAGTTACCTTAGAATTAGGTGGAAATGCTTCAGTAATTGTTGATGAAGGCATAGATTTGGAAAAAATTGCTGCTTTAGTTGCCAAAGGAGCTTATTTGTATGCAGGTCAAATTTGTATTTCAACACAGCGAATCTTTGTTCATCATAAAGTGTACGATCAATTTCAAACAGCTTTAAAAGAAGAAATTTTGAAGCTAGAAGTAGGAGATGCCCAAAAAGAAAGTGTTTTAGTCGGACCAGTTATTGACAGCGGACATTTAAACCGTATCGACGAATGGGTGAATGAAGCCAAATCGGAAGGTGCTAACATTCTTTTAGGTGGTAAAGTTCTTAGCAAAGAGCACAACCTTTATGAGCCAACATTGATTACTAACAGCAATCCTAAGATGAAAGTGGCAGCTGAAGAGGTATTTGGTCCGGTTGCCGTGATTGAGAAAGCTAAAGACTTTAAAACAGCCATTGAGATGACCAATGATTCTAAATACGGGTTACAAGTTGGAGTTTTTACCAATAGCTTAGCTAATTTTAGGTTAGCTTCAGAAGAATTAGAAGTTGGAGGAGTTATTTTTAACAACATTCCTGGCTTCCGAATAGATCACATGCCTTATGGAGGAGTAAAAGATTCTGGATTGGGCAGAGAAGGCTTAAAATACGCCATGGATGAAATGACAGAAGGGAGATTGATTGTTTATTAATGAACAATTGACAATGAATAATTGCTAATTGGGTTTTTCAAATTATAAAATCGTATTTAATAGATTAGTAATTAAAAGATTAGTAATTGATAATTAAAAGATTAGTAATTACTTATATTCTTCTGGTAGTAGAATCCATTCATTGTGCCAAAAATAATCCCATTCAGCTAAGGCCATGTTGTAGGCAGGGCTAATCAAAAGCTGTGGCTCCTTTCCATTGATACTCACTTTAACGGTTACATAAAGTTCTATTTCATCACCATTTACGGCATGTTTTTTCTTTAGAAATTGACAAAATTGCCAAATTCCATCAGGTCTGCTCAGCATTTTATGCTGTTTGGGTGTTAGGTAGTCACTAGTTTGAATGTATTCAACTTCGTTCGTTGTTATATTAATCAGTTTCATTTGAAAGCTGCTACTTTTAGTGCGGAGCATCATTCGCCAACTCAAGCGATGTCCTTCTTCGGTCCATAAAACATCTCCTTTAATGAACCAATGCCTCAAAGGCAATCCAATTTGTAAAATAAACCATGCGATAAAGAATGCAAAAATGGGTTTTCTAAGATTTGGAACAATTACTTCACCTGTAGTGTAATGTGGTTTTCGTTTTAAGAAAATTCGATTGATAGTGGCAGTGGGAAAGAAGAAAAGGGTTAAGGCAAGCGACATATACGGAAATACTCCAATACCAAAAACAATGCTGTTGAAAAGGTGAAAGAAAACCCCTAATATAAAAACAATCTTTCGAGTTTGAGACCATAAAAGCAGCGGAATAACTAGCAAATCGAATAAAATACCAAAATAGGCGATACCATAATGCACCCATTTTTGCTGCAAAAATTCACCAATTAAGATATAATCCTTTTTATGCTGCATCAAATAGGCTGTTGCGGTTCCATCTAACCAATCAGGATAAAGTTTTGCTATGGAAGCGTATGTGTAAACAATCCAAATTTGAAGCACAATAAATAACCAAATCCATCGCGGTATCGAGAGGGATTTAATTTCAGGTTTTCGTTTAGCATCAAACGATAAGTAACGATTTGCAGGGGCCAAACACATAAAGATAAGCAGCAAAACTTGCAGGTAATAATGGTTATTGTAAGCAGATTTCTGCATAAAATAAACTGCTGTCCACATCAATGTGTAGAGAACAATGTTGAATCGATAGTAATACCCAATCAGCACAAAAAAACCGACAACTCCCATCAAAAAGTAATAGGCATACATTCCTTCACCAGCCATAGCTTGAAGGAAATCGAAACCAATAAAATGAAAATTAAATTGCGCATCAATAAAAATACGTTTCACCCATCCTGTGAGGATTGCACCCCATGCCTCAACCACTAATAATATCCCGAACATTATTCGAAAAACTATCAATGCAGAATTGTCAATGCGCTTAAAAAACCACTGATTTAGCATGCGTCGCTTTATTTAGAAGCCCCTAAATTAGTGAAAAGGTATTGCTGAGGAAAAAGCAATTACGTTAATTTTTTACGCTTTAGTCGAAGAGAATTTCCAATAACAATAACATCTGAGAATGCCATGGAAAGTGCTGCAATCATTGGATTGAGAAAACCTGCTGCAGCAAGAGGAATGGCTAAAACATTGTAGAAAAAAGCCCAAAATAAGTTTTGCTTAATGGTGATGTAAGTGTGCTTACTGAATAAGAAAGCATTGAAAACGATTTTTAAATCATTTGGCTTCAATAAAATTACCTGAGAACTCTGCATGGCAATTTGAGTGGAATTACTTAATGAAATTCCAACAGTAGCTTTACTTAATGCGGGAGCATCATTGATTCCATCACCAACCATGGCAACGGATTCGTTTTTTAATAATGCATCAATGGCAAGTAGTTTTTCCTCAGGAATTTGTTCTCCTTTAAAAGAATCTAGCCTTAACTCATTCGCTAATTTTTCAGTTTTCTCAATTTTATCTCCGCTCAACAACATGGTTTTTATGCCATGATCTTTAAACAGGGCAATCATTTCAGCTGCACCAGATCGAACTTCGTCTGAAATGGTTAAACCTGCAAGAAGTTCACCATTTTTAGTTAAGAACACCGAGTGCGATGTTTCAAAATCGGAGGAAAGCAACCATTTTGCTGCACCTAATTGATAGTGGTTTCCATCGGCATCTTTTACTTCAATGCCTTTGCCTTTTACTTCTTTTGCATCGATCAGCAACACAGACTGAACACCTTCAGCTTTGTATTGCTTTTGAATGGATTTAGCTATTGGATGCGAAGAATACTTCTCCATGCTGTAAATGATGGATTTAATCGCTTCAACCGAAACATTTTCTTGGAAATTCTCTAACTGATCAACAGAAAAATCTCCGCTCGTGAGGGTGCCAGTTTTATCGAAAACAATGTGTTGAATTTTAGCCAACAACTCAACGGTTGCGCCACCTTTTATTAAAATGCCATTCTTTGCCGCTCTGCCAATTCCAACCATAACTGCAGTTGGAGTTGCCAAACCCATGGCACAGGGACAAGAAATTACCAAAACAGCAACAGCATTCATTATTGACTGCTGCAAACTGCCATCAAGCGCAAAATACCAAACAGAAAAAGTCAATAGGGCAATTCCAACTACAACTGGAACAAAAATGGCACTGATTTTATCACCCAAGCGTTGTATGTCAGGTTTTTCAGCCTGCGCTTTTTTTACCAGCTGTATGATTTTCGACAAAACAGTTTCTTTACCTACGGCATCAACAACCATTTTGAAATTACCACTGTTTACAACTGTACCGCCAATCAAACGACTGTTTAGCTCTTTCACAATGGATTCACTTTCACCGCTAATCATTGATTCATCAACTTTTGCAGTACCTGAAATTAATTTACCATCTGCTGGAATGCGATCACCTTCATTGACGAGAACTAAATCGCCTAGCTTCAAATCTTCTGCATTAATGGTTTCAAATTCCTCTTCTCCATTTTCAGAAATAATTCGTTTTGCAATGTTTTTTTGAAGTTGATTTAAATCCGCAATGGCCGATGTAGTTTGTTTCACAGAACGGTGTTCCAATACATTACCAAAAAGCACTAACGTGATAATAGTTGCAGCAGTTTCATAGAACAAATAGTTGTGTACGAGTTCACTGCCGTAATAAATGATACTTCCCGATAAACTGTAAAGAAAAGCGGCGGAAGAACCTATAAAAATCAACACATCCATGTTTGGTATGCCATTTTTTAAAGACTTAAATGCACTTTTTCCAAAATGTTCTACACCAATATACATGACAGGAATCACCAAAACCAATTGCACCCAAGCATTGTGAAGGAAATTAAAAGGTAAAAACATGGCAGAGAACAGGGGAATAGTAAATGCCAGAGAGGTATAAAACTTTCGCATCAGCTTTGAGCCAAATTGGTCTATTTGGTTCTCTTCTGTTTTACTTTTTATCTGATAGCCTAAGCCTTCAATGGTTTTATTGATTTTTTCACTTGGAACTTTTGGTGTGTTGTTAAATAATACCTCTCCAGTTGCAAAATCTACATTTACTTGCTCCAAACCAATTTTCTCAAGACCCTTTTGAACTCCTAGCGCACAATTGGAGCAGGTCATTCCTTCGACTTCAATTTCTTCCATTTCTGTCATCCTGTAAAATTAATCAATGTCTTGGCGATTTATGTAAACTGATTCTAATTTTAAGTGTTTGACTTTTGTTAATTTTAAAAATAAAATTTTAAACAATGAAAAAGGCCACAGATCGAAGAGGGTTTATTCAAAAGGCATTAGCGTTAACTTCAGGAGCAATTGTTTTGTCAAAGACTGGATTCTCTTTAAATCGAGTTGATAAACCTGTAAAACCCATGATCAAAAACATAAAACCATTGGGATTTCAATGGGAAACTCAAGATCCTTTTCTATTTTGTGTACACCATGAAGATGCTTTTCCGAAAGGAAATGAAAAAATGGGGCCTGCTACTTCTTTGCAAGGAAGAGACATTGGTCAAGATTTTATTTTAAAAGATGGCTGGAGAATGTATCATGGAAAAACTGTTCCCGGTTTTCCAGGTCATCCGCATCGAGGTTTTGAAACAATAACCATTGTTCGTAAAGGCATGGTCGACCATTCTGATTCTTTAGGAGCGTCAGGGAGATACGGAAATGGAGATGTGCAATGGATGACAGCAGGAAAAGGCGTTTTGCATTCAGAAATGTTTCCATTACTCAATCAAGATAAAGATAATCCTCTAGAGTTGTTTCAAATTTGGCTGAACTTACCTCGTAAAAATAAATTGGTTGAACCGCATTTTTCCATGTTATGGAATGAATCCTTGCCTAAAAAAACTTTTATAGATGTAAATGGTGGAAAGACGAGGGTAGAGGTGGTTAGCGGAAAACTCAAAAACCTTCAAGCTCCTGCACCACCACCAAACTCTTGGGCAGCAGATCCTAATAATGAAGTTTCCATTTGGAACATCCGAATGGAAGCAAATTCAACTTGGACTTTGCCAAAAGCAAAATCAGGAATTAACAGAACACTTTATTTTTATCAAGGCAAGGAATTACAGATAGACGATAAGAAATTACCGCATTACCATTCAGCTGAAATAGAACCCGACGTGGATTTGGTTTTAAAAAGTGGAAGCGACGAAAGCTACATCCTTTTACTACAAGGAAAGCCAATGAATGAGCCTGTGGTGCAACACGGACCTTTTGTAATGAACAACAGACAAGAGATTCAGCAAGCCTTTAAAGACTATCAAGATACGCAATTTGGAGGTTGGCCGTGGAAAAATTCTGCACCTGTTCATCCAAGAACAAGGGGGCGTTTTGCTATTCATGCCGATGGAAAAAAAGAATTTCGTTCATAAGAGTTTGGCATTTCTATATTTTTTATATTTGCACCCGCTTTTGAAGCACTAATTTTGTAGTTCTAAAAAAGCATTTTTATGGTGGTTGTAGCTCAGCTGGTTAGAGCGCCTGATTGTGGTTCAGGAGGTCGTCGGTTCGAAACCGATCTTCCACCCATCAAAAATTGAAAGCCCCGCGATAGTGGGGCTTTTTTCGTTCAATAAATTCAATAAAGCTTGTTTCAAATTGAATTTATTGAATGAAAAAAGTAAAGCGAAGCTTTTTCAATTTTGATGAGGCTCACCCCAAAAGGTTGGCCGAAGGCAAACCGATTTCAATGAAGCTTGCTTCAAATTGAATTTACTAGAATTTAGACCTTAGGTTTTAGAGTTTAGAATAAAAAATTAGAGAATCTCTTTTTCATCTTTTATCCTTCATCCTTATTCCTATTCTTAATTCTAAAGTCTTTTCACCCAACATTCTTAGAAGTCTCAATTCTTTTATAGATTGAATCGATTACTCGGTCGTATAATTCATCTTTTAAGTAAGCATCTTCAACACCTACATCGATGTTTGGATTATCGTTAACCTCGATTACGTATACTTTTCCGTCAATCATTTTTAAATCAACTCCATAAAGTCCATCGCCGAAGAAGCCTGCCGCTTTGATGGCTGTTTTTAAGATTATTTCAGGTACTTGGTCAATCGACATGGTCTCTGCATCACCAGAATTTTCTTC
>TARA_R110002096_G_scaffold40383_3_pt1 | contig 15561 bp, 18 predicted proteins | sample TARA_R110002096 | Tara Oceans TARA_R110002096 (sample SAMEA4397295) | marine metagenome | biome: Polar Biome; feature: [DCM] deep chlorophyll maximum layer (ENVO:01000326); material: water (ENVO:00002006), including particulate matter (ENVO:01000060) such as... | depth 35 m | reverse complement strand
TTTTTCATAATATATTCTCTCTTCTCAATCTTATATACCTATTATACATGTTTTAAGAACAAAAGTCAAGGCATTTATCAATAATTATTGTTCTTTTTTTACATATCCACTGATATCGTGGTCACTTGACATGAAGCAATACTGAGGAACAAGCAAGTTACCCTCAAATATTCCGACTTCATCAAACCCATAAAGAGTAAACCCATCAAGTGCATCTCCACCCTTCTCGTAGACAACTAAGTCGTGGGCTGGTGGAATAGAACCGTTAAAGGTATTAATGTCAATATTAGTAATCATAATCTTCTCTCTCTTTCTCAATCTTATGTAACCATTATACATGTTTTAAGAACAAAAGTCAAGGCATTTATCGATCTTTTTTCACTTTATTTTGCTCTTCGTAGAGAATGAGTGCAATTAGAGCATAGTTTGCCATATCAATAAGAGTGTCTTTGATACTCTCATCCTTGACTTTCAATGTCTCCTTTTTTGCAAACCCCATAATTCGACTGAACTTATCTCCAATACGAACACAACAACCTTTCCATGCTGGTATTCCAGCCATCTCACAGGTTCTAAAGTTTGCAAATACATCTTCTGTACTTGCATAATCATGTCGTTTTGCGTCATGGGTTGCCTTCATCTCTTCCAGCAACTGATAAAATCGTTCACTCTGTTTCATATTCATATTCCTTTTGTTATTTTTTAATCTGTGGATATTCTACTGAAGTTCTGAACCTTCTCAAACTTAATGATACTTCTGAATTTATCAAATAGCATATCTTGTTTGTGAGAGATAACAAATACGTTCTGGTCTGAGAACGAATCTAAGATTTTCAGAAAGTCATCTGTACCTGTACCATCCAAAGAGGAATCGAATATCTCATCAAGGATTAGTAGGTTGGTATTAGTAGAATTCTTCATCTTTGCAATTGCTCTCCAAGTAAATAGGAGTGCAAGGTCGATACGCATTTTCTCACCTTCAGAGAATGATGCGTAGGAGAATTCGTCACGGAAGCGTGACTTGATTGTCTCATTGAAATTTTCGTCTATATTGAAGTTGACAAAGAAGTCCATAGAGGATAGGTATGTGTTTACCAATTTATTCATAATTGGCAAGTATTGTTTAATAATCTTAGTCTTGATTCCAGAGTCTTGTAACAGGTTCTTAGCAACATCCACATAGAACTTATCTTCAGTCAACTTAGACCTTTGTTCTTCTACAAGCTCTAACTGTCCTTTAAGTTTTGCAAGTTTCTCTTTATCTTCATCAGATATAGAACCATTCTCATATGTCTGAATGTCACTTCTTAACTTAACATTATACTTTTCCATTTCTGTAATAGTTGCACGAATCTTTGCAATCTCGACATCATGCTTACGAATAGTTTCTAGATTCGTTATGATAACATCTAGTTTTGACTTTTCGGCAGTTTCCAAGTTTTCCAGTTGTTGGATTCCTTCAGTGATTTCTCCAACTTTTTCGGTTCGTGTTGCAATCTGCGTCTGCTTTGTATCATCCGTAATCGATTGCTCGCAAGTCGGGCATTCATCGTTGTCCTTGAAAAATTTAATTTGACGGGCATGACTGTTTATCCTATTCTGAAGTGCAGCTTCTGTTTTACCTAGTTTGGTTATCTTTCCTTCTAACCTTACACGCTCTTGTGCATCATAAGACAATTCATCCTTGTCTTGTTCTAATCCAACAATATCTTCTTTTCTAGTTTTAATTGTAGCGTCATTATCAGATACTTTCTGTTGACTTTCAGCAATTATTTCTGACTTATTATTAACAACTTGGTTGATAAACTTTTCTTGTAGAGTAATTTTCTCTTTAGTCATCTCAAACTTATATGCTACGTCACGAGTTTCATCATTTAGTTCTTTAGTTTTATTCTTCAACAGGAAGTTCATTAAAGAAAAAATCTTGATATCTAGGATATCCTCGACAACCTCACGGCGGGCTTTGGTGGGTAACTGCATAAACGGTACAAACGTAGAAGAACCTAAAATAACAACCTGTGTGAAAGAACGATAGTTCAACCCCATAATCTGTTGTTCTAGATGCTTCTGATAATCACGAGCATTTGCATCTTGATTAATCATGTTACCATTAACCCAAACTTCAAATATATTTGGTTTAATACCCCGAACAACTTTTACTTCTTTAGTTCCAATACTAAATTCCACCTCTACAACAGATGCACCAGTATTAACAGAGTTTACTAATTGTTTCTTTGAGATATTACGGAATGGTTTATTGAATAGTCCAAAGCAAAGAGCATCAAGAACAGTACTTTTACCAGCACCATTCTCTCCAACTATCAAAGTTGTTGTACTTCTATCTAATTGAATTTCAGTAAAATTATTTCCTGTTGAAAGAAAGTTCTTCCAACGTACATGTTTAAATATTATCACAGTTCTAAGTCACTCGCTTCAAGATATAAAGATTTCATCATATTAGTCAATCGACTCTTATCTAGTGTCACATCCAATTCTGCAATGTAACGCTCTAGTAAAGTCATAGTATCCTCTGCATTCTCCACAATAGTATCATCTACGTTTTCTGCATCCAATTCAGAGAAGTCCTCAACAATCTTCACCTCGTGAGCACCAGACTCACCAAGTACCCTGTCAATAAACCTATCGAATGCATAGAAGTCTTTCTTGTTAACTACAATAATTTTAACGTACTTATTCTCTAACTGAGATACATCAAATTGTGTATAGTCTGTTGTAGTCTCATCGTAGTAGACTTTTTGAAAGATTGTGTATGGATTGACAATACGCTCTAGTTCTCTAGTTGACGTATCGAATATATGGAATCCTTTAGGACAACCATCATCACTCCATGTCATCTGATAAGTGTTGCCAAGATAATATACTTGCCCATCATCAGATTTCTTATGGAAGTGTCCACTGAATACAGTGTCGAATTTTCTTAGGAATTGTTTGTCATATCCACCTTCTGCAAAGTGTCCAGCATGCATTTCAAATCCATTAATCTCTAAGTGTCCCATTGCAACTTGTGCTTTAGTACCCTTAATGTGTTCCATTGTATGTCCGTAATTGTCTGGACAAATCCAAGGAATAAAACAGATGGGCGTACCGTCAAACTCGACAGTCGCTGTCTCTGGATATACAAACATTTTTGGGTATCTTCCCTCAACAAGTTCTGCAAGGGAATTGACATCATTAGTATTCTTGTAGAATGTGTCGTGATTACCTACAAGCATGTGTAAGGTAATACCTTCATCTACAAATTTCTGAATGAATCTTTTACGGAAGTCCTGTGCTATCTTATAGGATACAAACTTACGTCTGTCCATAACGTCACCCAAGTGGATAACAGTATCAATACCACGTTCCTTTATGGCTGGAAAGAATTGCTTCTCCCAAAAATCATAAAAGTAGTCATTGAATGCTAGGTTATCGTTTCGGGCGCCAAAATGGGTATCAGTTATTAACGCTATCTTCATCTATTATCTCATCACCTTGTTCATCATAAAAATTTTCAAGTCCTTTTGGTTCAGACTTCTTTTTCTTCTTAGGTTTGTATACTGCTTCTAGTGGTAGGAAGTTCTTCTGTAGATACTCCACAAACACACCTTGTTCATTATCACCATCCATAAGAATGTCAACATTCATGTTAGCAATAATTTGATGTTTAACATGTTGTTGTTTCTTCTCTTTCTGAATCCTACGAATAAACGCATAATAGATAATCTGCGTAAAGTAAGCGAAAGGGTTATTACTCTTTTCGGGATTGAAGTTCCTACAATACTGTAGACAATTCTCAATACCATCAGAAATCATTTCATCTCTGTAAGTGTAATTAATAAAGTTTGGACGGTATGATAAATGGTTAGCAATCTTGAGGAAACATTCCCCAATATAGTTAGACACTGGTGGTTGTGGGTCACCTAGTGCTTCAGCATCCTTGCATTGCTCTTTCCATTTAGTCATCGCCTCTAGGAACTCTTTGTTATTAACATAATGAGCACCAGATTTCTTTTTAGCCATTTATTATATCTCCACATTGTTTGCATTTGTTTCTGCAACTATTAACCATTATACAGGTTTACACAGATATGTCAATAGCTTATTTGATTTAAATTTATTTCAAAAATCTATTGCTTTTCTCTTGACAGCTTGGTATATTAGCTATGTAGGGTTTGAGAATGAATAGATTTATATAAGTTATTAGATATCAATGTAAAGTCTTAGTCATTACGTCACCGTAATCTTCATCCCACTCATCTTCCTCAATACTCATCAATTCTTCATCAGAGGGTTCTCTCTCTACAATATCGACAGCATCAGTCTCCATCCGTTGAACACAATGTTCGTAAAACTTTGCTAGTCCAAGGGAAGCTTTCGTGATAATCATAACTTTACTCTTATCAATGTTGTAGACATTCTCTTCTGAAAAATGAATCCATCTCACCAAAGATACAGCTTCATCAATTCCATACTTGGTTACTTTTGGAACTACAGATATCTGTAAGGGGGATGCTATTTCATAGGTTCTAGGATGTTCATCTGCTATCAAATTGCAAATAATTTCTTCACCACTTAAAAGTTTTAGAATCTTATATTCTGTCATTTGATCTTTATCCTGTTTATGGTGTAATCGAACTGCTCTTCATTGTATATATTTATTCGTTCCATGAAGTGGTTCAATGTAAAGTTTCTTTTGGATTTGTGAGATAAATCGTCTGCTAAGTCGAAGAGGGTAGCACTATCTTTACTTTCACTCCTACGCAGTCCACGACCAATCGATTGCAATGCTCTAACTCTGGACTTACTTGGAGATGCGAACACGATATTATGAAGATTCCTAATATTAATACCAGTAGAAAACGTACCATAAGAGGCAATAATAATGGCATTCTTTTCTTTCTCTGTAATCTCTCTAATTTCTTCACGAGTTTGTGTGTCCGTACCACCAAAGACATAGAATACTCTTCTGTCTTTAGCAGAGTTATTAATCATATCATAGAGAATGTTTCCGTGTTTCTCTACAAACTGAAACAATACTAATGTATTGGTGTTTAAGTTAAGTGTCAAGTCCCTAATGAATTCATTTCTCCTTGGATGAGACACAATAAAGTTCATCTCATCTTGGTAATTCATATCTTTAACAAGTTTACACTCTTCTTCTGAATAAGTCAAGACTAATGCTTTAATATCAAAATCAGCTAATGTCTTTTTGTCAATAAGTTCTTTGGTGGATACTACTCTATTTAGTGTACCAAACAGTCCCTCTAGGACTAATCTGTGGGTTTGCATTCCATCTAGTGTACCTGTCAATCCAAATCTATACTTGCATGTGTCTAATTTGGTTAGAACATTAGTCAAAGACTTTGCTTTAAACAAGTGTGCTTCATCTCCAACTACACACCCGAATACACTGAAATAACTCTTTGGAAATTTATAGATAGACTGCCATGTAGATATAACAACCTTCTTAGTTACATTCTTGTCATGTCCACTGTAAATCTTTTGCATGTACTTCTCATCCCACCCATAATCAAGAAAGTCTGAATACATCTGTTCTACTAAAGATGTTGTTGGAACAAGAATAAGTAGTCTATCATTATCTTGTGATCTTAAAAGTAACTCGTAGTATCTTACCAGTATGTAGATAATAAGAGATTTACCAGATGCAGTAGGACTAAGCAATAAAGCACGATGCTTTCTAATTGCGAAATCCACGGCGTTAACTTGGTAGTCTCTTGGGTGTATAGGTGTTCCTCTACTTTTAAGTTTAAGACTCCCAATAAACCCATCCAAGATAGTCCTGTCAATTTGTTTTTCATCTTTTAGTTCCTCACTAATTTCATATGGCTCATCCCAATTCTCTAACCACTTCTCTAAGTATGAAAGTAGCCCGAGATACAACTCCCCATTTTGTGGAGAGAATAATCTTATCTTACCATCCCATATACGGTTGCGATATGCTGGCATAAACTTAGCGCCTGGCACTTCAAAAGTAAAATGTTCTGATAACGACCTTGCGGTTGAAGCTTCAGCATCCACTTGTAGGAATACCTCATTCTTCTTTGTAACTTTTGTCACTTAGATTGTACCGTCCACAAACTTGCGCCATTCAATTGCGTTTTTGATGTCCCATCCTCTAGATTGTATTTGTTTAAGAATTCGTTCACATGTATCAGTACACATCTTATAGTATTCAACTTTTTGCTTTGCCTTAATAAGCTCTTCATCCGACTCCAAGTAAATGGGGATGTCAACTTTAAGTATTTTGTGGTCAAAGGGGTTATCACGATACACCATAGGGTCAGACTTACCACCGTAATACTCCCACTTCTTTCGGTAGAGTACACGATAAGTTCCCTCGTTCATTAGAACAAGTTGTCTAAAGGTGTTGTAGATAGTTAGGTATTTTTGATGAAGAGATGCAGACCTCAGAGATTCGCCTCCAAGTTCTAAGTCATCCATCTTCAAATCTTTTTCAGCCTGTTGCTGAAGTTCTTCTAGTGTCATAATTATTCACCTGTTAATAATAAAGTTGAGCAGAGATAGGTTGGAACTTTCTGTTCTAAATTTTCTCTGTAGTGCTGAGACTCAAGGTTTGGTGTTAAAGTTCACCGTATCTGCTCATATCTATTTATAATACCGCTATTTCGTAAACATCATAATTGAACGTCACACTTGCGGTTAATCCTTCAGTTGCAGTATCTTTAGTGTCGAACTGAAGTCCAGAAAGTGAAGTTGGATATATATTCCGAAACTTCACTTGTATACTGGCATTGTTCTTATTTGTCAATATTGTCAAGGTTGCATCACTTGTCATAACTGAAGGGTTAGTAACATTACCCTTGCCTGCGTTGCCTATATCTTTTGTGTCTGTATCTCTAACTGCTTTTGCAAATTGATCGGGACTAATTGGAAATCCAATACCTGTCATCCAACCGTGTATTTCTCTGTAATTCTTTAAATTTTCTTGAACAAGGAAAGTAAGTTCTAGTGGACTGAAATCTAATGTGTCCCCCATAAACGGCATTGCTTTATATCGACTGTTCATAATTGCATCTCCAGAGAATGCAATGCCAGGCAGATTTATCTCCTGTGCGAAGTATGTCGTATTTGGGACTTTCAGAATGTCAAACTTAAACTGTGATGCTCTTGCTAAGTCGTAATTATCTGGTTGTCTATCTAGTGCAGTCGTTACCATATTAGTGTCCTTTTCATAATACTATTTATAGCGACCAAAAAAAAAGACCCACCGAAGTGGGTCTTTCTAGAATCGTTTAACCGATTTCTTATTGTTACATGATGTTTGTAACTTTTACTCTTCTGTAGTACACGTTGTCGTTTGCAGTTAAAGCACCACCACGAACATTAGCTCCACCAGCAAATGGGTTTGCAATTAGACCATAACGAGTCTTGAAACCAATTTTAGGTTGGAAAGTATTTTCACCAACCGCACGAACCATTTGTAACGGAACGTATGGGCAGTAGAACATACCAGAGTCATAAGGTGAAGTACCTTTATAACCTACTGTGTAGTACTGTGAAGCAGCAGCATTTGCTGAGTACGGATCGATGTAAACTTTAAACCTACCGTTTAAAATACCAGCAAAAGTGTTACCAGCGTCATCAACATTAAGGTTGTTGTTTAGAGCAGGAGTGTAATCTAATTGTCCAGCCATTTGAAGTGCAGATGCAACATCAGATGAACAGATAATAATATTACCCTTTCCTCTACGAGTTTGTTGAGCAATTGCGTTTGCATCACGTTCCAGTTGGAACATAAGGCCTTTGAACTTTTCAACACTCCAACGTCCGTTAGAGTCAACGTCCATATCGAATGTACCAGCAGTAGCAGTATCAGTCTGAGCACCTGGCTTAGCAGTTACATAGATTGTACGGATAACTTCACGGTTGATTTCGTTAAGGATTTCAGCAGAAAGAATATTTGCAAGTTCTGTTTCAGCATCCAAACCGTGGATTGCTTTAAGGTCTTGCGCCAATTCCATTGTGTATTCTGCTTTTAGAGCTCTTGTCTTTGCAGTAACAGTTTGCTTCTCAATTGAGAATGCCATTTCTGCGAAAGAGTTTGAAGCGGAATCACCTAATGCTTCTGCATCGGCAGTTGCCATTCCTGTACCACCAGTATAAGTACCAGCTGGGGCATCGTTAAGAATCGCTGGGTTAGTACCTGCTTGTGTACCAGCACCAGAGAAGTCTGAATCTGCTTCGTTGTAGAAGGTTTCAGTTCCATTCTGTGCTGTGTAGCGTGAACGCATTGCGAAGATTAACCCTGTTGGGCCAGTCATTGGTTGAACACCAGCGACATCGTATGCGATTAGGTTAGGCATTGAACGTCTAACTAGTGAGATCATAATCGGATCCCAGTTTGTTGCGCCGCCCGCTACGTTAGTTGGTGCAGCTTCTGAAAGGAAGTTTGCATCCTCACGAAGTGCTTTTTCTTGGTTTTCTAGGATTACTGTAGTTACAGCCTTACGATACGGATCACTTATTTTTGCAAGATCACTGTGTTCTAGGACTGGTTGCCACTTTTCCTGTAAATGTTCTGTTTGAAACATTTGTTTTTCTCCTTGTTGAGTTTTTTATCTAATAATATTTATAAGAACTTAAGCTTTGAATGATAAAATCATCCGCAGCCTACATTCCATCTCGCTTTACATTTCTACTAATTGCACTCATATAAGCACTCATAGCACCAGTTGTATCGTAAGATTCTGAACCATCAGATTCGGAGTCTACTGATTCAGCGACCGTTGTTGCCTTTGGAAAATAACTTTCCTTAAGCGTGTCGAGTTTACTTCTGAAATTATCTTCATCTGTAAAATCTACATCTTCTGCAAGAGTTTTAAATTTCTCAGCTTCAGTATCAGCTAAGTCTGAAGCAACTTCTGCAAATACAGACTCACGAACTAAAAGATTGTTTGCTTTCTTTAATCCAGCAGACTTTTCAATTTGTTCATTAAGTTTGGCTTCAAGTTCATCAAGCTTCTCAGCCTGAGTTCCTAAGATGTCGTACTTTTCATCTGGAACATCAATATAATGCTCCTCGAAAAGAGATTTAAGTCCAGAAATGAAATCTTCAGCAATCTCGCCTTTGAGACCACGTTCAATTGCAATTTCGTTTTCCTTCATCCATTCTTCAACTACATAACCCATGTATGCGTCAACTTTTTCAGTCAACTCACTTTGAATTTTGGTTGTTTCTTCAGCAACTTCTTGAATCTTTTCAGACTCAATTCTCTCAACTTCTGAACGAAGTTTTGATTTAATAGCAGCTTCGAAGATTATAGATGCTTTTTCTTTAAACTCTTCAGAAATTTCTTCACCATTAACTAGTGCTGAAATATCTTCAGATACATCTACTGATGATAGGCGATCTTCCAAAGTAGATTCGTCAACTTCCGCTGCATCTTCTTCTTCTTCTGATTCCTTTGCCATCATTTTGTCGTATGACGCTTTAAGAGCACTGGCATTCATTTTTTCCATTTCTGAATACATTGCAGCAAGTGTTTCTTTTTTCGACATTTTACCTTCTTCTAGTGACTCATTGTCACTATCGTCAGATGATTCTGTTTCTTCTTTGGTTGCGCCGACTTTAGGTTCTGCAGCTTTCTTAACTTTTGCAGATGCCTTTTTGCCCGCACTGTCCTTTGACTCTGGGTCAACAACAGCTTTACCCAAATCTTCAACATCACCATCCTGTTTTTCCATTGAATCACCTTTAGCAGCACCCGCTTTTGGGCCTTGTGCTTCAGCAAGTTCTGCTGAGACTTCCGCTTCTAGATCCTCAATTGTCTTATCTAGTTCTGACATTGGGATTTTCTCCTTGTTGGTTTATTAACATATTTATAATGATTAAAGTTTTGACAGAAATTTTGCGAAGGCAAGTGCGGAAACATTACTATGTCTCTTCCTAACCGACTCATTGATTTCATCGTGGATTTCGGCAATATCAACTTCTCTAAGTATACCGTTGTTCCAAATCCATTCTTTACCTTCCATAATTCCTTCTACAAAGGCTTGAGGTGCAGATGGGTCTGCTACAATATCTGCCGCAGTGGCAAGATAAAAATCGTCTTTCACATAATTTGCACCACTTCTAGACTCAATAGACCCCATACCTCTTGAAGAGACACCAAGTTTACCACCGTCCTTAATTAATGCTTTCGCTATTTCCCCCATTGGAGTAGAGAGCAGTTTCGCCTCACCAATAAAGTTCTTTCCATCAGCTTCCAGTTTTGTAATCATATGCGATACCCTGTCTAAATTGACAGTAGGGCCTTCTGGATGACCCAGTTCCCCAAACGCACGACCTTCAGCAACAAATTCTTTGTTATAACGTGCAACTTCTTTAGATAGCACGTTCATTGGGTAGACACGACCATTACGGTTTTTCATGTCTGCCTGCATAAAGATTCCACGAATCTTCATCTCTTTACCGCCGTCCTCTTTGGCTTCGGTAATATATTCTACATCTTGGATTTGTTCAGCAATTAGTTTCATATTAATACCCCGAACTTACAACTGGTGTAATAAAGAGTGTGGTTGCACCACGAAATCCAACACCAATGTCGGTATGAATAACCACACCAGAGTTTGCATTAATTCTTACTGAACCAGTATTACCATCATCAGCAGCATTTCTAATTGTAACCGCTTGTTTTGCACCATCATTAAACACATAATGTGCAGTTGCAGTTTTACCTTTAGTTGCCCCTGTGGCGAGTGCTTCTTCTGCTCCGATTATTTTCATGTTCGTTTCCCTAAATTGTAAGCATTTCTTTTTCGAAGTAGTCCATAACTGCATTATGCGGAACTTTAAACTTCTTTGAAACACTATTTATTGTTTTGTCAAAAGTATTTAGGAAATCCGTGGGTTTCGCATCCATTTCCTTGAAAATTGCGTCAATAGCCTTCTTCATCGATGGAGATAATTTCTTATACTCCTTAGATGATTTATGCTCATCTTTCTCTGGTAAGTTCTGTTTGAACTGCGAAAGCGTTTTACTCACTATCTTCTTCTACCTTTGTATCTGAAATGTGGTGTGTCACAAAAGTTTGTGCCACGTCTTGTCTTTTTGTTTCTAATGCATCTCCAACCTTTGAAGCAAGTGCATTATTAAAATGTGTTTCTGCAGCAAGGTTATCGCCTGATGCAATAGAACTTACGAAGTCTTTTACATTGTCCATTATTTATCATCCTTTTTTGGTTCGTTATGTGCGTACATGCCGTCACCGTCATCTTCTCCACCCATGTCATCACCCTCTTCATCTTTGAGTTGATTGTCAATTTCTTCAATCTCCTCATCAGACATTCTAAGAATTTGTTTTTTCACATATTCTTTAGAGAAGTAAGTGCCTACATAGGATTCAACCTGTCCGAGCATGTCTAGTCTTTCCCGAAGAATTTCTGCATTCTTCAGTTCAGTGAAATGTCCATCCTGTAGGAAGTCAAACTGAATATGTTCTTTAAACTTATCCCACTCTTCAAGAGCAATAATACCCTTTAATAGAAGTTGTGTGCGTATCATGTCTAAGAACAATGTAGTAAACTTCTTACGAAGTCTCTGGACAAATTTTGTAAATTTAAGTTCATCTCTTGTAATGTTATCAGAACGTCCAATTTGGAAACCAGACTCTTCTGCAAGTCGTGATACTGGTACATTCAATGAACGGAATAGTTTTTTCTGGAAGTAGGTAATGTCATCAATCTCACCAAGGTTTGAACCGCCTGGCAATGTTGTAATCTCTGTACCTCTACCACCTTCTCTACGAGGCAACCAAAAATCTTCTAACATAGACATATGGTTTCTATCATCTCTGATTTCACCAGTTCGTGCATCATATACCATCTTGTTACGATAACGATTCATCACATCTTTTAGATATGCTTCTGCTTTCATCTTTGGAAGATTACCAACATCAATATAAAAGATACGTCTTTCAGGCGCACGAGAGATACGATAGATAACTAACGAGTCCTCAATCATACGCAACTGATTAACAGGTTTAATTGCTTTGTTTAAGTAGGAGAGTACTGTACCCTTACCCATGTCGATAAGTCCAGAAGGTGCATAGGTAATTGAATCAGATGTAATTTTAACACCTTCAGATGTACCTACGTTTTGTTCCCAACCTTTATCATTGTAAAGGTAGAAATCTTCAATCTTCTTAACCATCTCCATGCCAGTATTGGCATTCATTTCTTTTTGTGTTTCTCTCGCCTTTTTAATTTTGCGAGGGTCAATATATCGAACCTCTTTAATCCCCTTGCGAGGTTGTTTGGGGTCAATAATTTTGTGGTAATAGAGTCTGCCATCAACATACCAACGTCTAAAGATATCGTGTCCCTTAGCATTAAAATCTAATAGGTGAAGAATTGTATGAAACTCTTCACGAATTTTGGTTTTAATTTTAGGGGAAACTTCTAGTCTGTCAAGTAATATTGATACAGATTGGTCACGTTCATCACTTACAATCGCTTCATTCGTAATATCTTCAATTGCACTATCACACTCTGGTTGTTGTGCTATGTCACGATATCTCCGAATTAAATCTGCTTCGTTACGGTCTCTTCCATCCATATCAAGGACAGAGGCGTAATGCCCACCGCCTGATACAATATCAAGTGTGCCGTCATCAGAGACAGGAGAAGTGAAGCTGTCACTTCCCCCATCTTGATTCGCTCTTGTAATTCTGAAACCGAAAAGTTCAGCCATAATCAAATTCTCCTAATGTTTTACCCTACTATTTAGTAAGATAAAAAATAGGTTTTATACTGCGCTTGCGGAGAAACTTGTGTATCTCCATGTAACATCAAATGTTTCGATGTCACTAACAGTGTCATATGACAGTTCAATCGGTGTGATTGCAGTTGGCCAACAGTTTTTAAGAACATAGGATTTAAGAATGTTATCATCTCTATCCAACTGTTCAACTCTTAACTGTGCAGTATAATCTGACACAGCATTAAGTCCAACACCTGTTTCAAGGTCATTGATACCACTCATCCAACGCTCCATTGCGTTACGAACCATAAAGTCCGTATCGTTAATGAAAGTTGTAGTCCATGCTTCAACTGTTCTGTCGCCTGCCATATAGAGTTGTCTACCTCTGAATTGAACTTCAATTTCAGAAATAGTTTGCCCTGGCAATGATGTTGCTTTCACGAGAAATGATGTGCGATTGATATCCAACCCAGTAGTAATTGCTGGGGGAGTAGTCAAAATTACACGATATTGGTTCGCTCTTGCGCCACCGCCAATTAAGTTTGATTTGAAATCGTCTATGCTAGCCATGATTAACCTCCTACCTCACTAAACGCAACGCCAGTTCTCACTGCAACGAAGTTTAGTGTTATAAAGTTGATAGAACGAGCAGGTTTGATATAGATGTCTGCGACAAACTCATTCCTGTCGATTACCTCACCAGTGTTGTTGGTTTCATCGGCAATCACTGAGAAATCAGTAATACCTCTTCTACCTTGTACATCACGAAGGAAAGGTTCAACCAAGTTCTTAAACTGTGCTTGAGTAAACGCATCGTTAAACTCAAATAGTTGGAACTTAGCAGCAGTAGCGATTGCTTTCTCAAGAACAATAAACAATCTACGGACGTTAATCCTATCGAATGCAGATGGTCTAGATAGAGCAGTCTTGTCACCGAAGAGTACAGTACCTTGGCCTGGGAATGTGCAAACAGGGTTTACACGAGCAGGATAAAGAATGTCTCTTTGTGCTTTAGTTGGGTTAAATGCAAGTTTAACTGCACCACGAATCTGTCCTCTGTTGTAACCAGCTGGTGAGAACCAAGGGTCAGCAACATTGTCAGTGTTCGCAGAAAGTCCAGCGATATCACCGTTCAAAGGAACGAAACGATATACATCTGAATACTTGTCATACATGTATTTGTAACCACTATCGAATACTGAGTAGGACGAACTTGCAAGGTTATCGAAGAAACCTTTTACGTTAGTTACCTGTGCAGCACCAGTAGATACTCCAACAACATCTGCTCTACGAGGAGAGATGAAACCTACACAATCTTTACGAGCTTCACACAAGTCCATAATCATGGTTGCGTGTGTAACACCGTCAGTTGAAGCAGGACATGAACCAGCTAATACCAAGTTGATATCAACAGTGTCAACATCAGAGAACAAGTCATATGAAAGGTCTAGTTCACCGATTGTTGGGTTGTCGTCTGTACCACCTGTTAAGAGTGTATTTAAGACACCAGCGTGAGTTTGTGTAGATGCGTATGTAGCACCACTTGCAAGGTCAGTTCCAGCCTGAGTCAATGAACCGTTGTGATCCATCCACCAAACATATCTAGAAGCTGTGTTGATTTTATTTGCATAAAAGTTTGTTCCACCTTGTGCAGTTTTAGCACCAGATGCTTGTGATACAAATGCATAGGTTTCAAGAACTGCAAGAGTTCTTTGTCCACCGACATCTGAATCAAAACCACTAATTGCACCTGTCACATCATGCACAACAACGTGCATTTCATCTGCGGCAGAACCAATCGCTGCGGCCCATGTTGATGTGCCTGGGGCAGCATCGAATAGGTCATAAAACTTCCAACGTCTACGAACAGTAGTCGCAGCAGTTAGTGCAGATTTTAATCCGCCACCGTTTGGATTGTCTAGTTGTTTGATAGTTAAGTTGTCAGTTGCAATTGCAGTAACTTCATACTGTGAACCGTCTGCTTCAGCGAAGTGAACAATGTCACCTACGTTGAATGCACCACCACCGTCACCAGCAGAACCACCACCATTGTCAATTCCAACAGTTGTTGCGCCAGCAGCAGGAGTTCCAGTTGATACACCAAGTGTACCAGCAGAACCAGTGAATGTTTGTTCATATGAAAGTGCGTTAGAACATACGGATACACCAAGAGCGTTACCCCAAGTGCCTGGATATTTTGAAGCGAAATCGCCTACTGAACCAGAACCATCAGCGTAGTTGCTATCGTAATCATTATCATTTTTAATCTTCAGTCCAGCACCGTTACCTGTTGCATTGACAGCTGCAGTATCTGCTCTGACAACACGAAGTCCGTTTGTGTACTGAAGAAAGTTTGCGGCAGTAAACCAGTTCTCAAAGTTATTTGAGTTGGGTTTACCAAAAGTCTCGACCAATTCTTGCTCAGAACCGATTGGTATGATTTGTTCTACAGGGCCTTTTGAAAAGCCTGCAGCAATCGCACCAATTGAAGTTGCAACAGCAGGAACGACATTGGTCAAGTCTATCTCTTTGACGAGGACGCCTGGGGATACTTGAAATGCCATTTTGTTTTCTCCTTTATGGATTCAATAATTTAAGTTTTCTCAATCTTACAAATATATTTATAAAAAGCAATCTCTACACTTTTGGGTTTTTATAGGTTCTTAAGCATATAAATAAAACTATGTCAGAGTTCTATCAAAAATATAAAGATACAATTAAACATGTATCTCAACGTAATTATAGAAAACGTATCATATGGGTGAATGAACACCTACAGGATAAGTACTGCTCTTACTGTGGAGAGTCCGAAAATGCG
>TARA_R110002096_G_scaffold113779_15_pt1 | contig 15579 bp, 13 predicted proteins | sample TARA_R110002096 | Tara Oceans TARA_R110002096 (sample SAMEA4397295) | marine metagenome | biome: Polar Biome; feature: [DCM] deep chlorophyll maximum layer (ENVO:01000326); material: water (ENVO:00002006), including particulate matter (ENVO:01000060) such as... | depth 35 m | reverse complement strand
TATTCAGCCCCACATATCCGCTAAAACGGCCCAGATTATACGTAAGATCCGCCACCATCTCTGACCGGCTGTTTCCCGTCAACATGGCGTGCGGGCCAGGATCTGAATCCCCCTTAGGCTCCATCGGCAAATGCACCATCAATTCATGCCCCCGCCCCCGGGCTATGCCTGTAAGTTCAGGCAGATTGGATGCATAAGGCAGAAAGGACAGGGTCAAAGGCGCCTGTAACTTGATGATATCCAGAGTACGTCCCTGAACAACGCCCAGATCATCAATCACTATGGAAATCTGCGATGATCTTCCGCTCTCCGCCCCCCCCAGGGCCGCGACTTTTACGGCATTGGCCCGCCAGGCGCTGGCCTCTGACCCAAGAATATCATCATCAGGTATCTTACTGAGAGACGCTTCAGCGACAGGTTTTTCATCCAGAATACCGCTTTCCGTGGTCCTTTTGACCACGGGGGCGCCAATAATGGCCCGGTCAACCACAACAGGATGATGATCCTCTTCAAATGCAATACTATGTTCAGGGGAGTTTTCAAACCGGGGCGTGTCCGAAAAATACAGCCACAATGCGCCAAAAGCCATGCCCACAAAAAACAGATACCCGAGTGACAACATCTCCCGGCGATAAGCCCATACCCGCTTTACCGGTAAAGAGACAGACTGTCCTTTTTTGATCGACCCAAATTTAAAAAACAAAAAATCCATAATGCTACAATTACATACAATGATTAAAACAAGGTGATCACTTCAAATTGGTTAAATCAGGCTTGTCTCTGCCCACGCCCCTTTATCTAAATTTGACAGGAGTATGCCTATTCCTTATTGGAATTACAATTCCCTTTCCTTCCCCCGGAACTGTTATTTTAAGGTCGGGGATATTTATAAGTTTACGGCCTCGAAATTCCAAGTTACTGTAACAAAAAACAAGCAACGCTATAATTTAATTTCCGAAGGGTTCCCCGAGTTAGCATGACAGACCTTTTTGATACCGCCACCACCTCCACCGACTATTCAGCAAAAGACATCGAAGTATTGGAAGGACTGGAACCCGTCCGTTTACGCCCTGGCATGTATGTTGGCGGCACAGACGAACGGGCGTTGCATCATCTTGTCGCCGAAGTCCTCGACAATTCCATGGATGAGGCCGTCGCCGGACATGCCACCCGCATTGAAATTCAGATGTTCACAGACGGTTCCGTTGCCATTTCCGATAACGGGCGCGGCATCCCGACCGATCCCCACCCGAAGTTCAAAGACAAGTCCGCTCTCGAGATTATTTTCACCACCCTGCATTCCGGCGGCAAATTCAACAGTGACGCCTATGCCACATCTGGCGGCCTGCACGGCGTCGGAATTTCAGTGGTCAACGCCCTGTCCGAATGGGTTACGGTTGAAGTCGCCCGCGACAAGAAAACATACAGCCAAAGTTTTTCCCGCGGCCTTCCCACGACCCCATTGGAAAATACCGGCATCACCAACAACCGGCGCGGCACTAAAGTCACCTTCCTGCCTGATCACGAAATCTTCGGCAAAAGCGCCCACCTGAAACCGGCAAAGCTTTACCAACTCGCCAAATCCAAGGCCTATCTGTTCCGCGGCGTAGAAATCCGCTGGCAGTGTCCCGCAGAAATGCTGAAAGAAGGCGACGGCGTTCTTGAAAAAGACACCTTTCATTTTCCGGGAGGACTGAATGACTATCTGACCTCCGCCACTGAAAAACGCAGCAGGGTCACAGAAGAAAATTTCCATGGCACCAGTCCACTGGCTGACGATCAGGGCCGGGTTGAATGGGCGGTCACCTGGCCGGAATATGGCGACGGTAATATCCGCTCCTATTGTAATACAGTGCCCACTCCGATGGGCGGCACCCATGAGTCCGGCATCCGTTCGGCCATTCTCAAGGGCATCAAGGCTTACGGCGACCTGATCGGCAACAAGAAAGTTGCCAACATTACCGGTGAAGATGTCTATGTCAATAGCGTCAGCCTGATCTCCGTATTTATCCGAAATCCTCAATTTCAGGGCCAGACAAAGGATAAGCTGACCAACCCGGAAGCGACGAAACTGGTGGAAAACGCCATTCGCGATCATTTCGACCACTGGCTTAGTGGTTCCCCCGCCATGGCCAATGATTTACTGGCCTGGGCGCTGGAACGCGCTGAAGAACGCATGCGACGTCGGGAAGAAAAGGACGTCAAACGCAAGACCGCCACCAACAAACGCAAATTACGCCTGCCGGGCAAACTGTCCGACTGCAGTCAGGATGCCCCCCTCGGCACTGAAATTTACATTGTGGAAGGCGATTCAGCTGGCGGTTCCGCCAAACAGGCCCGGGACCGCAAGACCCAGGCTATTTTGCCCATTCGCGGCAAAATTCTCAATGTGGCCAGCGCCAGCCGCGACAAAATCCGGGGCAATCAGGAAATCGCCGACATCACCCTGGCCCTCGGCTGCGGCACCGGCGATAAATATGATGAAGACGCCCTGCGCTATGAAAAAATCATCATTATGACCGATGCGGACGTCGACGGCGCCCATATCGCCACCCTTCTGATCACCCTGTTTTATCAGGAAATGCCCGAACTGATCAAAAACGGCCATCTTTATCTGGCTCAGCCCCCCCTGTATCGTATTGCCCAGGGCGGAACCGTATTTTATGCCCGCGATGACCAGCATAAAGATGAACTGATGGCGAAAGAATTCAATGGCCGCGGCAAGATCGAAATCAGCCGCTTTAAAGGTCTCGGTGAAATGCCCGCCGCCCAGTTGAAAGAAACCACCATGAAACGGGACAAACGCACCCTTCTTCGTGTGACCATCCCCGAAGGCGCCCGTCTGCATACGGCGGAACGGGTTGACCACCTGATGGGAAAAAGGCCGGAACTGCGTTTTCAGTACATTCAGGAAAATGCCGCCAAAGTCGACGAGCTGGATATTTAGGCCAGACGTTATTCAGGAACCAAGAAATTGCGCATCAGCCGGTTGATTTCTTCGGGACGTTCCATGCTGCTTAAATGGCCGCAGTCATCCACCACATGCAATTCGGCCCCGGGAATCAGGTCAGCCATTTCCTGATGCACCTTTAGCGGTGTCAGTGCATCCTGCGCGCCGCAAATTATCAAGGTCGGACACTTAATGGTCGGCAAGAAGTCACGGGAATCCGGCCGGCGAATCAAGGCCTTCTGTTGTCTCTGGAAGGCTTCGGCCCCTACTTCGACCGCCATATCGACAATACGATCACATATCTCTTCGTCCCGCAGGCGGTCAGGGTGAACAAGTACCGGCAACAGGTCTTTGGCGATTTCGCGAATATCTTCCTTATCGGCCCGTTCGATCAATTGTTGACGCCCCGCCACCTGCTCCGGACGATCCGCCCGGGCATTGGTGTCGAGCAGGATCAGGCTTTCAACCCGGTCTGCCGCCTGACGCAACAGCTCAAAAGCCACATAGCCGCCCATCGACAATCCCGCCAAATGAAAGCGTTCCGGGGCATCCGCAAGGAAATCCCGCACCATATCAGGCAGGTTATCATGGGACGTATGATCAAAAATAACCATGTCGAAATCATCTTCAAATTCCCCTATTTGATCCACCCACAGATCGTGGCTGCAGAGTAATCCTGGAACAAGAATAAGATTTGATGTCATGGCGTGTCCTTTCAGGGAATTTTATGAAGATGAAACAAGACGGGATTTTGTCTGTATCATTTATTTTGTAAAGCAAAAGAAGTTATAGCAAAAGCCGTCAAAGATTGACATCTTTATCGTTTTCCTTATTGTTCGCTGTCAAACAGATTAATTTTATTCGGGAATGACATACAGCACATGGGTTTTGACTTTTTAGGACTTAGCGAAGACTTACTTTCAGTAGTCGAGAAATCCGGCTATACCACGCCGACCCCCATTCAGGCGAAAGCCATTCCGGGCATCCTTCAGGGGCGCGACATTCTGGGCATCGCCCAGACCGGTACGGGGAAGACGGCATCCTTTACTCTGCCAATGATTGATATCCTGTCCCAGGGCCGCGCCCGGGCGCGGATGCCCCGTTCCCTTATCCTGGAACCCACCCGTGAACTGGCTACCCAGGTTGCGGAAAGTTTCGAGAAATATGGCGAGAAATCCAAACTTTCCATGGCCCTGCTAATTGGCGGTGTCGCCTTTAAGGATCAGGAACAAAAACTGGACCGCGGCGTTGACGTACTCATCGCCACCCCGGGCCGCCTGATGGACCATATGTCCCGCGGTAAGGTTATGCTGAATGGTGTTGAAATTCTCGTGGTTGATGAAGCCGACCGGATGCTCGACATGGGCTTTATCCCGGATGTTGAAAAAATTTGTAAGGCCATGCCGCAAAAGATTCAGTCCCTGTTCTTCTCGGCCACCATGCCTAATGAAGTCAAGCGTCTGACGGACCAGTTCCTTAAAGATCCGCGCGAAATAGAAGTCTCGGCCCCGACCTCCACAGCGTCGACCATTACCCAGCATTTATGTAAGATCAAAGGCGGTGACAAGGAAAAGCGGGACGCGCTCCGGTATCTTCTCAAGAAAGAAAATGTCAAAAACGGCATTATCTTCTGCAACCGCAAATCCAACGTCAAGATTGTCTGCAAATCATTGACCGTTCACGGGTTTAGCGTCGGCGAACTGCACGGCGACCTGCATCAGGCCACCCGGACAGAGACCCTGAGCAAATTCAAAAACGGTGAAATTCAGCTGCTCGTCGCCAGTGATGTCGCGGCCCGTGGTCTCGACATTCCAGAAGTCAGCCATGTATTCAACTTCGAAATCCCCAACAACCCGGAAGATTACGTGCACCGTATCGGCCGGACAGGACGCGCCGGCCGCGAAGGAAATGCATTTACCTTTGCCGCCCCGTCCGAAAAGAAATACCTTGGTTTCCTGACCAAATTCCTGGGCAAGGAAATTCCTTTATATGAAATGCCGGACTCGGATGGCGCCACAGAGAAAAAGCCCGCACGCAAACCGGCCGAACGATCCCGCCGCAAGGCTTCTCCCGAGAAGCCGGCCCCGGCAAAAGATGTTCCAGAACAAGTTTCTGAAAAACCGGATGATCATAAGGCGCCGCAAAAGAAATCTGCCGAGCCACACAAAAAACACGATGACCAGGATAAAAAACCACAGCGTAACCAGCGCGGCGGTCATAAACCTGTTGTTGGTATGGGCGATCATGTTCCCGCGTTTCTATTACGTGATGAAGGTCCCAAGAAAGAAAAAATCGATTAAAATTAGCCCTTAATATTCATAGTTTTTTTACCAACTTCATTAGCGTTTCCTTAGTATTTTTTCTGTATTTCTTATCTCACCCTGAGTAAGTGGGCCAAACCACTTCTTGAATAGTGTGAAAAAAAGAGTATCAAAAAAAAATTAAGGCAAGACAGCATGTCATATTTAAATGCGAACCAGGACGTTGAGTATATCCGGGAAGTATCAGACCAGGCATTGGACCTTATGTCTGAATATAATGTCATCCCCTCTCCGCCCAATTATCAAATCTGGTATAATTATGCTGCGGAAGAAGATATGTCTCTCACCAAGGCTATCGATGATCTGATCCGGAAGAAAAAAGCATTTACATCCGAAGTTTGCGCCAATCTGCATGAAAAATTCTTCTCCACCAATAAAGAACATGATGCTGTGTCCACTGCCGGCAAAGGCATTCAGAAAGAACTGACCCGACTGGCGAAAACAGTCGGCGACATGAATAAAGACACCTTCAAATACAGTTCTGCCCTGTCTGATAGCCTTGAAGACATCAGTTCCATTCCCGGTGGGCAGGAATTAAAGCTGATCATCACCAGCTTGCTGGAAAACACTTCCGAGATCACGACCCGCAATACCAGCGCCCAAAAGCAGCTGAAAGATTCAGCCCAGACGGTACAGAAACTGCAAGCCGCTCTTGAAGCCGTACGTCAGGAAAGCCTGACCGACATGTTGACCAACATCGGCAACCGCAAGTATTTTGAAGAAAGTCTGCAGAAAGCCATAGCGGACGACCTGAAGACCGACGATAATCTCTGCCTTGTTATTGGCGACATTGATCATTTCAAGAAGTTCAACGATTCCTGGGGCCACCATGTGGGAGATCAGGTACTCAAGGCCGTCGCTCATTCCATTAAAACCCGGATCGGCGATACCGGCATGCCCGCACGCTACGGCGGAGAAGAATTTGTCATCGTCATTCCGGACACCACCCTGGAGAAAGCCCAGGAAATTTCCGAGAACGTGCGCCAGTCCATTGCTCAACGCAGCATGAAACGCAAAAGCACCGGCGAAAGCATCGGCAAAATCACCTGTTCCTTCGGCATTGCCCAATATCGTCCCGGCGAACATCGCACCCATTTCCTTGAACGGGCCGATGCGGCGCTATATAAATCCAAATCCATGGGACGCAATCGGGTCACTCTGGAAGAAGACGTCCCGCAAAATGTGGTAAAAATGGCTGCTGGATAATCCGCCCTTAAATCGATCTTTACAAACGTTCGTTTTCATTTAGTATGGGTTTCTCCTGATTATGAGGAGAAACCCATGCTTTTTGACAATAAATCCCTGACCACGATGAGTCTGGACTACAGCAGCTCCGTCGCCATCGTTACCCTGGCCCGGCCAGAGGCGCGCAACGCCATAAATCACGCCTTCATAGAAGACTTCAAAACCATTCTGACGGAGCTCGCACAAGACAGCAACCCGGCCCGCGCCCTGTTGATCATTGCCGAAGGCAAAGGGTTTTGCGCCGGAGCCGACCTGAAAGACCAGACCGGGGAAATGCCCCCGAACCTTGGGCCCATGTTGCGGCAAAATTACAATCCCCTGATCCGGCAACTGAAAGCCCTGCCCCTGCCCACCATCGTTGCCGTCAACGGCGCCGCGGCCGGGGCCGGCATGAGCCTGGTCTGCGCCTGCGATATGGCGATTGCCGCCGATGACGCATATTTCCTTCAGGCCTTTGTCAATATCGCCCTGGTGCCCGATGCCGGCAGCACATATTTCCTGCCGCGTCTTGTCGGACGCGCCCGTGCCGCCTCAATGATGATGCTCGGGGAAAAATTATCCGCCCAAGACGCTCTGGACTATGGCATCATATCGCAAGTTGTCACTGCACAGCATCTGCATGCCGAAGCCCTCGCCCTTGCCCAAAAACTCGCCGCCATGCCAACCCAGGCCGTGATCGCCATCCGGCATCTGCTGGACGGGTCAGAACACAACAGCCTTGACCAGCAGCTCGACGCCGAAGCCGACGCCCAGCAAATGGCGGGGCGTTCAGAAGATTTCATGGAAGGGGTTACCGCCTTCCTGCAAAAAAGGCCGGCCAAATTTAGCGGAAAATAACGTATTTTCGACTTCAATTCTCTTTTTGTTCTTTTTTGTTCTTGCTTGTCCCCTTGAAATGCAGTAGAACATAAAAAGAACAAAGGAGAGAAGTTATGGAAATTCTACTGCACGCAACCGGACTGGCTTTCATACCTGTGATAGGTTACGTCATCTATCTTGGGTTTCAGGATATACTTGCCGAACTGAATATTGATTTGCCTTTTGAGACAAACAGGTTTTTTACCGCCCTTGCGGCCACTGTAACGGCTTACTTTGCCAAGATTCCGACACCGGACCTGTTCCTCATCCGCCAAACATGAACCCGTAAACAATAACAGTTACGGGATCAGTCGCAGTCGCGCGCACTGTCAAATACAGTCATCTCGTAGTTGATGCACCACTCAATCATGTCACGATACAGCATTTCCACCAGTTCCGGATGGGCCCCGACTTTATCGGCATGCGCCAACACCTTCGCCACCACATCTTCGACACGTTCCTCATCACGCACCAGATTGCGGTCCTGCTTGATCTCCGCCGCCTGCTCCATACAGCCCTGACGCACGCTCAACAGTTCGACAATCACCCGGTCCAGCTGATCAATCTCGTCGCGCAATTCAGCCATCGTTGTACATTTCCGCGCGGGATATTCGATGGTCTTGCGTTTCTCTGTAAAGATTTTATGGGAACTCATTAATCGTCCTGACTGCTGCTTCTTAACTATTTCTTGATGACCGGGCTGGTTATTTCATGCCCTTTCATATTTCACTTGCCGGAAATAGGAAAGCAGAATTTTACCCCTTTGTGATCTTTCATCACTGCCTCGCTATTCCGCCACCGTTCTCAGCACCAGACAATCGACATTCTCTTCCTGTAGCGCCGTACAAGTGGTTTCGGCCAGGCTTTTATCCTCGATCCCGCCGACGAAAAGCCGAAACAACGTCCGGCCATCCGCCAAAGTCACCAGTTTGACCAATGACGTGTAAGGCTCAAGCAAGCCGCCACTGCGCCCTTTAAGCTTGTCCCAGCCCGCCTCGGCAACCGCCACCGATGGATACGCCCCGAGCTGCACCCGGTGACGATAGCGCACCGGCGCATAGTCGGTTACCGGCGTTGGAGGCGCGGCCTCGACCGGTTGGCCATCCGCGGCCTGAGCCCCCTTCATTTCACCTTCCTGAGTATCGCGGATATTTTGTGGCGGTCCCTGTCTGAGCGGCGCATCCGTCCGCGGTGTCCCGTCGTGATCTGTCAGCTCCGCTTCCTTGGCCAATAAAGCCTGCAACTGGGCCTTCTTGGGGTCTGTCGATGTCTCCTGCGGCGCCGTGGTATGGGATGTGGCCCGCTCGCGTCCGGTGGACTGATCCGATTTCAGGGGAAAATTCTTGATGCCGAGATAAATCGCCTGGGCCCGTTGCGCCGCCGGCAGGGTCTTGACCCAGTTATAATGCCGGATGTTATTGACCATTTCTTCCTCGGTCATCAGTCCGGCGCCAATTTGCCGCCCGGCCTCTTCTTCCCCGGACAGAACATAAACCAGCACCAGATTCTGCTGCGCCTTGGTCACGGTATAGTCCAGATTGATCGCCTTGCTGAGCAGTTTAATCGCCGGGGCATATTGTTCTTCGAAAGCAAAGGACAGGGCAAGATTATTGAGCAGGGAAATATTATCCGGCACCAGTTCCAGCCCACGGCCATAATTCATTTGCGCGTCTTCCTGTTCCCCCAACAGATCATGCGCCAGCCCCAGCATATTGAAAATGCGGTAATTTTCCGGATCACTCTTTGACAGTTCGCTGAGGAACGGAATCGCATCCCGTGGCCTGTTCTTGGTGATCAGCATCTGCCCGGTGCCGAGCTTGGCTTCCAGGTTGGCGGGATCAAGCCGCAAGACCTGATCATAGAAATTCAACGCCGCGTCGGTAGCGCCCAGCGCCTGATAGGTTTTCGCCAGACCAAGCCTGGAGGGCACATGGGTCGGGCTTTCAGTCGCCGCCCGCTGATACAGCCGCATGGCGTTGCTGTAATCTCCGGCTTTCAGAAAGCTTTCCGCCATGGTCATCAGGGACCCGGGATCAAACGCCATTTCCCCCTCAACCCGCCGTTCTCCGCCGCAGGCCGCCATTAAAAGACAGCCGCAGATTACGGTAATTATTCTGTTGTTTGCTCTGTTACGCATCTGGGCCCCGCTCTAGGTGTTTTCGCTGGTTTCTTAAATTATTCAATCCGACCATATGATTATATAACATACACCGAAGCATTAACCATAACCAGCCTTCTCTTTTGATAAAACTTGTCTTAAATTTTTAACAAACGTTAAAGATTTGTTAAAATATATGTTATAGTCTCAACGGTGTAGTAAATTATAAGGATCACAGAATGGTTGATATAGCGTCCGCAAGTAGTGCGTCTACCCAAGTTCAGGTCGACCGCAGCAGCAGTCAGGAAAATACGGTTTCTGTCCGGGAAATTCTGGCCAAGCAAGCCGATGATACAACGGTTGAACGCAAAGAAGTCGAAGCCGAAACCGGCCCGAACCTTGGCAACAAGATCGATATCAAGGTCTAATCTTCTTACAACTGATATAATGCAAGGAAAGGCATGGGAATCCCATGCCTGTTTTTGTGCGTCTGGCGTTTACCCGCTCTCTGTCTTCATCCTCTGAAAGAAAAAATGCAGCGGCACATGGCAGCATTTCGACAGTAGCAGCAGGCGGCTTGCCGATAGCCGGTTGCGGCCCTGTTCATATTTCTGCACCTGCTGAAAACTCACCCCCAGATAAGATCCAAGTTCCGACTGGCTGATTTCGCGCCGGGTGCGGATCAACCGTAACCGCGCCCCGATATGCCTATCGATAGCCTTGAGCTGCGCCCTCACCCGGTCATGGTCACGCATGACATTTCCCCTAATGCTTTAGCTCTCATCCTGAAAAGGGAGCGGAAAACAAACCCTCCGCTCCCCAAGGTTAGACTTGCCTCGCCTACGCTTTATCCGCGAACTCAATCACGACATTTATGGACTGCCGGCAGGTGGATATACAAAGGGGGAGGCAAAATTTAGTGCGCTTTTCAGTCATGATAGCTCCTGTGATAGTTACCCCGGGACCAGAGTACCAATTCTGGTGACCGGGAACGTACAGGTTGGTACTACCGCATCACAGGAAGCGGCCACCCTAACGGGTGCCCATACGCCCCGGCCATAGAACAAATGGTCGTAAAAAAACACGCATCTAAAAAGGCGCGTGTCTGGACGCCTGTGAATATACGGGGTACCAATCCCGACACCGGATTTTGCCGATGCAGAAAAAATCCTATAACGGATAGGTTGTGGGTGTCAAGTTTTTATTCACATGTAGGTGTATCATGACAATTGAGCTTGATTTATCTTTTTGGGGGGAAAGTTCGGGTGATATGGTAATTTAACATATTGACTATAAAATATAAATTCGGTGCCCATGCATTTCTGATGCGACAAACTATACCTTAAATTATATATGGCTTTTTTAAAAAACTCTCGCGTCATTCCGTGCCCTGCCGTAGGCAGGTTACGACACGGAATCCAGAAAACAATGATGTCTTCGCCTCTGACGGAGGCTTGTCCAAATCTCTGGACCCCGGATCGTCTCCGTCGCTGCCGCCCCGGGTCCGGGGTGATCGAAAACGCAGATGGTATAAGGATGGTATATCCTCTTGTGACACCGCTTCCCCACGTGATAAGCTGTTGACATAAGACAAAATTACGCCGCCTCTTTCACAGCAAAGCGGGTTCCGCCCCAAACAGAAAGTAAAGCCCCCATGATCGATTTACGCAGTGATACCGTCACCCAGCCGACGAAAGAAATGCGGGCCGTCATGGCGGCAGCGACGGTCGGGGATGATGTCTACGGCGAAGACCCGACGGTCAACCGGCTGGAACAGGTGGCGGCGGAGCGGCTGGGCAAGCAAGCGGCCCTCTTCGCCCCCAGCGGTACCCAGACCAACCTTCTGGCCCTGCTCTGCCATTGCGGGCGCGGAGCAGAATATATCGTCGGTCAACAGGCCCATACCTACCGCTATGAAGGCGGCGGGGCGGCAGTTCTAGGCAGTATTCAGCCGCAACCGCTGGAATTTGCCGCCGACGGCAGTCTTGATCTGACCCAGGTGGCCCAGGCCATCAAACCCGACGACATTCATTATGCCCGCACCCGTCTGCTCTGTCTGGAAAATACCGTGAGTGGCAAGATTTTGCCGCTTGCGTATCTCAGTCAGGCACGGGCACTGTGTGACCGTCACGGGCTGGTGCTACATCTGGACGGGGCGCGGGCCTTTAATGCGGCCGTGGGGCTCGGGGTGGATATCTCTGTCATCGCCGCGCCGTTCGACAGCATATCCATTTGCCTGTCCAAGGGGCTGGGCGCGCCGGTGGGGTCGTTGCTGGTGGGCAGTGATGACCTGATCCGCGCCGCCCGGCGTTGGCGCAAGATGCTCGGCGGCGGCATGCGACAGGCGGGCATTCTGGCCGCAGCAGGGCTTTATGCGCTGGAGAACCATGTGGACCAGCTGGCCATTGATCATGACAATGCCACAAAACTTGCCGCCGGTCTCGCCGACATAGACGGGCTGGAGGTCAGCCCGGCCCAGACCAATATGGTCTTTGTCACCGCGCCGGAGCAGCCCTCGAAACCTCTCCAGGACTTTATGATGCAGCGGGGCATCACGGTTAGTTCCGGCACCCCCTGCCGCCTCGTGACCCACCGGGATGTGACATCCGACGATATGGATAAAGTCACCGACGCCTTCCGGGCTTACTGCCAGAAGGCGTAAAGGACATAAAAAGGCGGGCAGAGATCACCCTGCCCGCCTGAATTGTTTCACTGCCAGTGTTAGCTTTTATCGGCTTCCGGCACCACGGTGCGCAGGTGAAGTTCGCGCAGCTGCTTCATGGACACTTCGCTCGGGGCTTTCATCATCAGGTCTTCGGCTTTCTGGTTCATCGGGAACAGAATGACCTCGCGGATGTTAGGCTCATCAGCCAGCAGCATCACGATACGGTCAACACCCGGGGCAATGCCACCATGGGGCGGCGCGCCGAACTTCAGGGCGTTGAGCATGCCGGAGAAGCGTTCCTCGATCACTTCCGGGCCGTAGCCGGCGATTTCAAACGCCTTGTACATGATTTCCGGTTTATGGTTCCGGATCGCGCCAGACGACAGTTCAATACCGTTACAGACAATGTCATACTGATAGCCGAGGATATCTTCCGGGTTCATGGTTTCCAGTGCTTCCATCCCGCCTTGTGGCATGGAGAACGGGTTATGGCTGAAGTCCAGTTTCTTCTCGACTTCATCATATTCATACATGGGGAAATCAACGATCCAGCAGAATTTAAATTCATCTTCATTGATCAAGTCCAGGTCTTGCCCAACTTTGGTGCGGGCGAAACCGGCGAGCTTGGCCGCATCACCGGCTTTACCACAGGCAAAGAAGACGCCGTCATTGTCGCCAAGACCGGCAATCTCTTTCAGTTGCGCCAGACGGGCGTCATCAAGGTTTTTGGCGATCGGGCCGAGGGCCTCCCCGTCCTTGAAGCGGATGTAGCCCAGACCGGCATAACCTTCGCCGCGGGCCCAGTCATTCATTTTATCGAAGAAGCTGCGGGCCTGAGAGCCGCCGGCCCCCGGTGCGGGAATGGCGCGCACGACGGAGCCTTTTTCAACGGCGCCGGCAAAAATGCCGAAGCCTGAGCCCCGGAACACTTCTGACACGTCGCAAATCTCAATCGGGTTACGCAGGTCCGGCTTGTCATTGCCGTATTTCAGCATGCTTTCCAGGAACGGAATGCGCGGGAACGGCGTCTGGGTGATTTTCTTGGTGGAAAATTCTTCAAACAGGCCGATCATCAGCGGCTCAATCGCGCCAAAAACATCTTCCTGCGTAACGAAGGACATTTCCACATCAAGCTGATAGAACTCGCCCGGGGAACGATCGGCGCGGGCATCTTCATCGCGGAAACAGGGGGCGATCTGGAAATAACGGTCGAACCCGGCGATCATCAGCAGCTGCTTGAACTGCTGCGGCGCCTGTGGCAGGGCATAGAATTTACCCGGATGCAGACGGCTCGGCACCAGAAAGTCGCGTGCGCCTTCTGGCGAACTCGCGGTCAGGATCGGAGTCTGATATTCACGGAAGCCCAGATCGACCATACGACGACGCATGCTGGAAATCACATCGGAGCGCAACACGATATTGTTATGGATACGTTCACGGCGCAAGTCAAGAAAACGATACGTCAGGCGCACATCTTCGGGATATTCCTGCTCGCCAAAAACCGGCAGCGGCAATTCCGCCGCGGCGGACAATACGTCGAGTTCCTCAATGAACAATTCGATATGACCTGTGGGCAGATTTTCATTCACGGTGTCTTCACTGCGGGAGACGACTTTACCTTTGACGCGGATCACGGACTCTGCCCGCAATGTCTCGGCCACCTTAAAGCCGGGATTATCGGTATCGATCACACATTGGGTCAGGCCATAATGGTCCCGGAGGTCAATAAACAGCAGTCCGCCATGATCCCGTTTCCGGTGAACCCAACCGGAAAGAAGAACAATATCGCCGACATTTTCTTTTCGGAGCGCTTCACAGGTATGTGTTCTATATTCGTGCATAATCAATCTTCTAATTTTAAGGTGTAAATCATGGTGTTTTTGTGCTTTATTGCCCGCTTGTCAAGTTATTCTTTGAATTGGCGCCTGTGGTGCGCCGTTGATCCAGAGATCAAAATGAAAGTTTCAGGTACCAAATAATGAGTGTCATCACATCAAACGACCAGTTACAAGCCCTGTGCGATCGTCTCAGCACGTCAGAATATATCACCGTCGACACCGAGTTCCTGCGGGATAAGACCTATTATTCCAAGCTCTGCCTGATCCAGGTGGCCAATGAAGAAGAATATCACGCCATCGACACGCTGGCCCCCGGCATTGATCTTGAACCTTTTTACGACCTGATGCGCAATGAAAATATCATCAAGGTTTTTCACGCCTCGCGTCAGGACATCGAAATTTTCGTGGTTGAAAAAGGTGTGGTGCCCAAACCGCTGTTCGATTCTCAGGTCGCGGCCATGGTCTGTGGTTACGGCGACAGCATCGGCTATGAAAAGCTGGTGCTCAGCCTCGCCAATGCCACCCTGGACAAAAGCACCCGCATCACCGACTGGTCGCGCCGGCCCTTGAGCCAGCGCCAGATTGACTATGCTCTTGGTGATGTGACCCATCTGCGGGTGATTTACAAGAAATTGAAAGCCCAGCTTGAAAAAAGCGGCAGAAGCGCCTGGCTCGTCGAGGAGATGGCGGAACTTTCCGATCCGGAAACCTTTATCATCCGGCCGGAAAACGCCTGGAAACGTCTTAAAATCCGCAGCAGCAACCGTCTGTTTAACGCCGTCGCCCGCGAACTGGCTGAATGGCGCGAAAAAGAAGCCCAGAGCCGCAATCTGCCCCGCAACCGGGTGATGCGCGATGAAGTGCTGCTTGAAGTTTCCGCCGTGCGGCCTGAACATGCCAATGCCCTTGGCAGCATCCGCGGCCTGTCGCCGCAGTTCAGCAAGAGCAAAAGCGGCGACCGTCTGCTGGAAATCATCAAGGATATCTCCGCCCGTCCGGCCGATGAACTGCCGGCCATTTCCCGCCGACGCCCCCCGGCCCAGAATACCGATCCCGTCATGGAATTGCTGAAAGTGCTGCTGAAACTGATCTGTCAGCGCGAGAATGTCGCCCCGAAGCTGATTGCGTCGGTCGATGATCTTGAAAAGCTCGCCGAAAATGATGATGCCGATATTCAGGCCCTGTCGGGATGGCGCTATGACTTGTTTGGCAAGGCGGCGCTGGCCGTTAAACGCGGCGAGATGGGCTTTGTGCTGCAAGACGGCGAAGTCACTCTGGTGGACATGACCGCCGCCCCTCAAGACAATGACACAGCCCAAGACGCTGACTAAACCGAAAAGACTGGACGTCAGATAATGCTGACGTCCTCGTCCAGGTCAAATTCCTTGGCCACGCGGGAAAACCGCTTGACGACGACCTCATTGATCAGGGCCTCGTCTTTCTTTTGCACTTTCAGGCGCAGACACTGGCCTTTTACCTCCAGCGCCGCCGACTTCAGCCCTTTTTCCGTCCCGCCGGAAATACGTTGCGCCAGCCGGAGCGCCAGCCCCACCTGATTGGCATAGCGCACATCTTCGGGCCGGAGCAAGCTTTCCGCATCTTTG
>TARA_R110002096_G_scaffold200639_6_pt1 | contig 15592 bp, 14 predicted proteins | sample TARA_R110002096 | Tara Oceans TARA_R110002096 (sample SAMEA4397295) | marine metagenome | biome: Polar Biome; feature: [DCM] deep chlorophyll maximum layer (ENVO:01000326); material: water (ENVO:00002006), including particulate matter (ENVO:01000060) such as... | depth 35 m | reverse complement strand
AAGCCGGTCACTCACTTTTTTGCCGAGGGACAGGCGGTTTACAAAACCGTTGCCGAGAAAGAGGCCATCTTCACGGTTGGTTCTCAGCAACGCAGTGACGCGAAATTCCGCCATGCCGTGAACGTGGTTCGCAATGGCCTGCTTGGGAAACTGCAGCGGGTTGAGGTTGGGCTCCCTGGCGGAAAAACGGCTCCGGACGGGGATCCGACACTGAAAGAGGCGCCTGACGGATACGATTGGTGGTGCGGGCCAAGTCCGGTTTTACCGTACATGGCAGCCCGGCATCATTGGTCCTGGCGTTGGCACACTGCTTATGGGCGCGGTCAACTGATGGACTGGATTGGTCACCACAACGACATCGCGCATTGGGGGCTGGGCCTTGAAACGACCGGGGGCGGCGATGGTCCGATCAGCGTCGAAGCCAAGAACTGGTCCTACGAAGCGACTCCTGAAATTTACGATACGGCGGTCCATTACGATGTCGTTTCCAAATACGAAAACGATCTTGAAGTGGTGATTTCCAGTCGACAGCAAATGGGCTGCAAGTGGATCGGGGAGAATGGCTGGATTTGGGTGACTCGCGGGAGTTATGATGCTTCAAATCCGGAGTGGGTTGCCGAAGGTTTCAATCCTGGTGACGTTCAGGTTTACAAGTCACCCGGTCATCAGCGTGATTTCATCAATTCGGTCAAGTCGCGCAACGAGTCGGTGGCTCCCGCCGAGAACGCGCATCGATCAATCACCCCGGGGCATCTTGCCTACGTGTCTCACGAGCTGGGGCGTCCCGTGAGGTGGGATCCAAAAGCAGAGAAAGTGATCGGCGACGAAAGCGCTCAGGAAAAGTTGACCGAACTTCCGTATCGCGGTGATTGGAAAATTTAGGGGGCGTTTGAAAATGAGGTCGAGACGCGCTGCGAGTGATTTTGTCGACTGGGAATGATGGCCCGGGGCGGCGATGAGCCTTCTCACAGAGCCTCGAACAGCATTTCCAGTCGGGAAAAGCGCCGCAGCTCAAGATCGCGCGAAGCCAATCTTCAAAAAAGCGGAACAACTTGGGCGTCCGTCATCATTTTCAATCGCGCAGTAGAAAACTTCGTGGCGTTCCAGAGGTGCCGACTCAGTTGAGGCCACGCTGAGCGATCAATTCTTCGGCCTGTCCGAAATCGAGGTCGAGATTCCATTCCGCACGGGTAACGGAATCGGTCAGGAGTTTGCAAAACGAGTGAAGCAGTTGCTCGTTGAGGTCAAATTCCAGCCCGTTGCCGTTCTGTGGATGCATGCAGAGGATTTGGCTGCCGTGACCGCTTTCTTTCAGGGCAACCTTACTGACCAAAATCGGGTCTTCGCCGAGCGGGAAAACGTGGCTCTCCTGGTACTTGGTTTTGAAATCCGCTTTTTCGATCGCCTCTTCATGCTGCTTCACCATTTCCATCTGTTGCTTGATTGGCTCCTCTCGCTTCGCCTCTTTTGGCTGCTGCTTTTTCAGCATGTTGAGAAGTGCCGCCCAGAGAATTCGGACATAACGGCGGGTCAGCCAGAATCGAAACTCGGCGCTTTGGCGGCCTGAAGTGTTCAGTCGAAACAGAAGTCTGTCCTCTTCCGGGACAAACGTGATTTGCATTTGGTGAAGCTGACTCATTTCCGGTCTTGTCATTCTAGCCGGAGTTGTCTGAAAGTCTAGCTTCCCAATCTTAGAGGGCTTCCTCGATCAGTTTTTCGAGCTTCACCATGTCTGCGGCAAATTTGCGGATCCCCTCGGCAGTTTTCTCGGTCGCCATGGCGTCGTCATTGAGAAGGTAGCGGAAGGATTTCTCGCTCACATCAATCCTTTCGATGTCGCTCGAAGCTGCTGCTTCGGCGACGAGTTTTTGAGGGACGTCGCCTTCGGTGCTTTGGAGGATTTCAAGAAGGTCCGGGCTGATCGTCAACAAGTCGCAGCCGGCCAATTCCAAAATTTGTCCGGTGTTTCGGAAGCTGGCTCCCATCACCTCGGTCTCGTAGCCAAACTTTTTGTAGTAAGCAAAAATCTGATTCACCGACTGAACGCCGGGATCATCAGCGCCCGTGTATTCTTTGCCGGTATCTTTCTTGTACCAATCATAGATTCGACCGACGAACGGAGAAATCAGCTGGATTCCAGCTTCGGCGCAGGCAACGGCCTGGGCCAGGCTGAACATCAGGGTTAAATTGCAATGGATGCCTTCGTCCTCCAGGCGGTCCGCGGCGCGAATGCCTTCCCAGGTTGAGGCGATCTTGATCAGGATCCGATCGCGGCTAATCCCCTCAGCTTCATAGAGCTCGATGATGCGATGGGCCTTGGTAATGGTTCCTTCCATGTCAAAGGAAAGCCGGGCATCCACCTCGGTGGAAACGCGGCCGGGAACAATGTCCAGGATCGCCTTGCCAAACAGAATGAGGAGCCGATCGATGATGGCATGAGTCAAGGCCTCACCGCTTAAACCCGAAGTTTTGATTTCGCGGATGGCTTGATCGACAAGGGGGCGGTAGGCTTCCTGTTGTGCCGCTTTGAGGATCAGCGAGGGGTTGGTCGTCGCGTCTTGCGGTGCATATTTCCGCATCGATTCAAAGTCGCCAGTGTCGGCAACGACTGTAGTGAATTGCTTGAGTTGATCGAGTTGACTCATGTTAGAATGATAGAAGGAGGAAAAGGCGAAAACAACCGGCAAGTTCGCGAAGCTTGCGTCACATGCCGTGACGCAAAAGAATGCCCATGCCGGTTCCGGGATAGTAGAAATTCACGATCGCGGCGACGAGGAAAAAGTCGACGATGAGGTGGACGATCAAAACCCAGAGAAGGCTTTCGGATTTCTCGAACATGCTTCCCTGCGTCCAGGCGAAAATCGCAACAATCACCACGCCCGCACCGGTAAACGCCATGTCGAAAAGGACCGAGGTGTAGACCACTGCCTGGAGCGCGTTGGATACCCGGTAACTGAAGAGGCTGCGTAACGTCGCGTAAACCACGTTGACGAAGAACAGCTCATCCCAAATTCCCACCATGTTGATCCCGACAAAGAGCCGTCGAATCTGGATCGGATCCATCTCCGGTGGCATCGTCCAGTGGGAAAAAAGCTGGTCGTTGAACAGGGCCAGATTGGCCCAGCCGTAGAACTTGAGCACAAGCCACGCCAATGGAATGGACAGGATCGTGTAAATCACGTCGATCTTGCGGAAATTACCCGGCCAGAAGCGATACCGGATCACGCCCGGATCGGTTCGGGCCATGATGATCGCGGGAAGGAACGCGCAGATCCCAAACGGGATACCCAGTCGAAAAAAGTTTGCGTCAGAGAGCGAGGTTTGGATGTCGCAGAATGCGAGCAAGGCGATGCAACCGAGCAGAATCCCCATGCGGCGGCGCAGCTTGGTCGAGGAATCCCGGAGCACGAGAATCACGCAGCTTAGCCAAACCGCGAACCCGAGGACGTGCGAGATTTTTGAAGCCACGCCGGATGTTTCGCCCGCAACGGGGATCCAGATCACCGTCGCCGCAGCAAAGGTGGCCAGGGTCGCAATCCGCGACTTCGTGAGTTCGAGAGGAGGAGGCGAACTTGGTGAAGGGTTATCCACGCGGCAAGCTGCCGATTCGAGGCGCTTCGTCAATCAGTCAATCTGCGCCAAGGGCGTGGACGCCGGTAAATCCCGGGATTGCGTAGTCAGCGCATCGCCAATCCAAAGCAGCGCGGCACAGGCGACCATGCGAAGGGCAAGGCCTGCCAGCCGGATTTGGAAATGATAGGGCTTCGGCTCCATGATGGAAATGAACGCTGGTTGAGGGATTTATCAACCTTTGTTCTTATATTTTCTATAATTATCAAATTTGACCAACGGCGGGGTTTTCGCTTTCTTTGATCGTGTCGTTGTCAAACCATCAACGGATCTGAATCATTTCGAGCTGCTTCCGCCCAACCTTGACCTGAATTGACGACGAAATGCCTCCATTCCCTCCTCCTGTTTGTGATCCCGATCATGGCGTCTTCCTGCGCGGTTGTTCCCGGACAGGCGAATCTCGCGAAGAGCGAGGCCAGGCAATCGGCCAGCCATTATTTCAATGAGGGGCGTGAGATAAGTTTGGAAGGAAGCCACCTGCTCTTTGTTCCCAAGATGAATCCGCTGTGGTGGCTGGGAAACGCGGATCGCGATTACGACGAAACGTGGAAGCCGGAGAAGTCCCATGAATGGCGCAAATTCACCTTTGCACTCCGCAATCCCGGCCACAATTTCACGCATTATGTCATCGGTGTCTCGGATCGGGATATCCATCGGGTCGGAATCGCCGCCGAGCATGTTTGGAATCCGGATGGGGGGCTGAATTTAGCAGTTACAAACAGTGGGCCGCTCATCCATCTACCGTTCGTGAGCAACAAGGGCCCATTCTTCGAAGGTTATTTGGGTTGGCGACAGGACGGAAATTTCGGGGCTGCGTTCCGAAAATCGGATCGTCGGAAGGAGTCGAAATCAGAGACCGGCGAGGAACCTATTCGTTGACGCTGAAGCGATGAATCGTCGTTTGGCGGTAGATCTCGCCAGGTCTCAGGAGGGATGACGGGAAATTCGCCTGGTTTGGCGAGTCCGGAAAGTGCTGACATTCGAGGCAAATCGCGTGATGCCGGTCGTAGGATTTCCCATCAGCGCCGAGTTTGGGGTTGAGATAGTTCGCCGTGTAAAGCTGAACGCCGGGAGTCGTCGTCAGCACCTCCATTACACGTCCGGATTGGGGATCTTCGACCTTCGCGACGCTCCTCGGCTTTTCGGTCACGAGATCGGGGAAGGCGTAACAGTGATCATAACCGCCGCCATCAACCTCTTTGATCCTCGCTCCAACGGTCGTTGGCGTCCGAAAATCAAAGGGCGTGCCCTCGATCGGAAGGAAGTCGCCGGTGGGGATTTTCCGTGAGTCGATCGCGAGAATCGCGTCTGCATTGATCTGGAGCAGGTGATCCAAAACGGGGCCCGAAGTGGCACCGCCGAGATTCCAATAGGCATGGTTGGTCAGGTTCACATGAGTCGGGCGGTCCGTCGTGGCTTCATAGTGCAGGATGAGTTCATTGGCGTCCGTCAATCGGTAGGTCACGCTGGCAACAAGATTCCCGGGAAATCCTTCATGGCCATCGGCGCTGGTAAGTTGAAATCGAACGCCGTTCTCAACGACTTCAGCATCCCAGAATTGCTTTTGGAAACCGGTTTTCCCGCCATGGATGTGGACCTTGGATTTGGCGTTGAAGGTTTCGAGGTCATAACGGGTTCCGTCGATCGTGAACCCTCCGGTATCGATTCGGTTCGCAAAACGCCCGACAACGGAGCCGAACAGCGGATGGCTGCCGAGGTAGGCCGCCGGATCCTCGAGATAGAGCGTAACATTCGCAAACGTTCCGTCGCGATCGGGGGTATACATGCCGGTTAGTGTCGCCCCGTAGTCGAGGATGGTTGCCTTGAGGCCGGTCGCATTCGTCAGGGTGAACTCCTTGAGTTCGTGATCGTCGTCAAGTTGAAGGGTTTGAGACGTGACCGTCGTTGATTGGGCGTGGAGCTGCCCAAGCGCAGCGAGCGATACCAAGGCGAGAAGGGGGCGAATCATCCCATTCCTTCCTCTGCGGCGATTCGCCCGTCAAGTCTGGTCAAATGGCTGGTTAGCTAGCCTCGCCCAAATGAAGGTTGAGTGCAGGGCGAATCGCGGCTTCAGTCCAAGCTTTCTCGCATTCTGTTATCGGTTCCTTCCCATGAAATTGACTCCACTTGTTCTCAGCCTCTGCTTCCTGGCCACGTCATACGGCCAGACGTTTGATCCCAAAAAGGTGAAAGCTCAGCACGTCGATCCCAGCGAATTTGTGGCGATGGGCGATCTCGAGGTCACGCTTTGGGCGACCTCTCCCATGTTCTTCAATCCCACGAACATGGATATTGATAAAGACGGGCGGATTTGGGTGGCGGAAGGCGTTCGCTATCGCCGGAATCACGAGCGTCGGCCTGAGGGTGATCGGATCATGGTGCTGGAAGATCGGAACCGCGATGGCCGGGCGGACAAGAGCCACGTTTTTGTTCAGGAAGAAGCCCTGGTCGCCCCGCTCGGTATTGCCGTCATCGACAACCAGGTCATCGTCTCCCAACCGCCGGAAATGATCGTTTACACGGACGTGGATCGGAATTTGAAATTTGATCCGGCCAAAGACAAACGTGAGGTGATCTTGACCGGCTTCCATGGGAAGAATCATGATCACAGTCTGCATTCGATCACGGTTGGGCCAGACTCGAAATGGTATTGGAATAGCGGAAACTGCGGAGCCAAATTCACGGACAACGAAGGCAAGACGTGGAATATCTGTAGCGGTTATCCGGGGACGCCGATCGGACCGTGGAAGAATCCCGAGCCAAACACGGAAGTCGCGGGACGCGAAAGTGCCGATGGCCATGTTTACGTGGGGGGATTTACCGTGCGCATGAATCCGGATGGAACCGGAGTCGAGGTGATTGGTCACAATTATCGAAACAGCTACGAGCAGAGCATTACCTCGGTTGGTGACGTGTTTCAGAATGACAATGATGATCCACCTGCCTGCCGGGTGAGCTACGTGATGGAATACGCGAACTTTGGGTTTTCGAGCAATGACGGCAAGCGGACATGGCGGGCTGATCAACGGCCGGGCCAGTCGATTCCGATTGCAGAGTGGCGTCAGGAAGATCCGGGAATTTACCCTGCAGGCGATGTTTACGGCGGCGGTTCCCCAACCGGAAACGTGTTCTATGAGAACGGCGCGTTGGGACCGGAGTTTGAGGGAATGTTCCTCGCCTGTGAGCCGGGCCGGAACACGATATTTGGATACAAACCGGAGAAAAAGGGCGCAGGTTATGAACTGGAGCGATTCGACTTTCTCACGACAAATCCCACCGGTGAATTTGCTGGTTCCGACTTTTTGGGAGGAAGCAACAGCGTCTCCGACGAAACACGAACCCTGTTTCGTCCGTCCGATATCGCGGTTGGTCCCGATGGCGCGCTTTATGTGACGGACTGGTATGACGGGCGGGTCGGCGGACACCAGGATCTCGACACGTCCTGCTCGGGCGCAATTTATCGGATTGCCCCGAAGGGCTTTCGTCCTCACGTTCCCGAACTGAAGCTCAATACGATGAATGGCGCGATACAGGCGCTGAGAAGCCCGGCGGTGAATGTCCGCGAACTCGGGCGTCGCGCGTTGAAGGAGAAGGGAGACAAAGGGTTTGCCGCTTTGGAAGGGCAGCTCCGCGATTCCAATCCATTTCTCGCGGCCCGTGCGGTTTGGGTCATGGCGAAGATGGGGCGAGAGGGGCAGGATCGAGTCGAAGATCTGCTTCAGCACGAGGAGTCTCACATTCGGATTGCCGCGTTTCGCGCCCTGAGGAGGGAATGGTTTGAGCAACGCCGCCTTGCCGAGCCGAATCTGGAAAGCGAAGACAAGGAAATCCGACGAAAAGCGCGAAGCGACTGGGCGCGCCAGGAATTGAAGCTGTTGGTGGCCGTTGAAAAATTCACCAAGGACCCGGATCCGGCGGTTCGGCGTGAAGCCGCCTTGTCCCTCCGCGACATCGACTTCAATCAATGCCGCGACGCGCTTTGCCGCTTGGCAAAAGCCTACGATGGAAAGGATCGTTACATGCTCGAAGCCATTGGAACGGCCTGCACCGGAAAAGAGGAAGAGGCGTATCTCATCTTTCGACGCGGTCTCAAAGGTGGAAATCCTGCCGAATGGTCTGATGCCATGGCCAATCTGGCTTGGCGACTTCATTCGCCCGATGCCATCTCGGCTCACAAGCAGCGCGCGCTCTCCGAAGATTTGGACGATGCGCAGCGAAAGCAGGCCCTGGATGCCTTGGCCTTCACCAATCACCAGAAAGCCGCTGACGCCGTCTTGGAAGTCGCGGCGTTGGACAGTGCGGGCGCCCTGAAGGCAGATGCGACATGGTGGCTCCTAAACCGGTCCAACAATGATTGGAAAGAGTATGGGCTCGCGAGCGAATTGAAGGAGCGCGGCATCTACGATCCTGACAAGATCGAAATCCTGGAGGCCGTCGTTCCCAAACCCAGCCCGATTCCGGCGGTTCGCTATCCGGAGATGAGTGAGCTTCTTGCGATGAAGGGAGATCCCGAAAATGGCAAAAATGTGGCCATGCGCTGTATCATGTGTCACCAGGTTGGTGGGCAGGGCGTCAGCTACGGTCCTGCGTTGGACGGATGGGGCAAAACGCAGACCCGCGAAGTCATTTTTCAATCCATTATCGATCCTTCCGCCAGCATCGCCCACGGCTACAAAGGAACGGAAATCGTCACCAAAGATGGAAAGACGATTCACGGCTTGGTAATCTCAAACGGGAATCCCAAGATGGTGCGCTCGATGGGCGGCCTGACCCAAACCATTCCCAAGAAACAGATTCAATCCGAGAAAGCTCTGGGACGCTCGCTGATGATGTCTGCGGCTCAGTTGGGAATTTCTCCCGAAGATTTGGTTGATCTGGTAGCCTACCTCAAAGCGAACTGAGTTCGCTCCTTCCAGCCTCGGGCATCTCCGTTAGTCTGGTTGCCCAGTCGCGCCACCCGTGCGAAGCTCTTCAATGCTGGACGACGAAACTCGAACCACGCTTCAAGACCGTCTTCTCGATGAAATCGCGGATGTTGAGGAAAAAATCGTGGTATTGGAGAAAGCGACCAAGCCCGTCGAGCCAGACAAGGCGATTGGCCGGCTGAGTCGTCTGGAGTCGATGAATGAGAAAAGCGTGCATGAAGCGGCGCTTCGTCAGGCTCAGGAACGTTTGTCCAAACTGGAAGTGGCGATGACGCGGGTGTTTGACCAGAACTTCGGCATTTGCACGGGGTGCGGCCAAGCCATCCCGGAGGAGCGCTTGCTCCTGTTGCCTGAAAGCACGCGATGTGTGAAGTGTGCCGGTTAGCGGCAATCTCGAGCCAGGCTTGTTAGCCTTTGCCCAACGCAAACACTTCGAATCCGGTCTCACGCAGAGCTTGGTGATCCATCAGATTCCGACCGTCAAAGAGGAAGGCCGGCTTGAACATCGACGCCTGAATGGCTTTCCAGTCAAGATCGCGGAATTCATCCCATTCAGTGAGAATGGCCACGCCGTGGGCTTTATCGGTGGCTGCCATGGCGTCCGTGTGAAACTCAAGATTAGATTCCAACTTCTCGGCAGGCACACCAACATAGAGGAGATCAGCCTTCATTTGCTCTTCGCTGACTTTCGGATCGTAAATCGCGACCTTGGCGTCCTCCATAATGAGGTCTCTACAGATGTAGATCGAGGCGGATTCGCGGGTGTCGTTGGTGTCTTTTTTGAAGGCAAACCCAAGAATGGAAATCTTCTTACCAGCTACGGTGTTGAACAGCGTGGAGACGATGCGCTGACTGAAGCGGCGTTTTTGCCAGTCATTCATCGTGATGACTTGTTCCCAGTAGGCGGATACTTCGGGCAGGCCGAAATGCTCGCACAGGTAAACGAGGTTGAGGACATCCTTCTGGAAGCAGGATCCGCCGAAACCAACCGAAGCCTTGAGGAATTTCGGGCCGATGCGGGAGTCGGTTCCAATCGCCCGGGCGACTTCGTCCACATCCGCTCCCGTCTCCTCGCAGAGGGCGGAAATCGAATTGATGGAAGAGATACGCTGTGCCAGGAAGGCATTGGCGACCAGTTTGGAGAGCTCGGAAGACCAAAGATTCGTGGTGAGAATTCGATCTCTCGGCACCCAATGCTCGTAGACTTGCACCAGTTTCTCGACCGCTTCCTGTCCTTCTGGAGTCGTTGCTCCACCAATGAGAATACGATCTGGGTTCGTGAGATCGGAGATCGCGGTGCCTTCCGCGAGAAACTCAGGGTTCGACAGAACCTGGAAGGTCGCTTTACCGGTGTTCGCCGTGAGAATGGTGCGGAGGGCTTCAGCGGTCCGAACTGGAATCGTGCTCTTTTCGACAACGATTTTATGCCCTTCGGAAACATCGGCAATGGTTCGTGCAGCAAGCTCCACATAGCGCAAATCTGCAGCACGACCGGCACCGGCGCCGTAGGTTTTGGTCGGAGTGCCGACACTGACAAAGATGATTTCGGCTTCCTTGATTGCTCCTTCTACGTCCGTGGAGAAATGAAGATTGGTTCCGCGGATTTCCTGGACGATTTCGTCGAGGCCGGGCTCGAAAACTGGCAATTCATCGGAATTCCACGCATCGACGCGAGCTTGATTGACGTCAACGACGGTGACTTGGATGTCCGGGCACTTGGCCGCGATCATAGCCATGGTTGGGCCGCCTACATATCCTGCTCCAATACAACAGATTTTCATGGTTCCGAGTTTGTCTCCTTAAATTAGATAAAAACTATAAATTTCAGTATAGCGAGGAGTATCCACTCTTTGTGTATTCGGGCAACAAAAAGTTTGCCGTCATCGAGGAGTGGTAAATCCGAGCATTTACCGAATCGATCGGGGCTGGTTCTCAACACCCGATTCTACGATTCGACCTACGGCTTTTGAATTTTTTTTCCAGGGATTGGCTGGGCAGGTTTAGCGGGGCCTCCTGAGCTGGGTGCAACCGCTCCTGTTCCGGGGGCCTTAATGGGTCCTGCGCCAGGAGCCTTAACTGGAGCGCCAGCGGGAGCAGATGGTGGTGCTGAAAGAGGCTTTGCTGCACCCGGGATCGGTTGAGGAGATCCTGAAACGGGTGCTTTGGCTGGTTCAGGCTTGTTGGCTGCTGTTTTTTCATCCGCAGGTTTGGCGTCCGCCGGCTTGGCTGCGTTTGGCTGAGCTTTTACGGGAGAAGCGGAGGCGGCTGGCTGGCCTGATCCAGGCTTGTGGGTGAATCGGTTGCCGGGACCGTGTTCTTCAAACTTGGGGGCATTTCCTGATGCGGCATTTTCCCAAGTCACTTGGTTGTTTGATCCGGCAATGTGGGCTTGCCCCAACGTTCCGGTTTCCAAAGTATTGTCTTCACCTGCAATCACCAATGAGCTGACTTGCGCTGCTTTGATCTTATTGCGCATCCCGTTGATTTTTAACTGGCCACAGGAGCCTTTGACCTCGATCTCGCGATCCTTGTCACAAATCATGATATCTTGGCCGTTCGCCTCGACACTTTTGGCTGTGTTCACCGCGGTGATGATGATTGGACTACTCATAGTTTTGCAGGTTCGATCGGGGAACTTCGCCCCCGAAATGCATTATTGCCTTCATCCGGCAACTCGCCAAGCCTCAACTTGGGCTAGTTTTTTGCGAGCGGGAAATTGGACGAAGTTTCGATTTTGACTGCTTTTTCAGACATTCGCTTCGTCATTTTCTCGTTGAGAGGCGGTTTTGTCGGGTATCAGCCTCTCGGAGAACTTCCTAACACACCTTTTCCATTGATTCAGCGGGCCTGTTGGTCGAACTAATTCACCATTATGGCTAAAGGCTACGAACTCGAAGGAAACATCCACAAGATCGAAGACACCCAGGAATTCAAAAGCGGTTTCACCAAGCGCGAATTCGTGGTGGAGTCCAAGGATGGACAATACTCACAAATGATCAAATTCGAGTGTGTGAAGGACAAAACGGCTTTGCTCGACGGGCTTACCGTTGGCGACAAGGTGAAAGTCCACTTCGACATTCGTGGGAACGAATACAACGGCAGGTTTTTCGTGAATCTCAACGCCTGGCGCATTGAGCAGGCAGGCGATTCCGGTGGCGATCGAGTTGCCGAACCCGATGGTTTTGGTGATTCCGACGCACCTCCTTCGCATCTCAGCGAGCCGCCAACCGGTTACGATGACGAGAATCCCAACAGCCCCTTTTAAGGGAGCGTCAGGGAAAAAGTTCGTTGGTGCGAGGCGCGGATCTTAAACGATCCCGCCCTTTTTACTTTGGCTTGGTTCCTGAGCCCTTGATCTGCTTTGCCGATGTTCCCATGGGGATCGTCATTCCAAGCTTCATCAACTTGGGAAAAAGCTGCTGGTGGAGATAGGGATTTCCGGGATTGAGCCGCGCGTAATTCTGATGGTATTCTTCGGCGACGTAAAACTCAGGAGCTTCGGTGATTTCCGTGACAATTGGGTTGGTAAATTTGCCGGATGAATCCGCTTTTTTCTTTGAGGCCTCGGCAATCGCTTTTTGCTCGGGAGAGTGGTAGAAAATCGCCGAGCGGTATTGAGGCCCGCGATCCGGCCCCTGGCGATTCAACGTCGTCGGGTCGTGTGCTTTCCAGAACACGTCCAGAAGGCCCTCATAACTGATCTTTTTGGGGTCGTAGTGGATCTGGATCACTTCCGCGTGTCCCGTCTTCGCGGTGCAGACCGCCTTGTAGTTTGCGTCCTCGGCAGTTCCGCCCATGTAGCCGGAAACGACCGAATAAACGCCATCAATTTGGTGGAACACTTCCTCGGTGCACCAGAAACATCCTCCCCCGACGGTCGCTACTTCGGCGGTTTCCGGAATGTTCGACTCATCAGGAACCGGCAGCGGAGCAAACTTCGGCTCTTTCATCTTTTCGGCTTCTGCAAACGGATCCGGATCGGCGCTCTCGGCTGTGCAACCGAAGATCAACAGGGAACCGAAAAGAAGGGCGATAGCGGAAAATGGGATTTTCATACAGTTTGGTGGGATTGGGCTTTGGACACCTTACGCTGCGATTTGATCGAAATGAATTTTTAGAATTCCTTGCAAGCCAGATAGACGTAGTTGACCGCAACTTCAAGAAAACGCCCTTTGATTCATGCGAATCCACCTCTTTTGCTTCTCCATCGCTCTCCTGGCACTCGGCAATGCTCAAGACTGGACCGGATTTCGTGGTGACGGAACCAGCCGGTTCACCAAGCCGACCAATCTTCCCGTTGAATGGAGCGATACCAGGAACTTGGCGTGGTCGCAGGATTTGCCGGGATATGGGCAATCGAGCCCGGTGATTTGGGGCGATCAGGTCTTTGTCACGTCGGCTGATGGGAAGGAGAAAGAGCGTCTGATAATCGCATCTTTCGATCTCGAAACCGGCAATCCGCTCTGGCAGGGAACCTTTCCGGCCAGCGTCAAGATCGGCGCAACGGACATGGTCAGTCGAGGGGCACCAACTCCGGTCGTCGATGAGAATTGCGTTTACGCGTTTTTCGAAAGTGGTGATCTCATCGCGCTCAATCATGAAGGTGAGCGACTCTGGCAACGGAGTTTGACCTCTGAATACGGCGAGTATGAAGGCGGGCACGGTTTGGGGAGTTCGTTGGCGGCGACCAATGAAACGCTCATCGTTCTCGCAGATCATCAGGGAGCTTCCTATCTGCTGTCGATCGACAAAAAGACCGGCGAGAACGTTTGGAAAGTGGATCGTGAATCGCGCATTTCTTGGACGAGTCCCGTTGTGATTGGCGATTGGATCTGGATTACCTCCAACGGCATCGTGGAAACCCGCAAGACGTCCGATGGTTCCCAGGTTTGGGCCGTGGAGGGAATGGAAGGGAACACGGTTGCTTCGGCCAGCGTTTCGCCGGATCAACAACTGGTCGTCATCGGTTGTTCGGCTCCGGGGCAAAGTCAGGCGATCAGCCGCGATGGCGCGGAGTTGTGGCGCGCCGAGAAAGTCACCAGCAGTTTTGGTTCGCCCCTGGTTTACGACGGATGCGCCTATTTTGTGAGCCGCGCCGGTGCGTTGCGATGCAACGATCTCGCCGATGGCAGTCTGCTTTGGGAGACTCGCTTGAGCGAAAGCTGTTGGGCTTCGCCAGTTTCAGCCGGAGGACTGCTGTATTTCTTCTGCAAAGATGGAACGACGTTCGTCCTCAAGCCGAATCGTGAGGAACCCGAGATCCTCGCTCAAAACAAGGTGTCGGATCTTACCGGCGACCGCATTTATGGGGTTGCATTGACGTCATCCCGGTTCATTGCCCGAACCGGCAGCAAACTGGTTTGCATCGCGATTGTCGAATGACGTTCGATTGCGATTTTGGCCGCATAAATTGCCAAGAATGAGGCAAAGCGCGGGATTTTACTTGCAGCGAAGTTCGCAAAAGGCAACAGAGGTGAGACTGAGTCTCAATCGCATCCATCAGTTTCATGATCCGGTTTACCTTTCCTTTTCTCTTTCTGGTCAGCGTCGCAACGTCGGCTCTGGCTGATCTCGATTCGCTCAAACGCGACGTCGTTTCCAACTACGCCAATTTGGTTCATGCCAACTATGCGGATGCGTTGGTCGAAGCGGTCAATCTGCAGGGTGCGTTGACGGCGTTTGCCAATGAACCGGACGAAGCGGGGCTCGCCAAGGCGAGGATGGCCTGGATTTCCGCTCGCCTTCCTTATCTTCAAACAGAGGTTTTTCGTTTCTACGCCGGACCGATTGACGATGACGACGGGCCGGAAGGATTGATCAATGCCTGGCCGCTGGACGAAGCCTATGTCGACTATGTGGAAGGCAATCCCTCGGTCGGAATCGTCAATGACACCGCGAATTTTCCCGAGATCACCAAGGAGTTGCTGGTTTCCGTCAACGAGAAAGACGGCGAGGAGAACATCAGCGCTGGTTTTCACGCGATCGAGTTTTTGCTCTGGGGACAAGACGAAAACGCGGATGGCCCGGGAAATCGCTCGGCGGACGATTACATCACGGCTCCCAATGCAGACCGGCGCAAAGCCTACCTTTTGGCGGCCGGCGAACTTTTGGTGGAGAATCTGGAGCACCTCGTTGCCGAATGGGCTCCCGGTCAGGATAACTATCGCAAATCCTTCGAAGCCGCGCCGTCATCCGAGTCCCTGAAGAAGATCATTACTGGAATGTCGATGCTGGCCGGTTTTGAATTGTCGGGCGAGCGACTTTTGGTGGCGATGGAAACCAGAGCACAGGAAGATGAACACTCCTGTTTCAGCGACACCACCCATTCAGATGTAATCTACAATGCGAAGGGCATCGCCAACGTCTGGGAAGGGGAATACGGGAACGTCAAGGGAGCGGGAATCGATGATCTGGCAAAAGCCGTTGATGCCGATCTTCGGAAGAAGCTACGCAAAACGATTCAGGAAGCTCTGAAGCTTTCCAAGCAAATTCCCGTTCCGTTCGACCAAGCCATTCTCGAGGAAAATGGACGCGCATCGATCCTGGCGGTCGTGGAGACTCTTGAGGATCAGGCTGATCTGTTGGTCGAACTCAGCCAGAAACTGGGATTTGAGGTTCCTACTTCTGAAACGGATTCATGATCGTGATTTTTCGATACCTAACCCTTTCAATCTCGATTCTGGGCTTGGTGCTTGGCATGGCTCACGCCGCACCAATTCCGGAAGCTCAGGTTGGCGAAGAACTGAGTGGCGGAGCAACGACGGTCTTCCAGAATGGGAAAAACGCCTTCGCGTTGCCGTTGGCGAACATTTCGCGGGAAAACCGGCGGGCTCACGTGGTCGGAAACTCGTTTTTCAACAAGAACTGGGTCATTGCTCCGGCCTCGACGACGGCGCGAGATGGGCTCGGTCCGCTTTTTCACGCACGATCGTGTTCCGGTTGCCATACCCGGGATGGCCGCGGTGCGCCGCCAGCTCAGGGCGAACTCATGACGGGGTTGTTGTTTCGACTCAGCGTTCCGGGCCGAAGCCCTCATG
>TARA_R110002096_G_scaffold32551_7_pt1 | contig 15593 bp, 21 predicted proteins | sample TARA_R110002096 | Tara Oceans TARA_R110002096 (sample SAMEA4397295) | marine metagenome | biome: Polar Biome; feature: [DCM] deep chlorophyll maximum layer (ENVO:01000326); material: water (ENVO:00002006), including particulate matter (ENVO:01000060) such as... | depth 35 m | reverse complement strand
CGAAACTGGGTCCCAAAAACAACTTGATCAAGACGGATACTCTAGTAAGTCTTTTGGATGCCTGCTGATGCGAAGTACCTCGCGCAGGCCGGGCAAACCAACGGAATGAGTAGTTGCATGATTTCAATCTTATGGGCGCTTACGGTTAGCCCTTGAAAAACGCGCCGATCTTTTCCCACACCGTGACCAGACCAATGATAAAAGCTGCGGCACCGAGCATGACGCCAAAAGCACCTTTCCACTTTGCAGCCTGCGTCTTGATGTCAGCCATATCAGATTTCAGACTTCTGATTTCTGCCCGCATATCGGCCCGGGAACTTCGGCTCTCATCTATCATGGCCTGCATCTGTTGGCACAACAGGGCCAATTGTACTTCAATCGAGTGCTCTGTCATCGGGTCACACCGTCATCGATTGCATGAATGGTCTGTTTCATAACAGCTCCCCGGAATTTGCCACTTAGCGCCCTCGGGACCGCACCAGTTTCTCAAATGGCCGTGTCAGGAAATAAGCCCCGACCATCACCATCATCATTTCGCCCAGTTCTGCCGACAGCGGATCAGTTGAGCCAAGCGCAAACACCTTGTCCCACAGCACCACCTTCCAGAGATAGGCGACGAAGGGAAAGGCAATCGCCGGTCTGATCCAGCGGGTGATGCCGTTGCCTTGCTCGGCAAGCAAAATATCGCGCTGAGCTTCAAACTGCCGAATGCGCAGATCCGCCTCAAGCCGCTGCTCGTCGGTCTCGGCCTGTTTTCGGGCGATATAGGCGTCTTTCAACTGCCCGCCGATGCGTTCCAGTGCGCCGCCGGTCAGGAACGCTAACAGCCGGGCAATCAATATTTCTCTCCTACTGGCGTCGTGGTGATGAACCGCAGCCAGATGTTCAGCAGGCCGACAGCCAGGATGAACCAGCCGGAATAGTCGGGTGGCAGGATTGTTTTCCAGTCGAACACATCCAGAAAGGCCAGCGTTTCACCGATGACCGGCAGCGCGATCACCACTGAATTTGCAATCAGGGTGCGAAATCCTTTGGGTATGAATTTCATTTTGCTATCTCCTGTGAAAAAGCCGCCCGAAAAAGGCGGCTATGACAGTCCAGAATGATTGATTGACGCCCGGTGGAGCACCCGGTGGTGTAGGTAGTGGCTTCCCAGGCAACTGCGCCCGAGGCAGCGTTTCGGCACTCACGCCATATCCTGTGGCTCTCAAGGTTTTGTCGTAGTCACGGGCAACGGCGGCGATCTCGTCATCACGGTCAGTGCCGTTGATGATTCTGCGCGCACCTTTGAAATCAGATCGGCGCAGCGTGATATAGTCATCAAGCTTTCTCCCGGTAAACCAGCCTTCCGCCATGCCCGAGACCAGGATCGGGGCCGCGATTTCCGGCTCCAATGCATCGTCAGGACTCGCGACCAGATCAACGCCGGTTTCTGCGCCTGCGCGCTCGTAATTTCTCCGCCCGGTAATCTGCACATAGCCACGCCCATGAAAACGCACACCATCCCCGTGCTCGGTGTTGCCAAGCCTTTTGGCAACGCTCGTCCTGTTGCCGGTAATGTCATACATGCGTTTGAAATAAACAGGCCCGCCAGCCTCATTGATCGGCTTCATCGTTCGGGCGGTTTCCCAATAAGCCGTTGCCAGCACATAGGCGCATTGATTGCGCAGCAGTCCGCGCTTTTTGCAGGCGTCAAAAATCAGGCGTGTATCGCCTTTGGTGAGATCAGCCATAGCCTTGTCCGTAAATTGTTGAATAGAGTCAGTCGAGCCGGTCGGGATCGTATCCAAGGCTCAAGAAATCGCTCATGAAGCAGCGCTGAACGATACGTTGCGTCTCAGCGTCATAGAACTGGCGCAGCCGGTCAGATGCACCGGTTTTGTGATGCGTTCCCTTAGCTGCGGAATCATCAAGATTGATCCTGCTTTCCGGCACCCCAGCGGATAGCAGAAAGGCCCGCATTTCAGCGTTATAGTTTTCAAAACTGATTACAGTATCGTAGTCTTGTGGTTCGAAGCACATTTGCTTTTGCTGCAAATCCCAATGGCCGTTCTTGGATAACCCGCCATTATCGATCCATCGCACGAAGGCCCGGAAGCCGTCAGGATCAAGCGTGAACTCGCCATATTTGCTTATGAACTTCTGTTTCGAGAACTTTTCGAGAAATGCCGACAACACTCTGGAGTAGGGATTGCGAGCAACCACGAAAAATAGGAACTCGTTCAGCCTGGAAATATCCGTCCGGCCCAGAACGCCGATTGACGCCGCTTCTTTCGCTTGCTCAACATCCAGAGAGCCACCGCTGATGCTATCCATCAACAGAACAGTGGTCGAATTGGCATTCTTCTGGATGCGGTTATAACAAAGACCAAACTCTGTGTTGACTGCGAGCTTCCGAAGTGGCGCTTTGGCTAAGACACGGACACCAAGGCTTTCTATCGCCCGGCGATGTGCCGAACGAACCTTGATGCGGTCAATGGGTTTTAGCAGCGGATTTTTCATGCCCCTATTTTGCAATTCCTGATTGCGTTGTCCAGAGTTATGCTGGTGGAACCGCAAGCGTTACCGCCCGCCATTCAGCCGAAGCCGTTATTGTCGCTGCTGCCGGGTCTTCACTTGCAGCGTTTAATTCACGCTGGCACGATGCGGCATTGCAGTCCGATGCGGTTGAGCTATTAATCCCGCCTGAATAGCTAGTAGGGAATGCCGAAACGGTTGCGTTCTTCTGCCCAAAGGCGACCAGCCACATATAATTCTTGGCACCGCCGCTCGGTGTTAGACTGTCTGCATTTGGTGCCGTGCTGGTGGCTGTCGCGCCGGTGCTGGCCTCTGTAGCTCCCGCTCCACTTAATCGATAAACGATATGATTGGAACGGCTGGCGGTGCTGGTGGTAACCGTAACCGATGCCCCTTCTGTGCCGTCAGACGTTCTGCGACAAACTAGCAGGCTTGCTTGCGTTGAAGGGTTTCCAGTGTTGTGCAATTGCGTCCAGCCCGAAGGCACGGTTACGGTGCCATCCTGCTCGACGAAAATCATTACCAATTCATCGCCCGAGGTGACACCAGCGGGCATAGTAACACTGTGTGATGAAGTTTTTGAGCCTTGTGAACTGGTGCTGGTTGTCTCGATAACTGGAGTTGGAAGCGCACCACCCGCAGACGGTTTAGATCTGATTGATTGCATAAGCATCTAGGCCACCGTTCCTATTCCACCGGATGCGATCCAGGTGTCAGTGGCGATTTTATAAAGCGTGACCGCAGCGTATTGGTTTGAAAGCGCCCCAGACCCTGCCGAGACACCGTTAAGCGTGACACCCGACGCGGCTGTAATTGTGGTGACACCCGCGCCCAACTGAATAACGGCGATTGACTGATTTACGACAAATGCAACCGACGCGTTTGCGGGAATGGTCAGGACATTGGCGGATGCATTGGACATAGTTACGACTTTGGAACTGTCCGTCAGAACCAGCGTATAAGTCGTGCCTGTCTGGGCGTTGGCGGTATAGGTGATTTTTGGGTCTGTCAGCGTTTTGTTTGTCAGCGTCTGTGTACCAGTGAGTTTTACAAGCGCGGCATCTGCTGCAATCCTCGCATCTGCCGCCGAGCTGAAATCTGAAACCGTTGAAGCGGTCTGCGTGCCGGTATGATTGGCCCTTGCAACAAGCACCGCATCAGAAGAATTCGCAGTTGCAGCAGTCGCAATGCCCGCCAATTTGGTAAATTGGGCATCCGTAAAGGCGTTTGCTTCCACCTCATAGGCCGCTTTGATCTCGGCCCCGGTCTGATCTGCCGTTGCGCTGGTTTCAATGCCGGAAAGTTTCGTGCGTTCTGTTGCCGTCAGGATTTTATTCGTAGCACCCTCGGCCATATTCGTCATGCTGAACGCATCGCCGCTAACTGCTGTTGGATCGTAAGTCGCGGCAAACATATCGCCGCCGCCCGATGCGAGAGCCGCAATAGCAGTCGCCACTTTTGCCGGGCTGACCGCGCTTTCGGTGGTGCCGGCGCCAGCCTCCCAAACGCCTGTCGATTGCGCTGACGCCGTAATCCTGGCATCGGCTGCGCTGGCAAAATCCGTAACGTCAGAGGCAGTGTGAATATGAACGGACGGCGGGAAAGACGCTGGAACGCCTGTCAGGCCCGACCACGGCGCTATGTCGGCAGTATCGGCCGCATTCACCTTGCCATCCGCATTGCTGTCATAGACAGATTTAAGCATGTCACCAAGGCTCGCCGATTGCAGAACATAAGTCGTATCCGCATAGGTCTTGGTAACCGCGTCCTGGGCGGCAGCGGGATCGGCAACGTTTCCGATGCGGTTTGATCTGGCATCGAACTGGCCGGTTCCATCAACGGCACTGTCGGGCAGCGTCAGGGACCGGGAGAGCTTATGCCATATCCGGTAGATCTGCCGCACAATCGTATCCAGAGCGCCTTCAAACCCTTCCGCCCTGAACGTGTTGATGGTAGTCAGGTCGGTGTTCTGCGCCAGCGGTTCTTCGCGAACAATTGTCACCCTGGTACCGGCGGCGGGTGCTGCCAGAAAGGACACGGTGGCAATCTGTTCGGCAATCACGACCGAATAGTCGGTGGTAATGGTCTGCGGCGCATCATCCAGATACACCGCCAGATCGGCGGCATTCAGCACATTCACATTTGACATGGTAAAGGCAACCGACACCGCGTCCCCGACCCATTGCTGAAAATTCTTGGTTACATTCTCTGTCATTGGCTTTCCCATAAAAAAGGCCCGCCGAAGCGAGCCTTGGTTTGCAGAATTATGTGCTGGCGTTTCAGCACAAACGCCGCGCCTCGTTCACCGTTGCTGATTTAAATTCAAACATCCCGTTGCACAGCCTGTGCAGCCTCAGCTTGAAACGACAGCGCCAACCTGTTTTTCAGCGCTATCCCGGCGGCAACAGCGGGACCGCCGCAGCCGCAATCACAAAAAACCCTTTCCCAGGCTGGTCGCGGATCCGATAATTGGCGAAAACAGCGCCAGCCCGGCTCCGCTGGACTGACTTCTTGCGTTGTATCTTTGCTGTTGCGACTGCAGTTCCAGATTATTGGCCTGAAGCTGCCCGCTATAGCGGATCGCCTGCAAATCCAGATCCTCTTCCGCCGCCGTATCCTCAATGAAATCGAGGGTCGATCCGCCCACCTGGAAACCGCTGGCGCTGGCAGACGCAACCTGCTTGGCCGCAAGGCGCCCGGCTTGTTGCTGATGCCGGATGCCTTCATAAGAGGTCTTGTCGCGTTCCAGCAGAGCCTGCCGTTTCAACAAATCAGCATTGGCGTTGGATTGGGCTGCCAGGGTTCTCTGCTGCTGGTATCCTGAGACACCCTGCATGACACCCCCGGCCAGTGTTGCCACAGCGCCGATGGCTTCTAATGGTCCGCACATTAAGGTTCTCCTTCCACACCCAGCAATACAGCTCGTATAGTCGCCGGATACATTGCATTCGTTTCAAAAAGACAGGCACCGCCATTACGCCAGCTGTCCTGGCTGGCAACGGCAAAAATCCCGGTGCTGAGCGGCTGCGCGCTGTCCAGATTGGTGGTCATCGCCCGCGCGGTTACACCTTCCAGGCGGCTTTCGGTGCCAGCACGCAAAGAAGCAGTTTCCAGAACATCCAGCGCCACCGAACTGATAGTCTTGCGCCGGCCGAGCGCGGTCCCATCCTGATTGCCGGCCTGCGGCAAGCGCAGTGTTTCCCCGGAAGAGCTGTAGCGCAGACCGGCGGTAATTGTGAAAGCTGTCATGCTGCCCGGAAGAACCAGGGTTCCTCCACTCACCGCAATGTCGCCAAGATCAATCCCGTCGGCCAGAACCCCAATTCTCTCACCTTCCAGATGATCAAGTCCGCTGACCGAGGTCACTGCCGGTCCGCTGTAGCGCAGCGCACTATCTGCAAACACGCCGTTTTCCACGGCTTCGCCATCCTCCCAGCTGCTGAAATATTCAATGTAGCGCACCGAATTGCCATCAATCACCCGGCGCACCACCAGCCAGGTCTGGGCCTCTGTCTCGGACGAGATGGTCTGGATTGATTCCACCACACCAAATTCATCAACTCCACCACCGGCGATCTGGAACGGGGTCATGCCCGCCACCTGTTGTGCTTTTTCAAGGGTTGTGACAGCAAGCCTGCCGTCCTCGGTCAGCGCATAGAGCAGACCTTCCGGCGATGCCTGCCAGCTCATCTCGCTGATTTTGGCTTTCAGCAGATGATTGGACAGGATCGACAGTTCCGGTGTGCGATAGCCATTGACGTTGAAATCGTAGAAGAACTCGTGGATGGACTTTCGTGCCGCTTCGACGAAAAAAGCCGTCTCGCCTACAAACACCGGCTCCACACTGGCGCATTTTTCCTGGGTTTCACGGCGCTGCCGCTTGTTTTCATTGGTAATTGCACTGTTGCCGTCATTGGCCCGGATCGAGCGGGTTGCCCCGGTTGTTCCGATCAGCAGATCAAACCCTTCGGCGACCCATTGGATCTGGTTCAACTGCCCGCCATTCATCGTCATATTCAGCGCATCGGTGTCTTCCGCCGGTGAACTCACGCCCATATTGTCATAGTCGCCGATCTGGGTGGACCACAGCGTGCGCGGATAGGAATCAGAGGCAGCAAAGGTCAGCCGGTCTTCGAAAAATGCAATCTGCTGCGGCCAGCCCAATTCATCAGACCATTGCGACAAGCGCCAGCGGCTGAAGGAATCCGCATCCGGCAGACAGCGGCCATACATGCGCACCAGAATTTGTGTCGTCGACACCACGGAAGTGATACGGCACCAGCGTTTCAAACCGTCCGATCCGGTGACCTGCAGCGTGCGCCCCACATCGCTGGATTGAAACCCGGTATCATCATTTATCCCGTCAACCGAGGATGCGGTAATCGCAAACGGCGTCTGATCGTCTCCCGCCCGGTTGATGAACCATTCGGCAAATTCCTTGTCGGTCGCCGCCTCCGCCGCCACAATGGTTATTCTGTAATAGCGAAAGGCAATCGTATTATCGAAATCATAATGCCGGATTTCATGGCGTCCCCAGCCGGTTTCATTTGACCGGCTGTCCAGCGCAACCCATATGGAATTGTCATTTGAGCCATGCAGCTTGAACTCGCTGGGAGTTTTTTGCGGCGCTCCGTCAACAGATTGCATGCTGTAGGAATCGCTGACTTCGGCATTGCCGACACCAAGGTCAATCCTGATGGTTGAGACCGTGCCGCCCGCCTGGCTCCATTTCGTTTTCGGATCAAGATCGAACAGATTGTTTTCACCGGATCCGCTCGATGTGTAAGTCCCTGCGGACAATACATTTCGCCCGCTGGGCGTCAGCACCGTCTGCCCGTTATGGGCATCAAGATAGGGACCGTCCTTCGTCACATAGTCCGCCAGTGTCCAATTTGTTTCCGACATGCGTTGCAGTATTTTCGGCGCGTAGCCGTCACACACCAGATACAGCTCGTCACCCGCGCTGGCGCCTCTGATGTTCGCCAGATCGGCCTCAAGATAAGGGGTCGCAACCTCGACCGGCACGGTTGAAACTTCAACCCGTCCGCCATTGGTCCAGAAACGGATATATTGTTCACCGAACTCGAGAATATAGCTTTGCGAAGTTGAAAACTCGAACGGCAGCAGGCGCACCCTTTTGCTGTGATCCTTGACCGCGCCGGCAAAGAGTGTGCCCACACGCCGCCGCAATCCGCCCTGTTTCAACACCTGCCAGTTCAATGCACGGACAAGCCCGGCCCGGTAATGATCCAGATCCGTGCGGCCATGCAGTCTGGGGCCCAGCTCACCACGGGTAAAATTGGCCTGAATAGGATAAACACTCATCAGCCGGTATTCCTTGAAACTTGTATGAAACAAAAAGGCCCGCCGAAGCGAGCCTTGTAGGTGATTGATAATGACACAAAAAAGGCTCGCCGTGGCGAGCCTCAATGGTCAAAACTATGGTTTGTTTGTTTCTATGCGGCTTCTTTATAAGCCACTTCAGCCTTGGATTCGTTGGACAGGAACATTGACGTTTTCTTGAAGTTCTCCAGCCCAAATTCCCTGATAGCCTTGGTTATGCATTTTTTAAGCGTGGCTTCCATGACATACGACCTTACATTTTTGGCGCAATCACCAATACGCTGCGCATCGTTTAAGAGACTTGTTGGTAATTTAAGTACGATACTAATCGTAAACAAGTTACGCTTTCGTTACATATAGCCACGAACCCCGCGTCTGTACAGACTCGAATTCGTCCTCCTCGTTCAACCCCTTCCCCAACATCTTGAAGAATTGACGATCAGTCGGGCTGCGTAGATGCAGGTTGATATGTTTTGAAAGAAACCCAGGACGGTGGTCAGACGCAGCAAGAATGCCGCCAAATGCAGAAGCTAAACACTCGATATATGCTTCAATCGGGTGGTCACCAAAATCAAGATCTGGGCAGTGCGTTAAGTGTCGCGCCCGAAGCACGGGCGAGTCGTATCCAGGTAATGCAGCTCGATTCAGTTGACAAAAGGAAGTATGCCTTCCATCTACGTTAAAAGCAAAAACACCAGCATTTTCCTCCTCAGCAACTACTAAATCTCGCACCACTGAAAACGCACCTGAAGCATAATCGTCAAAATTCTCTTGGTGCGTTTCGCACTGCGCTCTCCAATCATTTTCGAACTCATTCCAAGTACCATCGCCGTCTAGCAGCCGCACGATTTTATATTTCATGAATCACCCCTGCATGATAGTATAATGAAGTTGGTTTAAATTGGAAGCTGCTCCACCGACGATTGTAGTTTTCCCAATCCTTACATACTTTGTAACCCGCCGCCTGTTACGTGAAAGCCTGAAAAAGCTTGGCTATCTGGAATCGCCAGAATCCTGACTCCACTTATCGATAGACTGGGCGTACCGTGCTCGCACTCAGTTAGCGATGGAGGCAAATATGTTTGGCAGTCCGAAATGTGGTTACTGTGATAAGTCCGGCACAAAACTGACCCCAATCGAGCCTGCGGGGTCGCGGATTAGATATACGGCGATCTGTTGCAATCACTGCAATTCCATACTTGGTGTTACCGAACAATCCGATTCTGGTACAATCTTAAAAAAAATAGAGACAGAAAACGCAACGCTTTTGGATAAAATCCAGCGCGTCGAGCATTCGATAGAGCAGATTGCGCTCGGTCTAAATCGGTTATGAACACACCGCCGTCATCGGCATTTGGACATCCCAAACGGATGTATTCCTGGGTATAGCTGCTGGTATCGATCATTGTGTTTTCCTTCCTTGGGGATCATTGATGTGTCCCTACATGGCTTCCGCCATATCGGGCCGATCTTCCTGATCTTGTGGCACCGCAATCGTTCGCAGTGCCTCACGCTCACCACGTGCAATCTCAGATGCTTGTCTTGCAGACCGAAGTAATCTCTCTCCTGCCTTGATCATCAGCCGCGCACCCGAATGACATTGTTCTGATCCAGATCTTCCTGGAATTGCTCCAGCGCATCGATCCGCCGTGCCTCGCGCACAGTCTGCTGGTAAATCTGCTCTGCAAGTTGCGCATGCGAGCTCTTGCCGGTCAGCCAGTGCGCCAGCTTTGCGGCCAGCCTGGCCACCACCACATCGACAAACAGCGGATCCCACAGGCCGGTCGTCGTCACCCGTTTGATGTAGCGCAGCTTGAGAGGCGCGCTTGCATCCGTCAGGATGGCATCTGCTTCCAGCTCATAGGCGATCAGCGTGCCGTTCAGCGCGCCGTTCTGGCGCAGTGCCAGCATCCGCAGGCAATCACCCGGCAGTTCGTATCTATGCGCCCAGCGCCAGGCCGGAGCCTCCGCACTGGCCGCAATCTGCACCCGCGCAAGCGCGAAGTTCCAGGCGAATTTGCGCAATTCGCTGTCGCGGACCTGTGCGAAATTGCGCGAGAACCACAACCGGACACTGGTATCCTCCACAGGCGAGGACACCGGTGCTTCGTGAAGCAGGTCCAGCGCCATGTTCCAGATATCGATTTCAGCTACACTTGTAGGCATCCGCTAACCATCCTTTCCCGCAAGCCGTGCCTGCAGATCGTTGATCTGCGCCTGCAAAACGGCAAAATCGGTCAGCGCCGGTTGGTTCGGCCCGGCAGCGCCATCAAGTACCGGCCTGACCGGCGGCAAGGCAGAAATCAGCGCGTTGCGCCGTTCGCATTTCCAGTCGGTTTTGCCGGTCAATTCCTGCAACGCGGCAGTGCCCTCTGCCACGCGCCGGAAATGGGCAGCGCGGGCGGTATCGGTCTCGTCCGCGATCAGGGTTTTCAACTCCGCTGAGCGAGAGCCGGTGGTCATTGTTTTCGCCATTTTGGTGTCTCCATGAAAAAGGGGCCGGCAAAAGCGCCGGCCCCGATTGTCCCGATCATTCGGGCGCAGCCATCCGGCTGCAGGCATATTGGCGTCAGGCGTTGACGACCAGCTGCGCCATGCGGATGTTCTTGCGGTTGTAGACCCGGTCCCAATTGGCCGCGTCCTCCAACTCGCTCCAGCTTGGCGAGAGTGCCGCAACGCCGGCATTGGTGAATTTCACACCACGCGGATGCAGCAGGGCATGGCGCCGTGTATGCACCGTGTCCTGCCCGCCGCCATTGCCGACAGCCGGTTCGCGGTCGGTTTCAAACGCCACCAGATCGGCGCCCGCACCATCGGTAAAGGCAAACGCACCACGGCCATACAAATAGCAGGTATAGGCCGGAGAATTGACCCCGGTCGTGACCGGCATACGGTCATCAACCACCACTTCCATGCCCTGAAACATGGCAATTTCCGTCGCGTCAGAGGGCTTGATGAAATCAATCTCATCATTGTCCGCCATACTGACATAGACCGCCGAATGAACCGCAATCGCGGCAAATTCATCCATGTAGTCACCCATCGTCACACGGGCCCGGCGCACCGCCGCGCCGGAAATGCGGTTGGCGGCAGTCAGCGAGCCGGAGACGACATCACTGTAGATGCGATAGCTCATATCATCGGCATCATTCGCCAGATTGTCGGCAAACACACCCTTTGTCGAAGCGATCAGAGCGCCCTGCTCCGCCGATTCCCACCATGTCGCCATCCGGCTCAGGATCTGCTGGACAGGATCATTCGCCCGCCCGCTCGCCACCATGCCGGCGACATCCATGCTGGACCAGGATTTATGCCAGAAATGCTTGACCGCCTGGTCCTTGTCCGCGCTCACCTTGTCCGGCGTGGCGCTGACAGCGGGATTGTCGGACATGATATCCGGCTCACCCCGCCCCAGATCATCCCAGAAAGGCATGTTGATGATGGTGCCGCCGGCATTCATCTGGCTCTGCACATTTTCAGGCGGCGGCACGACAATGCCGGAACGGAGCAATCGGTTTCGCTCCGGGTAATCTTCCTGCATGTAGTTGAGATAGACCTCAGGCGTAATGAGGTCGGCAATTTGTGTTTGTGCCATATCTTAAGTCTCCAGAATTAAAGGCCCCAATTGGCCGGGTCTCTGCCCGCCGCCAGAATGAGAGCCTTTGCGCGTCTTGGATCGTTGCGCTGAAGTTCAGATTGTGTTGTGAGATTTTGGCTTTCCCTGGCAAAGGGGTTGTCGGCAGCGCCGCTTCCCCCTGTGGTCAGAGCGCCGGATGAGCTGAACAGTTCCCGCCCCACATTGGCCATCGCCTTGGCAATGGCCGGGTTGAGAATAATTCCCTGCGGCCCCAGCATGCCGGCGGTTTCAAAGCCTTCCAGAAGCGTTTCACCACCCAATTCGCGAATGGCCCTGTCCGCCAGGGCCACCTGCTCATTGAATTGCGGCGATCCCTGCCTGGCACCCCAGTCTTTTTCAAGCTGAGATGTTGCGGCACTTGTGCGTTCTTCCAGTTGGGCAATATGGCTGTCCAGTCCGGACTGATAGCCATCAACCGTCTTGCCGACATAAAAGTCATGAAGACCTTTGGCCTGTTCAGCCGTAATGCCGTATTTATGCGCGACGCCTTTGAATTCATCGGCAAACGCCGCATCATATGGCAGATCCTCGGGCATGTCGGTCGGTGGTGTCAGTTCATAACCCGACACATCCTGCGGGCGGCCAAGACGCTCGAAATAAGCGTCCCGTTCTGTCTCACTTGCGTCCGGCCCGGGTTTTTGGAACGATTTTCCGATCAGACTTTCGGAATGCCGTGCCATCTTCACCAGGCTTTCAACATCTTTCACTCCTGCTGTTTCGATCCATTCGCGGCTGCCTTCATCTTGAAGACCGTCAAATGGATGCGCAGCACCTGCAGCGGTCGCAGATCCGTTGTCACCGCTTGTGCTGTTTGGAGAACTGCCCTGCCCGGCCGCACCGGAAGCTGTGTCGTCCATCATAAGTCACCCTCTTCTGTGTTGGTGAGTTGTTCCTGCCTTGCCGCATCCTCCAGCGCCTGCTGAAGTTCACGCGGCATTCGCAGATGGTGCAGAATTCGTGCCATGACGAACCGCTTGCCCTCTGCAAATCTCAATTCCGCCTCCGGCGTATCCGCCGGACTAACGCGGTAATATCCTGTCGAATTTGCCAGATCCGCGAGGACCAGATCCCGGTCCATCTGGGTTGCGCTGCCGGCCACCAGCACACGTTTGTAGGCGCCGGCCAGCAGCAGCCGCGCAGCCGCGCTTCTGCGCAGGCCGCGCGCAAAAAGTGCACGCAATCTGATCATGATTCATCCCGTCGGAAAAATTGCAAAAAATACCGCCAGACCTGAAGTCATCCGGCCCTGTTGTCACCTGAAGGTGTCGCCTGATTGCCGCCAAACCGGCCCAGACTGTAGGCAATCACATCGTCAGTGCGCGGCCCGAAGCTTTGCTGCAGCTCTGTATAATGCTGCTTGATTTCAGCTTCGCGGCTGCGCCGGTTCGGCGCGGCCGCTCCCCCGGCAAGCGGCGTTGCAAACCGCGCCGCTACCTGCTTTGCCCAGCTTTGCGGGATCGGCTCTATATTTGCGTCCGCCGTGCCGATCTCGTGCTGCGCCGTTTCCAGATAGAACAGAAACGCAGCCATCTCATCCCCGTCAACAGCGGCCCCGCTGTCAAAACTGGCGTCAAACTGCGCCTTGCGCTTGCCCAGCTGCCCGGACAGCAGCACCGCCTCTGCCGGCGTGCGCTGACGCAGGTCCAGAACTGTCCGGGCGCTCTTCGCCACAGCGGCCTGCACTTTTGGCGTTATCAGCGCCGCAGCATTTTTGTCTGCGGGTGTCACCGGACTTGTGCCATCGGCAATGCTGGCCAGGTCTGCATCCTGCAAAAGATGCAGACCGCTGCTGGCATGGGCAATGCTGGCAACTTCCAGCCGGTCATCGACAAAGCTCTGAAAGGCCTCTTCCCCCAGCACATCGCGCACAGGCTTGGGATAGCCCGTCTCTTTCCACACAGTCGACAGCTTGCCCGCTTTCAAATCGGCCAGATCCTGCGCCATCTTTCGCTGCACTTCCATGCGCTCGATCATCGCCGCTTCTGCCGCATCGGTCTCCTTGCGGCCCGTCAGCGCCATAAACTCCGCCGCCAGCACCAACCGCTCATCATCCGGCATGCCCTTCAACACACCTTGCTTGACCGGCGTCAGCTGCGGCCGTGGCCGCGGAACCGGCACCGCGACCAACTCTTGTTCGTTGTTTGTTCCATCAGCCATATCATTTTGAGCAATGACGGTTTCATCGCCTGATTTTGCCGTTCCAATCGATCCAGCACTAACGGGCTCAACCAACCACGATTGCGCCTCCAGCTTTCTGCGCACACCATCAGGCAGCAGGTCTGTGTCCGGACCGACTAAAGCATTGCGATCAATAAATTGAGCCCTCGTAACTTTTGTGAGCCGTGGACTTTCTGTACGCCCTTCCTTGATGTCCTCATTCGTGCTTTTACCGTCCGGTATTGTGGTCGGACGAGGGATAGGCATCGGAGGGTTGTCAGGAAATTGCGGAAAATACTCTCTGACGCCTTCACCGGCTGCTGTCCCTCGCTTTATCGTACCTGGTGCAAAGCCATACTTGCCTTCTAAACTTGTTGATAATTTCCCAGAAGGTCCATCATAGATCACCCCGGCTATAAAAAGATTTTTGCCGGGGATGTTTACACGTTTATCCTTAAACTCATTCACAACAAGAAGCCCTCTCGTCAGCGCATCTGCTACCAGTGGGCCGAGATCCTCTTCAGTCAATTTGTTCGCAATTGCAAATTTGGCGATTTCTATTCCAACGCGATTATTAAAAATATCTCTTCGACCATCTTCTAAAGAAGAGTTTTTATCGAATAAAAAAGTTCTTAATTCTCTGCCTTCACCAAACAGACTTGCTAAAAATTCGCCATGATGTAACGCAATAGCTGCTGACACATAGGCATGCGCTGATGCATTGTAGTCCGATTGCAGAATGCCATTATAGACTTTATATTCTTGTTGAAATTTTTCTAGAAGGCCGCCATTTCTCGAATATCTTTTATATATTTCCGATACACTCTCAGTCATTCCAATGATTCCTCGATATCAACTTGCACAACCCCGTTGGTTTTGACGAAACGCCACCCTTTGCTTTCGGCTCTGGAATAACAGCGGGTTATTTTTTGTCCTTCAGAAAGGAATGAGCCCACAATAATTCTTCGCAGACACGTCCCGTCTTTCATGAGATATGTTATATAAATCTCATTAAGGGGAACTTCAGTATCACCCCAGCATGGACCACCGCCAAATCCCTGACGCTGACTGTCCGGGTATTCGTGCCACGATGATATACATATAGCTGTCCAGTCATCATTCGGCCGAAACGAGACTTCATTTCCGCTCAGATATTCCACGGGATTTTTATCCCGCAGCCAATACCAGGTGGCAGCCAGGCCGGTGGCAATCAGCGCCGCCGATATGAAAGAGAATAAACGCCTTGTCATAAGCCACTTCCCCGTACCAATGGATATCCTCATCGCCTGAATTTGAGAATGAACAACAAAATAAAGATGAGTATCTCTCCCCCACGATGGAAGATCAATATTCCCCTTCTGTTTCCGCTATGCCTGTTGGCAAATCCGAATATCTATGCGGTCTCTCCATCATCGTAAATGTCGTCATCAGCAATCAGAACAGCCCGCAGCTTCGGATCGTCAGGGCCGCTATAGACGCCATTTGCCAACTCTCTCATATAGCTTTCAGCCTCATCGACGGCCTGGGTCTCATTGCCGTATTTGTAGGTCAGATAATCACTGAACCACAGCAAAAGATAACTTTCTTGCGGCTCAATCTGTCCATTGACCGGTGCGCTGCCGTAAGCAGCCATGATCTCCGGCCGGCTGGTCATATCTTTGATGATAGTCAGCACAAGGCTCAGTGGCGCCGGTGGAATGTCAGTCCACGGACGAACCGAATAGTCGACCTTCGCAACTTTCTTCAGCTCGTCAATATCGTTGAACCATTGATACCGGTCCATTTCGGTAAACTGGTTTTATCGGTCATCAAAGCACTCCCGTTTAAAACACGCGCGGCCAGCCAGGCAGCCTTGCATCTGAAAGAAAACTAGCCGCCCTAGGCGGCTGTCTCCCCGTCGTCATAGACGATGCCTTCAGTAAGCAGTGCCGCCCGAAGC
>TARA_R110002096_G_scaffold411270_1_pt1 | contig 15607 bp, 8 predicted proteins | sample TARA_R110002096 | Tara Oceans TARA_R110002096 (sample SAMEA4397295) | marine metagenome | biome: Polar Biome; feature: [DCM] deep chlorophyll maximum layer (ENVO:01000326); material: water (ENVO:00002006), including particulate matter (ENVO:01000060) such as... | depth 35 m | reverse complement strand
GTGGGGCGGGTAACGACGGCCGGGACGCCAACGCGCTCCACGGCCTCGGCCCAGCGCGCGGCCGGCGGCTGGAGCAGGCCGTTGTGCACGGAGCCGTGATAGGTGCCTACCGCCAACGCGAGCCAGCGCTCCAGCTCGCGCAGCGTCAGGGTGGCCATCTTCTCGGAATCGTACTCGCCGCGCTGGCCGGGATTGGAGAAGGTCGTCCCCGGTAATTCGTCGTGGATCATCTGCATCGCCGTGCCGATGATCCGTTCCACGATGCCGCCGTAGTGCGGCTGGCCTGGTGGGCGATAGTCCAGCCGGATGCCATGCTGTTCGCAGCCACGGCGCAGCGCTTCGCTTTTGAACTCGGCCGCGTTGTCCAGATAGAGCAGCCTGGGCTTGCCGCTCATCGGCCAGTCCATTTCCACATTCAGCCCTTCCAGCCAGGGCCGCTTGTCGCAGGCGGCATGCGCGAGGCATAGGCCGACCGAGACGGCGGACGGCGCTTCCAGCGTGACCACCATGCCGAGTACGCAGCGCGTGAACACGTCGATGGCGAGGGTCAAATATGGGCGGCCAATCGGTTGCCGGTCGCGCTCGTCGACCACGATCAGGTCGATGACGGTGTGGTCGATCTGCACCTGTTCCAGCGGCATGGTGACTTCTGGCGGAATGCCACCCGCGCCTTGCAAGGGACGGGCAGCGTCCTGCCCGCCCCGGCTGCGGGCTATTTTCGCCGGGTGTAGTCCGGCAATCCGCTGGGCCACGGTGTTGCGCGCCGGCACCGGCAGCTTCTGGGTTTTGCACGCCTGCGCGACTTCGCGGTGGAACGCCGCCAGGCTGCGTTTCTGCTTGGTCAGGAAGCGCTTTTGCAGCAGCTCGCGGATGATGCGCTCGACCGGTTCCGGCAAGCGCCCCTTGCCTTTGCCGCCGCCGGATCGGCCGGGCGTCAGGTCTGTTACCAGGCCAGTACCCTGCCGGGCGCGACGGATCAGGACATATACCTGTCGCCGGGACAGGCCCAGCGCTTGGGCTGCCTCATCGGCGGCTTCATGCCCGACCACCTCAAGCGCTGCCAGTGGCCCGATGATTTCCGTCCGGTGCCGGGCTTGCGCCCATGCCTCGTCGGGCAGGGTGGCCACGCCTTGCGCGGCAATCGGTGGAGTGTCTGATGTCATGCCCAAACCTCGCTTTGGTGCACACGAGTATTGAGCATAGTCGAGATTGGTGCAGACGACTCCTGATATTGGGCTGTCAGGAGCCGTATGCACACCAGGCGTTACATCCAGTCAGATGGTGCGGTCGTCTTCTGAAAACGACAGAAATGGCACCTTCTCACGGTGTTCACAAAACGGTGGTTTTATGGACATAGACAGTATTAATTGATAAGTTTCATATTCATAGATATTGCAAATCGAGCTGGTCGCCAGAAAGCAGACTCTCCTGTACTTGCTGCAAGCTCCTAGCTAAGGCAGACTAAGTTATTAAATTAGTAAAAATTTAAGGTAATCCTCTCAGCTCATTACATAGAAAGAGGATTCGCCAAAGCGAATTGTAGGTTCAGGGGAACGGGTTATGGAAAAGCTATCTATTGAGTTGAAAAATTGCTTTGGTATATCGGATTTTAATGAGACGTTCAGCTTTGAAAAATCAAACGCACACTTAATATATGCTCCTAATGGGGTAATGAAAACTTCTTTAGCTAAAACATTTGATTGCCTTAGTGTGGACGGCGGAAAGCCAAAGGAAGTTCTCTATAATCTTGAGCCTGAATGGAGCATCAAGATCGATGACCAAGAAATACTGCCAGATGAGATATTGGTAGTTAAGCCCTTTGATGCAGAGTTTGACTCAGACAATTTATCTACATTGCTTGTTAATAGCGAGCAAAAAGCCACTTATGATTCCATCTATAAAGAAATATTAAGCGCACGAAATCAACTCTCAAAAGGATTGAACAAGTTATCAAGAGTCCCCCAAGACAAAGTAGAACAGCAATTAATTGACGATTTCGAAGTTGATAATATTTTTGAAGCGATTGAAGCCGTCCAAAATTTTGATCAAGGAAACTCAGAACTTTCAAAAATTCCATATTCAAAGATATTCGACCCGAAAGTTATTGAGTTGCTAAATGATGAATCTATTCGCGATAATATAGATGAATACAGCACTCGTTATAATGAACTCGTCGATAAATCTCCTTTATTTTCTAGGGGTAAATTCAACCCAATAAATGCCGCGTCAGTTTCGAAGTCTCTTAAGAAAGAGAAGTTCTTCAATGCCGAGCATAAACTTTTGATGAAGGGGAATGATGAACCTATATGTGATCAGAAGAGTCTCGATGAGCTGCTAAAAAAAGAAAGTGAGTCTATTCTTGGCGACGGTCAACTACAAACCATATCAAATAAAATAATTTCTGGCGTCGCACCAGTTAAAGCATTTCAAGAGATCATTGAGAGTAGCCCATCAGTAACCGCGTATTTAGGAGACCTAGCGCACCTTAAGAAATTGCTCTGGTCGTCTTATTATGCGACTGACAAGTCAGGATTTGACAGCTTACTTAGCTTATTCCAAAGCAAAAAATCAGAGCTTGCAGAAATAGAAAGGCAGGCAAGCTTAGAAAACACATTGTGGCACGAATCAAAAGAAGTTTTTAAAAGGCGCTTTTACGTTCCCTTTGGAGTCGATATTGAAGATCATAAAAATGTAATTCTAGGAACATCAGCACCAAACATGGTTTTCACCTTTCCAAGGGAAAATGGTGAACCGGTTAGATTCGACAGAGGTCAACTAGATTCTCTTGATTGTCTCTCACTAGGTGAGCGGAGAGCTATGTACTTGCTTTATGTGATTTTCGAGTTCAAAGCAAGATTAAAATCAGGTCAAAGGTCAGTAATCATTATTGATGATATTGCAGATTCGTTTGATTATAAAAATAAGTATGCGATTGTCGAGTATCTGAGGGAGATGGCCGGAGAAGACCTGTTTAGATTAATTATACTGACGCATAACTTTGATTTTTACAGGACAGTTCAAGGACGAGTCCTCGATACAGCTCAATGGGATAACTCTTTCATAGCTCAAAAGAGCGAGGGGAAAATTTTACTTCTTAAAGGGGGAAGTAAGGATGTATCCAGCCCATTTGATCTCTGGAAAAAGAGTTACGATTCAAATGCCGAAATGTTCATTTCAATGATACCCTTTGTAAGAAATCTTATCGAGTACCGAGATGGATTTTCACCAGATTACAAAAAGCTAACATCAATGCTTCATATTAAAGACAATGATGATGAGCCTGATTATAAAACACGATCATTAAAAGTAGAGGATTTAGAAAATATCATTGCCAAAGTCGTACAAGGAAGAGATGTTGGCCAAAACTTCGATAAAGATGAGCCGGTCCTAGATCTTATTTACAGAACTGCTGACGATTTAGCAAACGCTCCAATTCCTACAGACACAATAGCTTTAGAGCGTAAAATAGCGCTTTCCATAGCTATACGCCTAAAAGCAGAGGAGTTTATGTGGAATCACGTGAACGATAAAACTCCCATCAAGGGTTCACAAACCGGGCGGTTGTTCAATAGAATTGTGAACGAACAGTCAGGCAACGGTGATTTTGAGCAAGTAGAGAGGGTGCTATCTCAGGTAACATTAATGACACCTGAAAATATTCACCTTAATTCGTTTATGTACGAGCCCCTAATTGATTTAGCCATGGACCATCTAATTACCCTATTCAGAGATGTTAAAGCGCTCACGTTCCCTGGTGCATAAGGCTGGGTACTGTGAGTCCTGGATCTTACGAATTTTGATCCATGTTTACTCCTTAAGTGATACAACCTATTGTTTTATAACGATATTGCACATTCTGCATCGGGAAGTAGATAGAGTTCCATATAAATAGATTTTAGCCTATAAATAAAGCACTTATATTCTGTTGAGCGATTTGGTGCTATAGTCGACGCTTAGCACGTTTTGTCCATATTTAGAGCTACGTAGCCGGAGTTTTCCCTACACTTCTATACTTTTTGAATATGGAGGATGGCATGTTGTTAATCGGTTCCACCCCCTAAGTCTCTACGAAGAACCGCGAAACCGCCGCCCTCTTTAATGCGTTGGATATCAAGTGTATTTTGCCGTTAAAACGACTCTATTGGCCGGCGTGATGCTATAGGTCTGGAGAAGTGAAGAATGACAAAAACAGAAGCCCAGACTCGCGCCGAGCTGATTGACCAGCTCCTCGCCACATCAAACTGGAATGTCGAAGACCCCACCCAAGTGGTGGAGGAGTTCGACATTTTGGTCGGTAAACCAGAAGGGATAAAAGAGCCATGCTCGCCCTATGATGGCCGTCAATTCAGCGACTATGTCCTACTCGGCAAGGATGGTAAGCCGCTGGCCGTGGTTGAGGCGAAGCGTACGAGTAAAGATGCAGCTTTGGGCCGGGAGCAAGCCAAACAATATTGCTACAACATCCAGAATCAGTTGGGTGGAGAGTTACCGTTTTGCTTTTACACGAACGGCCATGACACCTATTTCTGGGACTTGGAGCACTACCCACCGCGAAAGGTAGTTGGATTTCCCACGCGCGATGATTTAGAGCGCTTTGCCTATATCCGCCGCAATCGCAAACCGCTCACTCAGGAACTGATCAATACCAACATTGCAGGTCGAGACTACCAAGTCCGTGCCATACGTGCCGTATTGGAGGGAATTGAAGCTCAGGGAAGAGATTTCCTTCTGGTCATGGCTACCGGCACCGGAAAAACCCGCACCTGTATTGCCTTGGCGGATACTCTGATGCGTGCGGGGCACGCGGAAAAGGTGCTGTTCCTTGTGGATCGTATTGCGTTGCGAGAACAGGCGCTCAATGCCTTCAAGGAGTATCTGCCCAATGAACCGCATTGGCCCAATGTAGGCGAAAAGCTGATCGCCACAGATCGGCGGATCTATGTGGCAACCTACCCCACCATGCTCAACATCATTCGGGATGTATCACAGTCGCTATCCCCACACTTTTTCGACCTTATTGTGGTCGATGAGAGTCACCGGTCTATCTACAACACTTATAAAGAGGTACTGGACTACTTCAAGACCATTACCCTTGGATTGACTGCCACCCCCACCGACCTTATTGATCACAACACTTTCGAGCTATTTCGCTGTGAGGATGGCTTGCCCACCTTCGCCTATACCTACGAAGAAGCTGTTAACAATGTGCCGCCTTACTTGTGCAGCTTTCAGGTAATGAAAATACAGACACGCTTCCAGATGGAAGGCATCAGCAAGCGCACTATCTCACTGGAAGATCAGAAAAAACTGATTCTCGAAGGTAAGGATATCGAAGAAATAAACTTCGAAGGCTCACAACTGGAAAAGCAGGTCATTAATACCGGCACCAATACCCTGATTGTCAAAGAATTCATGGAGGAATGCATCAAGGACGACAATGGCGTGCTGCCCGGTAAAACCATCTTTTTCTCTTCTTCCAAGGCTCACGCCCGGCGTATCGAGGAAATCTTCGACAAACTCTATCCTCAATACAAAGGAGAGCTATCTAAAGTCCTTGTCTCTGATGACCCCCGTGTCTATGGCAAGGGCGGCCTGCTCGATCAGTTCACCAATAACGACATGCCACGCATCGCCATCAGTGTGGATATGCTGGACACCGGCATTGACGTGCGGGAAGTCGTCAATCTGGTGTTTGCCAAGCCGGTGTATTCCTATACCAAGTTCTGGCAAATGATCGGGCGTGGCACCCGTCTGTTGGAAACTGGCAAACCGAAACCCTGGTGTACCGAAAAAGATACCTTCCTGATTCTAGATTGCTGGGATAACTTCGAGTATTTCAAGCTTCAACCCAAAGGCAAAGTGCTCAAGGCCCAACTGCCGTTACCCGTTCGGCTGGTAGGCTTGCGCATCGACAAAATTGAAAAAGCCCTAGACAGTAATAACACCGATATTGCGGAGGGCGAGATCAACAAACTGCGCCAACAAATTATAGCTCTGCCAGTCGGATCCGTGATCATCAAGGAAGCCGCCGCCGACTTGGCGCGGCTGGAAGAAGAGAATTTCTGGGTTACCCTGAACCACGACCGCATCGAGTTTCTGCGCGCGCAAATCAAGCCATTATTTCGAACGGTATCCGAGGCTGACTTCAAGGCCATGCGCTTTGAGCGTGATCTGCTCGAATATTCGCTGGCCTTACTGGGTAACAGTAAGGAAGAAAAGGAACAGGCAGAAACCTTGAGAGAAGGCATCGTCGAGCAGCTCAGCGAACTGCCCCTTTCCGTTTCCTTCGTCAAACAGCAGGAAGACCTGATCCGCCGGGCGCAAACCAGCCACTACTGGCACAAGGCTGACGAAAACTCCTTTGACGAACTGACAGAGAAACTCGGCCCCCTGATGAAGTTCCGCGAGCAGCCCACAGGTCAGGGCCCGATACACCTGAACCTGACCGACCAGTTGCACCATAAGGAATGGGTCGAATTCGGTCCGCAGAACGAAGCCGTCAGCATCAGCCGCTACCAGGAAATGGTTGAAGCCTTGGTTACCGAACTCACCGAGCACAACCCGGTACTGCAAAAGATCAAAAGTGGTGGTCCAGTCACAGCGGAAGAAGCCCAACAGCTGGCAGAACTTCTGCACGAAGAGCACCCACACATTACCGAGGACTTGCTACGTCAGGTTTATAAAAACCGCAAGGCGCATTTTATTCAGTTTATTCGCCATATCCTCGGAATCGAGAGGTTGAAAAGCTACCCAGACACCGTCGGCGAAGCCTTTGCCCAATTCATCTCTAACCACACAACCCTGACCAGTCAGCAATTGGCTTTTCTTGACCTACTCAAGGGGTTCATCATCGAGCGTGAAAAGGTGGAAAAGCGGGATCTGATTAATGCACCCTTTACCGTCATCCACCCACAGGGGATCCGCGGCGTGTTCAGCCCGGCGGAAATCAATGAAATCCTGCAATTAACTGAACAGTTGGCGGCCTAAGAGCTAGAGATGAATTACGACACGAAGTTTTATAGGTAAAACTTTGATGTTCATTTTCGTGACGCCACGAAAACGATGAAACAGACAGGAAAAGGTGCCTCGAACCAATCGGGAAGATTCCCCGGCCCCAAATAGGAAATGCGACAACCATGTTACAGAACAACTCTGAACTCGAAGGCAAGATCAACCAGCTCTGGAATAAATTCTGGAGCGGTGGCATCAGCAACCCCCTAACGGCCATCGAGCAGATCACCTACCTGTTGTTTATGAAACGTCTGGATGAATTGGACCTGAAGCGTCAGGCTGATGCCGAGTGGACTGGTGAGCCGTACACCTCCAAGTTTGAGGGTATCTGGGTGCCACCAGAATACAGGACAAAGCTGAGTGGCCGTGAAAGCAAACTGGAAGAAATCGATATACGTGCTGAGGATGATCGCAAACACGGCATCGACAAAAACAGCCTGCGCTGGAGCGAATTCAAACGCAGACAGGCCGAAGATATGCTCCAGCATGTGCAGACCAAGGTATTCCCCTTTCTTAAGGATATGAACGGCGCGGAGTCCAACTTCACCCATCATATGAAAAACGCCGTGTTCATCATCCCGAAACCGGCCTTGCTGGTGGAGGCGGTGAAAACCATTGATGAAATCTTCGCCATCATGGAGCAGGACGCTAAGGAAAACGGGCAGGCCTTTCAGGATATCCAAGGGGATGTGTACGAATTCCTGCTCTCTGAAATCGCTACTGCTGGTAAAAACGGCCAATTCCGCACTCCGCGCCATATCATCAAACTCATGGCCGAGCTGGTACAGCCACAACTAGGTCACAAGATTGCCGACCCGGCCTGTGGTACCGGTGGCTTCCTGTTGGGTGCCTATCAGTACATTGTCACTGATCTGGCCAGGAAAGCTGGGGCCAAAGACCTGAAAACCGACGAAGACGGCTTTGTCCGCACGTCAGTCGCCGCTGGCCTTACAGAAAAGGCCCAGCAAATATTGGAAAACACCCTGCACGGCTACGATATCGACAGCACCATGGTCCGCCTCGGGCTGATGAACCTGATGATGCATGGCATCGATGAGCCCAATATCGACTACAGAGATACGCTGAGCAAAGGCTACAACCAGGATGCCGAATATGACATCGTTATGGCCAACCCGCCCTTTACTGGCAGCATCGATAAGGGCGACATCAATGAAAACCTTAGCCTTGCCACCACTAAAACCGAACTGCTGTTTGTGGAGAACATCTACCGCCTGCTGAAAAAAGGCGGTACTGCCTGCGTGATCGTGCCTCAAGGGGTGCTGTTCGGTTCCGGAAAAGCTTTCAAACAACTACGCCAGACTCTGGTTGAATGCTGTGACCTTAAAGCTGTGATTACCATGCCCAGCGGTGTGTTTAAACCTTATGCCGGTGTAAGCACTGCCATTCTCTTGTTTACCAAGGTATGGGGAGCCCAGGATAAGGTCAGCCAGCCCGCCACCGAGCATGTCTGGTTCTATGACATGCGAAACGACGGCTACAGCCTGGATGACAGGCGCAGCAAGCAGGACGGCAATGGCGACCTGCAAGACATCGTTACCAAATACCAGGCCCGCAACGCTGAAACTGACACCGACCGCACTGCCCAGTACTTTATGGTGTCCCGTGCCGATATCGAAGGAGAAGGCTATGACCTGTCGTTAAGCCGTTACAAAGAAGATGTGTTTGAGGAAATCGAATACGAAGCCTCTGCTGTCATTCTGGAGCGGTTGATTCAGGCGGAAGTGGGGGAGCTTGAGGACAGCGAACTGGATAAGGTACAGAGCGGGATTGTTCGTGAGTTGCTGGAGCTGAAGGGGATGGTGGGATGATAACCACGCCACTTCAATCTGTTGCAACAGTTGTAGCAGGCCAATCTCCGGAATCTTCAACGTACAATTCTAATGGGGAGGGATTGCCTTTCTTCCAAGGTAAAGCCGATTTTCAGGAAAAACATCCCAGAGTCAGAATGTGGTGCACTAGCGAAAAGCGAAAGGAAGCCTATCCCGGAGATATATTAATCTCTGTGAGAGCTCCTGTCGGTGCGGTAAATATTTGTGATCAGAAATCAATCATCGGCAGAGGGCTGGCAGCCATTCGACCATCTAGAACTCTGGATGGGGAGTTTCTTTTCTACTATCTGAAGGCCAATGAGGAACGAATCGACTCCTTGGGAACAGGTTCGACATTCAAAGCTATTACACAGGCAACCTTAAAAAAAATATCTATCCCCTTACCCCCTCTTGACGACCAAAAACGCATTGCCTACCTGCTTGGCAAGGTGGAAAATCTGATCGTCCGGCGCAAACAGCACCTGAAACAGCTCGACGATCTGCTCAAAAGCGTTTTTCTGGATATGTTTGGCCCCCAGGCTCATGGGTATGCGGACTGGCCACTAGTCGAGATAAAAGACCTTGCAGCAAATCATAAACGTGCTTTGCGTACCGGGCCTTTTGGCTCAAATCTGTTGCACAGCGAGTTCACCACTGAAGGTGACGTCGCTGTTCTTGGTATCGACAATGCCGTACAGAATCGTTTTGTTTGGGGTGAGCAGCGATTCATAACCCATGAAAAATACAAACAACTTGAGAATTATCGAATTTTTCCAGAAGACGTGATCATCACGATCATGGGAACTATTGGGCGCTCTGCTGTGGTTCCCGATGACATCCCTTTAGCAGTGAACACAAAGCATTTGGCGGCGATAACCCTTAATAAAAAGCTCGCTAATCCTTGGTTCATATCTTACTCAGTTCACTCTAGCCCATTCATATTAAATCAGTTCAAGAGCAAGAATAGAGGCGCCATCATGAGCGGCCTCAACCTAGGAATAATCAAAGGTACTCAGTTAAAGCGACCACCAATCGATCTGCAAAACAAGTTTGCTGATACACACGCAAAAGTTGATAAATTAAAGAACTTTTATCTGAAAGGCCTAACTGATCTGGAAGAACTTTATGGCGCTCTTAGTCAGCATGCCTTTAAAGGTGGGCTGGATTTATCCAGAGTGCCATTGCCTGAGAGTAAAAAAACAGTCGTTGATCTTGCTCAGATATCTGCAGCTTCAGATAGAACTATGAAAGCTAGTAAGAGCGTGATCGATCAACTGAACGATTTTAACGGTAAACACAACGCCATATTGAAAGCACTTCAGGCACCGTCAGCTTTAGCGGGCTTGGATATCCCCGCACTCAGGGCCGCACGGGAAATGGCTGAACAGGCGTCGCTTTGGCGCACACCGCTCGACGAGTTGAAAAATATGAACTCCATCGCTCGGGCTACGGAAGCGCTGGCTGCCTCGTCGGGCGTCCAGAAATTGACTCAGGAAATGGCTTCCATCAACGAATCCACAAAGCTAGCAAAACAGATTGCCGACTCCCTGCCGAAATTGGATATGGGTTGGCTGAGAGAACAACAAGCGATGATTGAGGCAGCGACCCAGCCCTTCAAGGAAATGCAAAAGTCCATGGCTGCCTTGGCACTACCGGATGAGACAGCGCGCGCCCTGAAAGAATCCGATCATACGATGCGGAGTTTACAGGCTGCACTACCCGATACTGCGGATTGGATGCCGCAACTTTCTGCGCCTGCTGTTTCAGTAGGCAGAGAAGACGAGGACGAACCCAGATATATCTTCACTCGCCACGATGTTTTGCAGGCTCTGGTAGAAGAGCCATCGCTTTCTGTGAAAGGCTTGATGGGTAAACTTACAAGACTGGAGACCATCACCCAGCAAGGCTATGAGCGCATCAAGAAACTGATTTTTGAGTTGCTGAACGAAGGGGAGATCGAACAACTCTATAACGACGAAGACAATAGCATCGCATTGAGGGCGCTGGTATGAAGTTGATCCGCCTAAAGATCAACGATCTAGACGGCTTTCGCGGCCTACCCTATGGCTTTGAGCACCACTTCCGCACTGAATGGACATTACAGGAAGAGCTGGAACAGCCGGAGGGCATCTCACCTTTTGTCTGCGCTGGTCCCAATGGCAGTGGTAAGTCCAATTTGCTCGAAGCGCTGAGTGCCATCTTCTTTCAGTTGGAAATCCGCCGTGTACGCAGTAACTTCCTGCCGGAAACCTTGCAGGATGAAACGCTGGACTTTCAGCCCAGGGCGTTTGAATTGGATTACCTAATTCAGGTTCCGCAGGAATACCGTCATGCTGACAGCCCGCAGTGGGCCAAGGTTAGTGTCTGGAAAGAGCGTGGCGAATCTGTCCGGTACCTCTGGGACAACCAGGGTGAGTTCGAGACGGATACCAATGAGGCCTTCGGAGGTGGCTATGCCGATATACTGCTACCTGAGTATGTTCTGGGTTACTCCTCCGGCGAAAACGAAATTCTCAGCCTGCCTTTTTTTAAAACGCGCTTTATTCAGTTCGATGAATACTGGGATGCACTCACTCGGCAAAGCAGCTATTCCGGCAGACCGGATACCCGGCTGGCCTATCTGGACACCAGTTTTAGTCAGGCCATTCTGCTATGTAACCTGCTATTTCAGGACGAGGAAACACTGACACCCTTTCGGGAAGATATTGGCGTCGAGTCACTCAGGGAATTCCGCATTCTGATTCGCCGGAGCATCCTGATTCCTCCTGAGTATCTGGAAGCCTTCGCCAGTAAAGATGAAAATAAACGCCAGACTATCGATGAGATTATTGATAACAACTCGGCACTCAGCTTGGAAGAAGACGATATTGGCGAAATCCGATATCGGCTGAACCTGACCTATCTGCTGGAGGGTGACGAGCGCTCGTCGCGAATTATCAGCGCCTTGAAGCGCTGTGCAACGCTGTATTTTCTGGATGAAGACAGCGATACCCTGATTCTCGACTACTGGGTGGATGACAACACCCAGCAGGCCTTCCAGGAAAATTTTGACTATTCAGCTCTGGCGCTGTTCCAAGCCCTTCAGGTGCTGCTTACACTAAACCTTTATCCGGTCAGTGACATTCTCAAGAACGAACTCTATCGTTCCAGCAGCCATTACGTCAGTGAAACCGTGCCGACGCTGCCGTCCGACGAGCGCATCATGCGTTTCAAGAATTTCTACTTTACCAAGCAGGGTGTTAAGCAGCCCATGTTGCTCAAGGAACTCTCGGATGGTGAGCACCAATTGCTCCACAGTCTGGGATTGTGCTTGCTATTCCGTGACACCAACAGCCTATTTTTACTCGACGAGCCGGAAACTCATTTCAACCCTGAATGGCGCGCCAATTTCATCAGCCGTCTGCGCCAGTGCTTCTCAAAAGATCAAATCAAAAGTCAGGAAATGCTGGTTACGACTCACAGCCCTTTTCTTGTAAGCGATAGTCGCCCCAAGAAGGTACTTGTTTTCAAAAAGGACAAGAGCACGGGAGATGTGAGTATTCGCCACCCACGTTACAACACATTGGGCGCGTCGATTAACAAGATCACCATGAACACTTTTGACCAGCAAGAAACTATCGGCGCTTACGCCAAGGAAATACTGGATCAGCTACGTTCTCGCTTTGAGAGTGGAGAGGAAGATTCCTCAAACTTGATTGAGGATATTAATCGGGAGCTGGGTGACTCGGTGGAAAAAATTCTTCTGATCAAAGCTATTCTTGATAAGCAGGAGGATCAGAACGGAGAGGTGCAAGACTGATGTTATTTCCCTATACCTATGTGTCCCATCAGATGGAGAAAATGCAGGAGTTTATTGATTTTATTTTCTATGAAGTTTGGTGCAAGGCGCCTGGCTATGGGCCATTTAGTTTGGACTTGTTTTTACCCAATCCTGATCTATACGAGGTCATGAATGCATTTCACTACAGTGATAGTCAGGGTTCTGAGTTCTTCTTGGGCCACGTGCAGCGAATCTTTGAGCTATTTACCACATTGGACGATGCGCAGATTGAACAATTCCGTCAGTGGTATCAGGCGAACAACGACATTGAAAAGGTATGCGCCAACGATTCGAGCATCTCGGTTGCTCGGTACGCTGACCTTCCTACCAAGCTGAATGGCATTAAGGACCAACTAAAATCGTTCTTCAAAAATCTGTATTCCTACCTCAATCTGGCGGCACTGAAAGAAAAGATCGGGGAGATCGGCGATCACTACAACGAGGCTTTTTCTGGGGCAAACCGTAGTGGTAAATGTCCCTTCTGCGGGATCAGCGATATGAAAGGTCCAGACCACGATTACCGGGAGGCCTATGACCATTACCTTCCCAAGGCACTATACCCGTTTAATTCGGTCAACTTTCGTAATCTCGCTCCAGCCTGTCATGAATGCAACAGCACTTACAAAAAGAGCAAGGATCCCGTCCACAAAGGTGCAGGTCGACGCAAGGCTTTCTACCCATACGCAATGGATGCTCACGATATTGAGATTGCTATTGACCTCAATCATTCGGATATCGATCGGCTGGTTCCTGCTGATATTCAACTCACATTTGGTCCGGCTGTTGTTCATGAGGAGATCGAGACTTGGAAAGACATATATGGCATCGAGGAGCGCTATAAAGCGAAAATTTGCAGAGAGAATGATGGAAAATACTGGTTGATGCAGGTGCTGGATGAATGGAGAGAAGATGATCGGCTACCGGATGATTATTTGAAAACCTTATCGCGACAGACTGCCCGGTACCCCTTCGCAGAGAGCAATTTTCTGAAAAAACCATTTCTGGAAGCCTGCAGGGCGGCGGGGATTCTTGAATAATCGGGCGTGGACCGAGATGGGATTTCTTAAACTGTATTAGCCAAGTACAAACTGGGCTTCTAGCTGGTTCAATAGCTGGAACGTGGTGGTATAGGGTACACCGAAGACATCACAGATATTTGGAATTTTGACCTTGGTACTGTTTTGGGGGACTGGTATTTCGTGAGTAACGACAGTACCGCCGATGACCGCCGCCGTTGCGATGAGCCAGGGATCCGCTTTACTTAGGAACTCCGCCACAAATTCTTGCTTTTTTCCTTCCAGATCAGCTACATGCTGAGCTACTTCTGTGAACTTCTGCTGAATATCATCGCCTGAAACTGGGATGAACTGGTCCTTCCTGTCCTTGACCCAATCCGAAAGCTCGTCATCTCCATCAGACAATTCATCATAGACAGTGCGGATGCTCGCCAGTGCTGACACTGCATACTGTTGGTCGAGCCAAGCCCAATATGCAGGACAGAATGACATCTGGTAATGGAGGTTCTTCGCCTGGATGTAGGTGTTAGCGTCCAGCAAATACATCAGATCCCTAATTCTTTGGCGTAGTTGGTTATTTTGTGGGGCTTCATATTCAGTAAGCTACCCGCATCCCGAAGAAGGACACGGCCACTGAGAGCTTCGCTGACCAGCGCCTTAGAGAACGTTTCGCTGATCTGCCCTCTTTGAGTTCTGTAGTACGTAGGGCCGCCTTTGGTTTTTTCACGGTTCCGGTAACGTTCTTGAAGATCATTGACGTAATTCTGGTAATCGTCCCGGGAAATTTTCCCGAGTGTCAGTGCTCGCCTTGCGATTACCCATGTACTGACGCGGAAATGGGCCTCTAATATTGGCAGGTTCCCTTTCCAATCTTCGGTGTGTTGCCAGTGGGTACTAAACTCCGCCTCGGGAACCAAAAATTCCGCCGCTACAGCGTTACAGAAAATCTCTTCTCTTTGGTGAGTATCGGGACTTGCGTCAGAAACCCCGCTCTTGCCAATCCAGATATGCGCCAATTCATGGATTAAGGTGAACAAGCGTGCGGCTGGGGCATCGGTTTGGTTGACAAAGATCACCGGTGCCAGAGGATCGGAAATGGCAAAGCCGCGAAATTCTTGAACAGATAGCGGGCGAGAGTGATGACGGATGAATCCCTGCCGCATGACCAGGATGCCCGCGCCTTCGATTTTGCGGATGAGTAAGCGCCAGTAATCTTCCCAGTTACCTCGCTCGGGATGAGCTGGTATACCGAGCACTTGCCGCATGTCCTGGACCACATCATGGATATTGGAGCGAGCAGTGAACCGACCAACATATGGGTTTCGCTCCACACCTTGGTCTCGGAGATACTCTGCATACCATTCCTGCCGTCTCAGAACGATCTGAGCCATATCGATAAGCTCGGAAGACGGTCGGTCAGGATGACGCCCGCCGACCGTCCGAAGATCTGGTAACGGTAACGTCTCTTCCGGCGGCTGCTTCAGATACAGATAGCCAAACGGAATGTGCGTCTTAGTGGCAAAATCTTGAGCCTGTTTGAAGGTTGGCGGTTTCTCAGCTCGCTCCCAGGCATCAATCTTATCGTCTGGCACCCCCAGTTTGGATGCAAGAGCAGACACACTAAGCTGTGCCCGCTCTCGGGCCCAGGTAAGGATATCTGGATTGATTCTGGCGTAAGTGGTGGCCATGACTTCTGCTCGGAACAAAATTTATCAGGACGTAGTGTAAGCTTAGACGGTTTAGGAGCCAACTGTTGCCCTTGGCCACGTGTATCGGTTAGTGAGTTGTGGAAAAGCCCAAGAATTTACAATTTTCTCCACATTCCTCCGAGCTAGTAATTCCCGAAAGTTACTTATCTGGTCGATAACTCGGAAAGCTTCACATTCTGCATCGGCAAATAAGCCTCAAAAGAAACGGTTTGAACCTGCCTT
>TARA_R110002096_G_scaffold16106_28_pt1 | contig 15616 bp, 11 predicted proteins | sample TARA_R110002096 | Tara Oceans TARA_R110002096 (sample SAMEA4397295) | marine metagenome | biome: Polar Biome; feature: [DCM] deep chlorophyll maximum layer (ENVO:01000326); material: water (ENVO:00002006), including particulate matter (ENVO:01000060) such as... | depth 35 m | reverse complement strand
CTCCTCCAATTTGACCGGATGCTGCCGGAGTCGCGCCCCCAACCTCTCGGCCTGGAGTTTCCGATAGGCCGGTTTCGGCTCGATAATTGCGTAGTCCAGGTCGAGTCCCAAATCCTGAAGGGCCGAGAGGATATCGTCCGCCAACTGCCCATCGTGAGCTCCCTGCTCTGCTATCGAGAAATCCGCCGGACACCCCAGATTCTCCCAGATCTGGCGAATTTGCCGGGCCAACAGCATTCCAAAACAGGGCCCCACACTGACACTGGTAAAAAAGTCACCTTGTTTCCCGATTCTTCGAGGCACGGAGTAGTATCCCAGGTGGGGATGATAGAGCGCCAACTCCATAAATTTACCGAACGAAATCCCCCGATTGCTTTTTTTGATAAGTTCAACGATTTGGGCGCGTAATTTTTCCACAATATCAGGATGCCCTACGTCTGACAATATGCCAGGACTTGCCGAGCCTGGCAAAACCATGCATACTCGAAGCTGGGTAGTTCTGCCCAGGCCCAGTTCCACTCACCATGTTTGAATACCACTACCGACCTCCTTTCTACCTGCGACGCTGGTTTCAGGTCTTGGTCGTCCTTTTTCTCCTGCTGATCATTGCGGGAGCAGTTTCCGCCTATCTCTTTCTCGAGCCCTACAAACAGAAGGCCTATTCGTTCGACTTCGCGGAAATCAACAAACTCGAGAAGGCGAGTATCATCTACGATCGCAACAATCGCGAGCTGGGCCGGATATTCGTCTTGAACCGTGACCCCGTCGAACTGGAAAAGGTCCCGCGTCACATGATCGAAGCCCTCACGGCGATTGAGGATGCCCGCTTTTTCGAACATGACGGCGTGGATTACATGGGAATCCTTCGAGCGATGATTCGAAACGCCAAGGCCGGCAGCAAAAAGCAGGGTGCCAGTACGATTACCCAGCAGTTGGCCAGGAACGCATACGGAATTCGCGAAAAATCCTACGAGCGAAAATTGGTGGAAGCCTTTCTCGCTCACCGGATTGAGAAGAATTTCTCCAAGGGCGAAATTCTGGAGATGTATCTGAACCGAATCTATTTCGGCAGTGGATTTTACGGCGTCAATGCAGCCTCGAAAGGATATTTCGGGAAAGAGGTCAGCGAAATCACGTTGGAAGAAGCCGCCACGCTTTGCGGATTGATCAAGAGTCCGAACGGACTTTCCCCCTTCAACAATCCTGACCGATCCAAACAGGCGCGGGACTATGTGTTTGAGCGGATGGTTGCGGAAAACATGCTGACGCGAAAGGAAGCGGACGAGTATCAGGCGAAACCGATCAAAACGGTCAGTCGACGAAAAGAACGAAAACGATCGTTTGAGTATGCGTATGAACAGATTCGCCAACAGGTCGTTGAGCAAATCGGTTTTGAATCCGCCTCTCAAGGCGGTTTTGAAATTTATACGACCATCGATTCGGACCTTCAGCAGGTGGTTCAGCAAAGCGTCGTGAACAACATGCTCAAGGTCGAGCGTCACGCGAATTACGAAGGGCAGACCCATGCCGAATTCGATAAAATCCTCACGGACTGGCGAAAGAAGGAAGCGGACGCCCTTGAGGACGAGAACAAGGCGGCCAACCGCCCAAAACCTGAATACGTTCAAGGTTCCGCTCTGGTGATTGACACGAAAAGTGGCGCGATTCGCGCATTGGTAGGCGGACGGGATTTCTCTCACAGCGCCTTCGACCGCACGATGCTCGCCCGGAGGAAACCGGGAACCGCATTCACGCCCTTTGTCTATGCATCGGGATTTTCGCGGCGCCAATACCCCGGCACATTGGTCGAGGACAGCCCTCTCGATAACCGATTCGTCCAGATTGGCGGAATGACGGGGATTTTGGGCGAATGGGGAGTCGAACAGATTCCCGTTCCCGACTACGAAAACTGGATCACCGCGCGCAAAGCCCTCATTCAGGGGAAGAATGCCGCGACCGTCCGGTTTGGCATCCAGGTTGGAGTCGACAACGTGGTGGAATTCGCGAAAGACGCCGGAATGACCTTCAAAGGAGAGATCCAGAAGTACAATTCCACGTTTTTGGGGAATGCGGAGGTTTCGATGAAGGAACTCGCGCTCGGCTACACCGTGTTTGCGAATCAGGGCGCGCGTCCGCAGGAGATCTTCATCATTGACGAAATCCGGCGCCCTGACGGAACCAAAATTTTTGAAAACAAGAGTGATGGTTCGGTAATCGACGTACTCGATCCTTACAGCGCCTATCAAGTCCACTCCGCCCTGAAAGAGTCGCTCAAAGTTGGAACTGGAAAACGGGCTTACGAGGAATATGGGCTCCACGATTTTCCTGCAGCGGGCAAAACGGGAACCGCGCACTTCGATTTCAAAGACACCTGGTTCGTCGGTTACACCGATCAAGTGACCTGCGCGGTTTGGGCCGGTTTTGACAAAGCAAAGCCGATCTATCCTGGCGCGTTCAGCAACCAGGTGACCTTGCCGATCTGGACCGAGATCATGAACGAGGCGAACAAGATTTTTCCGGCAAGCGAGATCAAAGCCCCCAAAGAAGCGAGCCGGGTCGAAATCTGTTCCGTCTCCGGGGAACGCGCGACGCCATTTTGTTTCCATCATCACACCGAAGACGGAGACAAAGAGCAAATTCGGGACAGCTACATCGAGTATCTTAATCCAAACTACAAGCTGACCCGGTCTTGTGCGGTCCACAGTGCCGGAGGGCGAATCAATCTGGCCTTGCTCAATCCTCCCACCGCTGGTGGCGATTCGAATGACAGTTGGATGCGGGATGGGGCGATTCGGCCACGGCGAATCGATGGCTACGGACTCAATGTGACTCCGATTTTCATGCAGTCTCCCACCGTAATTGGAAATGATCCCTACAACGCACCACAGGGCGCGATTCGGCCGCGAATTATTGCCCCTGCCCCGCCAGCAGAAGGGGAAGAAGGATCCGAAGTCATCGGCGAGGGAGAAATGCCAGCGGAGGGAGATCCCGTTCAAACCGCTGACATGGATCCGAATCAGGAAGGTGAGGACGATGGCGAATTGGCACCGATTTTCCGGAACTCTGCGACCGTAGCCCCATCCACGGATATGGGGCCGATTCCTCCTCCTCCACCACCTCAACCACCGGCCATCAGCCAGCCCCGGATTCCCACCTACCCGGGCGAAGCGCAACCGGAAGGATCGCGGGCTACCGGGAACCCGCGAACGATGCCCAATCCTTCCAATGAAGAAGAGTTGGCTCCTGTCTTTCGAAATCGTAACGCCGTCTTGCCTCGAGTTGAAGAACCTGGACCACCACCGGCGACGGAAGATGGGTTGCCGTCGATTCTTGAGGAAGTGCCTCGCGCCGTCCGAATCAAGCCTCCCAAGGCCGAGCGAATCGAGTTCGACTAGGATTTTGATCGGTTAACCTGCTCTAACGCATCGCGGACTGCCATTCGCTCACTATTCCGTTCGTGAAAACTGCCCGGGCGCTCGGGTCACCGTGGTAGTGAGTATTCGGCCCGATGGGAAAATTCACGCCGTAGCCAAAGTGGCCACCGCCGCGACCATAGCCGCCATACCCATAACCAACATTGAACCGGGGTGAGTTGTAGTCCGTGTATCCCCCGCCATAAAGCCAGGTTTCAACGGCTTTCCCGTCTTTGCTGCCTTGGGTGATATTGTCGGCAGGTCCCCAGGCCAGAAATACCGCATTCCGGTTCATTCCTTCCTGCACCCGGCCCTGCCTCACCAACAATTGATGGTCCTCAGAGAGTTGAGCAAACAACTCAGGATATTTCGAAATTCGCTTTTCGATGACCGTGGTCGTTGAGCAGCCGACCAGCAGAACAACCGGAATGAGAACAAGAAATTTGAGGGAGGTTTTCATCAGAGCCTCAGGATAAACGAAATTTATTCCGTTGAAAGCACTGGATTTCGCGGAATGAATGCGACACGCATGAAATCAGACCGGCCGAGACTATTCGACACCTTGCATCGCAAGGAACTGGAACTCAATCCCTCCGATGGAGAGACCTTCCGGTTTTATTGCTGCGGCCCAACGGTTTATGGACCGGCTCACATTGGTAACTTTCGTACCTTTGTGCTTCAGGACATTCTGCGGCGAGTCATCGAGCTTTCCGGAATGAAGGCAAAACACGTTCGCAACATCACGGACGTCGATGACAAAACCATTCGCGACTCCCAGGCCGAAGGGAAAACGTTAACCGAATTCACGCAGCATTGGACCGAGCGGTTTCACGAGGACTGCCGGAAGCTCAACTTGCTAGAGCCGCACATTGAACCCAGCGCCGTGGATCACATTCCCCATCAGATCACCATGATCGCGCAGTTGATGGAAAGCGGACATGCCTATCAAGGCAGCGACAAGTCCATCTACTACAAAGTCGATTCTTTTCCGGCCTACGGGAAGTTGAGTCACCTCGACGAACGAGAGATTCAGCTGGGCAGCTCGCAATCAGCCAACGATTCGGACGAGTATGAAAAGGACTCGCTTGCCGATTTTGCGCTTTGGAAAGCCCGCAAACCGGAGGATGGCGACAACTATTGGGACAGTGCCTGGGGCCAGGGCCGCCCCGGCTGGCACTTGGAATGCTCGGCGATGAGTTTGGAGTATCTGGGAGCTCCGTTCGACCTTCACTCCGGCGGCATTGACCTCTGCTTTCCCCACCACGAAAACGAGATCGCGCAAAGCGAAGCCGCGACAGGAAAGGAAATGTGCCACCACTGGTTTCATACCACCCACCTGACGGTCAACGGCGGAAAAATGTCGAAGACGGCTCGCAACTTCTACACGCTCACGGATTTGGAGGAAGCAGGGTTCTCGGCTTCAGAACTTCGCTACGCGTTGGCAAGCGCCCACTACCGGCAGCCTCTCAATTTCGTGGCCAAAGACAAGCTGGGCAACGAAACCTTCGAATCGCTTCATTCGGCGCAGCAAGCCCTCAATCGACTCGCTCGCGCTGAGTTGGAGCTTCGCAATGCGGCCGGAGAAACCGAGCCTCCCACCTATCAATCCCTGCTGGACCAGGAGATTGAACTTGGGGCCTTTCAACCGGCATGGGAAGCCCTTCTCAGTGATCTCAACACGCCGGATTGCCTTGGCAAAACCTTTACCGCCCTCAAAGAGAAGCATTCGGCTCCCAAAAATGCATGGCTAGCGTTGCACGTGATCCTCGCCGGATTGGGCATTACCTTGCCGGTTGAAGAAAGCGTCGACGTTCCGGCGGAAATTCAGGAAAAAGCTCAGAAACGTTGGGATGCCAAGCAGGCCAAAGACTGGGCAGCTGCCGACGCCCTGCGCGACGAATTGGCGGAGGCGGGATGGCAGATCAAGGACGCGAAAGACGGTTTTGAGGTCGTTCCGATCGACTAGCCCTCCCTGAAACCTCCTGTTTTTTTTCGAAGTAATGATTGTTGATCGCGATTCGCGGTTGATGATTCTAATTACCATGAATTCGAAAATCCAATTCCGTATGATGTTGATCGCGGTCGGGCTTTTCATCTCCGGGATTCAACCGGGGCTAGGCGATCCCTCGGTGGCAAGCGCTTCCGTCGATACGCCGCCCGTAGATTCGACGACGCGAAAGTTGGTTGATATCCGGGAAGTTGTGAAAGCTGATGATGAAGGTGGTTTTTTGCGACCAAGGTTTTCACCGGACGGCCTTCAACTGATGCTGACTCGTCCGGGCTATCAGGGAATCTTTCTGGTTCCAACCAAGGGCGGACAAGCGAAGCGTATCAGTGAAGACAATGCCTTCAAAGCTGAGTGGAGTAAGGATGGGCTGATTGCACTCCCGGCACCTAACGATAAGCGGCGAATCCTGAAACGCGATGGAAGTCAGGCACGGATCGAAGCAGTCGAACACGAGCAAGTCTTTTGCGAGAACGACAAGGTCTTCACCGAGGTGGAGGAAGGGGCCAACCCGGTCGCGATAAGCGACAACAGCGACCGCTTTATAGCGCCTCAACTCTGCCCGAAACACAAAATGGTCAGTTTTGTCGGGGTGGAGTCCGGCATCTATCTGGCTCCTGCGAGCGCGTCTCGAGAACCCGTTTTCCTCGGCGAAGGCCAGGATGTGACCTGGGCTCCCGACAGTTCTTTCATCGTCTATGTTCATGCTCGGGATGACGGACACGAAATCGTGGAAAGCGACCTCTACCAATATGAGTTGCGCACCAAAAAGCTCTTTAACCTGACGGCAACATCGGACCTGATGATCAACTCCCCTTCCCTCAGCCCCGACGGCAAAACCGTCGCCTTTGAAGCGGAGGGAACAATCTACGTTGGCACAATCCAATAGGGCAATCCGCATCTCGAAAATCCTCGCTTGGTCCGTCAAAGACTCTGCCATGAAATACCTGCACATGTTAGTGATGAACAAGAGCCACGGCGTCCTCTGGCTCATTTTGCTTTCCACGATCGCCAGCCACGCGCAGACCAAGATCTACATCGACCCGGGCCATGGCGGCACGGATCCTGGCGCGGTCAATTCGTCAAACGGCACCAAGGAAGCCGATCGCGTTTTATTTACCAGCCTCGAACTCCGCGACTACCTCCAGGAAGACTCCGACGATGAAAGCGGCGGGGGTAACTGGGATGTCCGATTGTCGCGAAGCACGGACACGTTTATCAGCCTGAGCGCCCGATCCGCGGACGCCAATTTTTGGGGAGCAGACCGGTTTCTTTCCATCCACCAGAATGCTTTCAACCAATCGGCAAACGGAACGGAAACGTTTTCGTTATCGGATTCGGGCTCGAGCGCCCGGCTTCGCAACTTGGTGCAATCAGAGGCAATTGAGGCCTGGGGACTAACGAATCGCGGGAATAAGACCGCGGGATTCTCGGTCCTTCGCAATACCGCGATGCCCGCAGTGCTGACCGAGATGGGGTTCATCGATTCGCCAACCGATCACGAGTTCTGCTCCTCGGACGAGGAATGCCGAAAGTATGCCAAACACATGATGTTCGCGCTCCAACGTCATTATGATTTGGACGAGTATCTTCCTGGTGGAACCTCTCCTGAGGAAGTCATCGTGGACAACACAAACATGAGTGGCTATTCGGAAACCGGGAATTGGAGCACATCCACCTCTCCAGGATTCTGGCAAGCCAACTCGAGATACGCCTCGGCTTACAATCCATCGCCAGACAACAAGGCAACGTTTCGTCCCAATCTTTTGCAGGATGGCCAATACGAGGTCTATGCGTGGTGGGTTCAGGGTGGAAACCGCTCTCCAGGCGCTGCGTTTGTTGTGACTGACCTTACCGGCTCTACCACGGTCAACCTGGATCAACGGGACAACGGAAAACAATGGAACCTGATTGGAACCTTCAACTTCCGGTCCGGGACAGACGGGAGCGTCGTCCTTTCAGCCAAGCAATCAGCCGTCGGGACCTCCAATCCGTCCAGTGTCGTGGTGATGGCGGATGCCGTGCGGTTCGTAAGAGTTGGCAATCTTGATATCCAGGAAGTCATTGTCGACAACACCGATCCCGGCTTCTCCGCACCTTCGCGGGATTGGTTTACGGGGGACTACACCTCGGGCTTTCTTGGCTCCAACTACCATGCGCGTCCTACTGAATACGTTAGTGATCCCGCATCCTGGTCGCTGGGTCTCCCGGTCGCAGGACAATGGGAAGTGTTCGCACGTTGGACGATCGGCTCCAATCGAACGCGCTCCGCACCGTTCTTTATCCGGCACAATGGAGGCACGGCAACGCGCTACGTGAATCAACGCACCAGCGGTGGCCAATGGGTTTCGCTGGGGACCTACGAGTTTGCAACCGGCGTTTCCACGAAGGTCCAACTGTCTTGTTGGACCGATCCCGGAGCATTTGTGATCGCTGATGCGGTTCGTTTTGTGAAACGTTAGCCAATTTGTCCCGCCACCAAAGTCGCAGAACCTCGGTTCATCGCCTCCCCATTCTTTGGGCGTTGTTCGGTTTTCTGACCACCGCGCCCTTCGCTTCAATTTCCGATGGTTCGACGGCCCCACAAGACCTTGAAATTCTCGAGAAGGCGTACGAGCTAACCGTAAAAGGTGAGATCGCAGAAGCTGAGTCCATGTATCGCGATTTGGCGTCCACCAATCCTCAAATCGGCCTCCCCGCGCTCAGCCGGTTTCTCTACCTCGCCCCGGAAAGCGAAAAGCTCGAACGCTTTCTCCAGTCCGTTCAAGCAGACGAGACGTTCCCAGACGAGCTAAAGACAGAAGTCTTGATCGAGGCTGACCGGAAAGAAGACGCCCTGACACGGCTTCGAGCATCTTCCCCCGAGAAAACCGATATCCTGGCGAAGGCCGAATTCCTTCACCGCCATGGGGAGAAAGGCGAGTCCATTGAACTCCTAATTCAAACGATTCTCCAATCTGAACGGCATCCGAATGTTGGGACTTGGGCAGAGAAGCTTCTCGATTTTTCGGATTCATTGGCCATCGGAAAGGGGCATTTTCTCCAGGCTTTCGCAATCGGCCATCAAACCTTGGAACTCGTTCCGGAAGATTTTTTGGCTCACATGGACCAACAAGTTTTCCAGTGGCAAACATCCCAAACCTACTGGGAAGAACGGAACGCCCTTTTCGAGACGATAGCGCTTGAGTCTTTTTCAGCCCTTGCCGCTTCGATCATCTGCTATCACGAAGGCAATCTCGAGAAAGCGGAAGCCTTTCTCTCTTCGTCTCCCAGTAGCCCGGTTTGGCTTGCAACTGCAACGACGATTCACAAGATTCGACTGCTCAAAGCCTTGGGAAGAAACAAAGAGTCTACCCGACTTGCGGCAACACTATTGGCGGAACTGGAACGCGAGCCATCTGCCGATCAGCGTTGCCAGGCAGCCCTCCAGGCCTTGGACAAACTCAATCATGAGCAAGCTCGACTCATCTTCGATTCCATCACTCCGTCCGAGCTTTCTGCCGAGGCTCTCGCCACCTTCCATCTGGTTCACCTCCGACTCGCCGCCTTCGCTCAGGATTTCGACCTCCTGATTTCCCAGTTCTCACGGTATGCCAGCACGGTAACCGCGGAAGTTCGGCAACGCGGCATTGATTCGACCGTTTCCCATCTTCACTCCGTTGAGGCGAGGCAGAAACTCATCGATCAAATTCATTCCAAGGTGGAAACCGGCGCGGCATCTCCGGTTCTCTACCTGTTGGCGGCCGCACTTGAGGAACAAAATGGGCTTGGGATCCAGGCCATCAAATCCCGATGGCTCTATGGCCAATCGAATCCGGATGACTACCCGGCACAAGTCAGCTTGGTCGCCAAGGCGGTTCACCTTGCCATTGAGCTGAATACCCAACCAAACGCCGAAGTCACTGCCGACCAAGTCAAACAAATGACGGACCTTGCCACGGAAAGTGCCCTGACATTGATTCAGACAAACCCCTACAACGCAGAAGCAATGCGGGCATTGATGGATCTCTACCGCAAGAGCAATCAGGAAACGAAGGCTCCTGAAGTTCCGGATCTGGTGGGCAAACAGGCAACCAATCCCAAACTCCTCGCTCATTGCGCCTACGTCTTGGCCACCGAAGGATACCCGGACAAGGCGCTGCTCTACTACCAACAAGCACTCGAAAAGGATCCGGGAAATCCATTCTTCCTGATGAATCGTGCGTCTTGCCATACCAGGCTTGGACGCTGGGACGACGCCGCTGCCTTTTATCGTCAAAGCATCGAACAAGGTTTTGCCGGGAAGCCGTTCCATCTTCACGAAAGCCTGCTTCGACTTTGGTCCATCGCGGAACACCAAAACAATGAGGAAGCATGCTTGAGCTATTTCCGATCCTTACCACGCAACAACGAGCTCAGGTGGCAGTCTGTTCTCGTTCCGGAGTTGGTTGCGCTCATGGTTCAAGTGCGGCGGATGGATGATGCGACCTTTTTTCACGAGGCGCTGTTGGAGCGTTTTCGGTCGGGCAATCTCGAAATTTCAGAAGCCATCAAGAGCTACCAACGGGTTGCCCGTGGCTTGGTGGAGACTGATCACCTTGACCAGGCCGAAGCGTTTCTGGAAAGCGGGCTCGCGGAATTTCCTGACCACCCCGAAATCAACCTCGCGATGGTTCAGAGCCTGGCCTCCCTGGATCTCGAACGGGGTCGGTTTGATGCCGCGATTGGACGACTCGAAGGAAAGGCTCGCGACATCAAATCGCCAGGCGCACTTGAACTTCTCTATTTCGCAGGCCGGCTTGCTGAGCAAAACAACCAACCGGAAAAAGCGACCAGCCTTTTTGTAGAATTCCTCGAATCCGATTCACGGAACTTTGAACTCCGCGCGTCTACGGCCAGACGCCTCGCCAAATTGCGTCAAGACTAGGCGGGCGAACTAATCCGCAGGGCTTCGTCAATCGTGTCGTTCACCAATTGCTCTTCCTCGTTGCTGATCTCGCGCGTGACCTCAAGATCGAGATTCACCTTGCCGTCATTCTTCACGGTAACTCCAAAATGGCTGACCATTCCCTCCGGCAGCCGGGAAAGCACGTATTCCTCAATAAACTTCGCCACTTTGGCCCCATTGTTGTGGCAACCGCAATCCAGACCGGAATTCAGGGCATCCAGGTGTTGACGGCCAACGGCATAGTCCGCCAAACCTTCATCCATGACACTGATGGCATGTTCAAGAAAAAGGCGAGCCTCATCCATCCGTCCCTTGTGCTGATAGTAGATACCAAGCGCGGTTCTTGCCTCGCCTTCCAGGACGGTGTTTCCATCTTGCTGGGCGGTTTGAATGGCGTTTGAGAGTTGCTCTTCGGCGTCGGGCTGATTCTGAAGCTCCATCGCGACGGACCAAGCCTCCGATTCTTCATGCGATAACATGTCGGTTGGGTAAAAGTGGACGAAGGCAAGCCCCACTCGCTTCAATCCGCGGGTGCGAGATTACTCGCCCGTGCCACAATTGGTCAATGCTTTTTCTGGTCGAAACAATTCATCCAGTATTTATGCTGATTATAGTCAGGACCGCTTTCGCGTCAGCATAAATTCGTTCCCTTCCGGATCAACACACATCGCGAGATGAGGAGGTTCACCGTTCTCCGGTTCTGGTTTTCGCTTCAGTTCTCCGCCTCCGGCAACCACTTCGCTCGCTCCCTCCACCACATCGGCAACCTGAAAACTCATCCCGGTCCACGTTCGTTTCCCCTCGCCTCCCCCGTGAATTCCAATGATCGCGCCGCAAAGTTCAACTTCACTGATCACGTCTGACTGCTTGGTGACCTCCGCTCCGAGGACTTTTTCATAAAAGTGAAGAGCTCGATCCATATCGGCAGCCCAAATCACATATTTGACGCGTTCTACATTCATGCGGCACGCTGAAGACCAATTGAGCCTCACACAAGTAAAAAGAAAAACGTGGAGGAATGCGCCAGTTTGTGGGACAGAGACCGGATGACGGTAAAGCAGATACTGACTCACCCTGGAAGCGCTCACAAAGACGACTTCATGGCGTGCAGTGTGCTTATCCATCAGCATCAAGTCGACGTCGTACGCCGTGAACCCAGTCAGTCGGATCTGGATGATTCTGGGATTCTGGTGGTCGACGTCGGAGGATCTCACGATCCTGAATTGGGCAATTTTGACCACCACCAGTTTCCGCGGGATCATCCTCCCATCTGCGCCTTGAGTCTCGTTTTGCAGCATCTTGGCGTCTACGAAGATGCCCTGAAATTCTGCGATTGGCTGGAGCCTGCGGAGTGGTTTGACTCACGCGGTCCGTCAGAAACCGCCGAGTGGCTGGGCGTCGAACGCGACCTTCTCAGCAAGCTCAATTCACCGGTCGACTTGACGTTGCTCCGTCGTTTTGCGCTGACCTCGCGACTGACTCAGGATCAGCCGCTTTGGCACATCATGCGGTACATTGGCGAGGATCTGTTGAGCTACCTGACCCTGTTGAGACAGCGTTTGGAGTTTATCGCCGAAAACTCGGAATTCTGGACCGTCTCGACCGAAAACTCCGAGTTCGAGGTTCTGTTCATGCCGAGAACCGAACCCGTTCCCGACGATTCCTCACTTGGATTGCAACGCTACATTGACGAAACCGGAAAAAGCGAGTCGGTCGCGGCGATGATTTACCCAGATCGACGCGGTTCAGGCTATGGAATTTCCCGTTACAATGGCAACAAACAGCTCGATTTCTCCCAACTGACGGAATGCGAAGACGTTCATTTTGCTCATATTCGCGGATTTGTCGCCAAAACAACGGCTACCGAGCCGGAACGGCTGAGAGAACTCTTGCAACTGGCCGTAGTTGAGTGATTAGGCGAAGTCTTCCCCTTCAATGCCTCCCTTTCTCTCCATTTCCGAACAGACGACTGACGTCTTTGAGAGCTCGATCTTTTGTGATCGCCGTTTCGGCGCCGATCTCCGCTTCCTGGGCGTTGTTCGTCATCTGGAAAACGGACGGGAAATCCTCGGGATCGACTATTCGTGCTATCAACAGATGGCGGAGCAGAAATTGGAGGAAATTTATCGGGAACTCTCCAACAGCGAAAGTGAGCACCGCGTCTGGGTCCATCATCGCATTGGCTTCGTCAAAGCTGGCGAGGCTTCGATCGTGATTCGCATCCAAACGCCTCATAGCGCCGAAGGATATGCCATTAGCCAAGCGTATCTCCGCCAAATCAAGACGACCGTCCCGATCTGGAAAAAACCGGTCTTTTCCGAATGAACCTACCCAACCAACTTACCGTTCTTCGCCTCATCCTGACCGCGATCTTTGCGGTTGCGATGTCCATTGAGTTTGCCGGGCAATATTCCATCGCTCTCATCCTTTTTTCAGTCGCTGCGTTTACCGACTTTCTGGATGGCTATCTGGCTCGGAAACACAATCTGATCACGAATTTCGGGAAGCTGATGGATCCCCTGGCCGACAAGGTTCTGATGTGTGCCGGTTTTGTGCTGCTTTCCGAAATTGGCCTGATTCCAGGTTGGCTCGTGGTCGCCATTCTCACCCGGGAGTTTCTCGTCACTGGTCTGAGGTTGATCGCAGCAGGAGATGGTAAAGTTGTTTCCGCCGACAAACTCGGGAAACAGAAGACGATCTGGCAAATCGTGACGCTCATCTACTTTTTGCTCTTTCTTGCGTCTGATGAAACAGCTTTTCACTGGATGCGTTGGCTGTTTGACTGGGCGCCAACAAGCCCACCCATCGCAGGCTTCCTCCTGTTGGCGCTCTCACTGGTTCTTACCGTCTGGTCGGGAATTGGCTATGTTTTCAAGAATCTCCATGTTTTGAGAACAGAGTGAGCTTTTTTCCCGGCGCCTCTCCGGGCGTTTCCACCGTCAGCTTATCCACAAGTAATTCACAGTTTAATGCTGACAGTTAGGATTTCTTACGCTATTGCTCTTGTTTGCAGTTTTCCACCAACTGTCAGGCATGAGCACGACTCGAACTTCACCGGCCAAACGACGCTACCAAGCCTACATCTCCTATCGCCGGGAAGACAACCGGCACGAGGGGAGACGTTGGGGAAATTGGCTCCAGGAAAACCTGGAGGGTTTTCGCGTGCCTCCCAAATTCGCCGGGCAACGAAATAGCCGGGAAGAAGACGCTCCGGAATCACTTTTCCCGATCTATTGCGCGACGGAACCTCATCAGGGTGAGGAACTCAGCGAAGCAAGCCTTGAGGCGCTACGAACCTCTGAGACACTGGTCGTTGTGGCCAGTCCCGAGGCGGCAAACTGCAATTTTATGCGGGAGGAGATCCGCTTTTTCAAAGAGATCGGTCGAGCCGACCGAATCGTGGTTCTGATGATCGCCGGTGAACCGCATGCCGACATTCCGACCAAGGCCGAATTTGGGATTTCCGAGAAGGATGAATGCCTCGCCGAAGAGCTTCGCTACGGAAAGCCCCGGAAGGACGGGACGGTCAACTGGGGAGCACCGGTTGAACCGATTTGCGCCGACGTGAGAGTCGCGGCTGAAGCCGATCATCGAAAAGTCACCACCGGACAGGGCTACACCAATAAAGTTGCCTACATGACGGAACTGCTGCGTCGGGGGATTCCTGGAGCAAAGGCAGGGAAACTTGCGGATGAGTATGAGGGGCGCCTCGACCGGGCCATCCGAACGCTCGCCGCCGGAATCCTGGGGTTTCCGGCCAGGGAGGTGATCAATGAGTCCCAACTCGCAGCGGTAAAACGCTTGAAAACCGGACTGTTTGGGCTCGGGGCAGCCGCCGCCGTTCTGGCCGCGCTGGCGATCATCGGGTTCACGGGATCTGATTCAGATTCAGCTTCGTCAGGAAATGGAGGTGTCGCTTCCGCCGCCACCAAAGAGTCCCTGAAAGCCGCCAATCAGGTCGCTGAAAAACTTCAGAACGAAATCAACGCCATGGAGCAGGAGCTGGCCGCGAAAATCGCCCATTCCAACGCTTCCAAAACCAAACTTGAGCGAGAGCAAATCGAAACGCTGTCCGGGTTCCAACGAGGCGATCTGCCAGCCTTGGAAGTTCTCGAACAATTGGCGAAGTCCAGCCAAATCCGCTTGGAAAGCATTCCCGAACAAGATCGCAAGCCTGAGAATCAAGCCCAATTGGCGTCCCTCCTTGAAACTCGGGCAACCATTTCTCGCCACCAGGAGGATCTGAACCGGTCGCTCAGTTTTCTGGAATCCAGCCTGGCGCTGATCGAACAAAATCGTGCAGGCTATGAGAACGAGGTCAATTGGCTCTCTCGCCAGAGTGATCTTCGCCATCAGATTGGAAAAATCCGCTTTGATCAGTCCAAATTGGATGGAGCGGAACAGGCTTTCAACATGGCTCTCGCAATCGATGAACGCCTTGCGGAACTTGAGCCCGAAGAGGTGAAATGGCGTCAGAACCTGAGCGCGGGTCAGGATTATCTCGCAAAGATTCTCAATCAGAAAGGCGGCGGAGCTGATGTCGTGATCGCGACGGAGACCACCGATTCAGCGTCCGCCCAACTGACCAGCGATGGAACGGCCCCGACCAGTTCTCCGATTCCAAATTCTGACGAAAAAGCGGCCATCGCCGAAACCCAGCAAGCCGCCGGAGATCTGGAAGGTGCCATTGCGAGCCTGGGTGAGGCCATGGAACTCGCTACGGCAGGACCGCAAAACGATCCAACCGCCCAACGAAAACTGGCGGCCTATCATCTCCATCTCGGGCGACTTTACCAGTTGGTCGAAAATTCGGAGCTCGCCCTGAAGCACGTTCGAGAGGGACTCGCGATTCAACAAACCGCAGCGTTCCATTGGACCGGTGCACGCGAGTTGGAACATCTGGCGTGGGCGCAGATCACCGAGGCCAATCTTTCGCTCCAGAATGCAGACGCGCCGGCCGCAGTCTCGACCGCTCAGCAGGCAGTCAACACCGCGCACCAACTGATCAAAGCCGCGCCCCAATCAATCGAGGCCCATAGCCTGCTCGCAACCGCCTATGAAACCACGGCCCAAGCCCAACAAGTTCAGGGTCAATCGGGTTTGGCGGCTGGAAGCCTGGAGGCAGCGTCCGATCTCCGGAGTCAAATCGCGGCAGCTCAGCCGGCGGATCCGGCTTCTGCCAAAAAGTATGTCGAAGGCCAACTCGCCTTGACGGAACTTCATCGGAAAGAGGAGAACCTTGATGCGGCAGCAGTCGGTCTGCAAAAATTG
>TARA_R110002096_G_scaffold161907_3_pt1 | contig 15617 bp, 10 predicted proteins | sample TARA_R110002096 | Tara Oceans TARA_R110002096 (sample SAMEA4397295) | marine metagenome | biome: Polar Biome; feature: [DCM] deep chlorophyll maximum layer (ENVO:01000326); material: water (ENVO:00002006), including particulate matter (ENVO:01000060) such as... | depth 35 m | reverse complement strand
GGAGGCCGGAAGGGCCTGCCCCGTGAGCAAAGCGAGTGCTGTGGGTATGACTCACACTTTTTGCTTAAGTCAGTGCCATTCGGATCAGATGAAATTCATCAATTACAGTATCCGCATTATTTAGATCTAAATCTGGCTGGGGCATCTAGGCTGAATGCCCCGCTAGGTGTATTTAAAAGATAGTACGCTATTGCGCCAATAAGCTTTCCAAACAATGTTCACTAATGCCATAAAACTCTTTTATGGCAGCGATCTGTTGTAACACTACACTATTGTCTACCGGCGTCGTTCTTTTTACCGCCAAGATCATTTTATTTTTGTTGGTGTGCTCTAGGCTGATAAATTCAAAGACTTTGGTGCTGTAACCATAGGCTTCTAGGAGCAGGGCGCGTAAGGAGTCGGTCACCATTTCGGCTTCTTGGCCTAAGTGCACACCGTATTGCAACATGGGTTTAAACAGCGCCGGGCTTTGCATTTGTGGGCGTATTTGTTTATGGCAGCAAGGTGAGCACATGATGATAGAGGCGCCAGCCTGAATGCCGTAGTTGATGGCATAGTCGGTGGCGGTGTCACAGGCGTGTAAGGCTATCATCACATCGGTGTGGCTAGGTGCGTGGGTTTTGACGTCACCACAAACAAATTCCAGGCCAGTTTGTTCTAGTTTTTTAGCGGTGTTATTGCACAAGTCAGCTAATTCCTGGCGCAGTTCAACCCCGGTAACTAGGCAGGGGTTACTTAGGCTGTGGCGTAAATAATCGTGGATGGCAAAGGTTAAGTAGCCCTTGCCCGAACCAAAATCAACCACCTGTAAGGCTGTGTCTTTAGGCGCAGGTGAACTGTCTAGGGCCTGACTAAACACCTCGATAAACTTATTAATTTGTTTCCATTTACGTGACATGGACGGTATCAGCTGCTGTTGCTGATCGGTAACGCCTAAAGCTGTCAAAAAAGGTCGTTTAATGTCGACATAGCGCTTCTTTTCACGATTGTGTTGTTGGCTGCTGGGGGCGCTTTGTTGGGCCTTGTGGCTGCTGATGCTGGCCTTGCCTTTTTTGCTGATGTTAAGCTGGGTTTCTACCGTGTCAGTATGTAGGTGCGCGCTTTTAAAATCATTTTGCAGCAGCTCAGCTATTAATACTAATGCTTCAGCGGGCGCGAAGTTTTTGGTGATAGTGCTGGTTTTATAGGTATAAACGCAGGACAAAGCAGTTTCATTACGCAGTGTTATAGGGCGCATGGTTAAGCGTTGTAATTCTTTATCGTTACCGCGGTATTTGCCTAACAGCAGTTTTACCAGGTTCTTCTGCTCTAGGCTGGCGGATACTTGCTGTAAAAAATCTTGCGCGGTACTGTCGTTAGCTTTTGGCATATAAAGTATTTTCGTTGTTAGCGGGTGATCTGATGAAGGTTATTTAAAAACCTAACTAAGATGATCATTAAAACCGTTTGAATCTATTGCTGCTATTACTGGCAGTCCAGTTCATTGTGAATTAGTACCACGCACTGTGAGGCAAATAGCATCTTGGGGCCTAGGCTAATTTTTTCTGCGCCTAGGCGTTTCAAACTGTTAAAACTCTTTTTCGGCATGGGTATATGGTCGGTGAGTAGAAAGCAGGGGTTAGCATCAAAGGCTTGCTCGCGGATAGCGGTGCCTTTTTTGTCCATCACAAACAGTTGATAATCTTCTGCTAACTCTTGCACCAGTTTTTCAAAACTGATGGTGCGTACGCTAATGCCCGCTGCCACTTGGCGTTGCTGTTCCTTGCCCATGCCCTTTGAAGCGTCCAGTGCCTGCGCCACTTTTTGTAATAGGGCCTGCTCATGGAAGCCGCCAATATTACGTATTTCATTGGAATTAAAGCTTACTGTGCGAGAAAAATCTTGCGTGCTTTCTAATACGATATGGACAATAACGTCGTCGCGGTGTGATTGCGCCACAAAAATAGCATTCATCAGGGTGTGCGCGATAATTTCGCTGTGTGCTTCCTGGCCGACGGCGGCTAATAGTTTTTGGCTGTCGGTAGGTGCGGATCGGGCTCGTAAAACAAAGGCGCGCATGGAAGATACCGGTTGCTGATAGCTGTGGTTGACGTACCTATATTATGAGATGACAGCTGATAGCGTCATAACAGGGCACGTGGGGTCTGGGTGTGGGCACAGCAGCTATGTGTGACAGCCGCTGATTCGATGGCGGCTATTATCGCTGCTTTGGTAAATACTGCAACTGCAGTGTTCACCATAGGGCTAGGCTCTAGCGCTAATAAGGTAGTCGCTCTAAAAAATCAATAGCCCCATCATCGGTTGTGATTTATTCCTGCACTAGCCGCAACATAGGTTCTTCATCCACGTAAATTAAGCCATGCACCTCGGTTACGTGTTTGCCTTTAATCAGCTGTAATAAGTAGTCGGCGATGCCTTGGGTGATCACTTGGCCGGGCACTAGTAGCGGTATACCCGGTGGGTAGGGCACTAACTCGTCGGCGCTGATGCGGCCTATTAGGCTGGGGTTTACCTTTTGGCAGTCATCCAATAAGGGCTGGTCTTCGGTGGCGCCAAAATAGGCATCTTTAGGTAAACATTTGAGTTCGCTCATGGCGGGTAAGGGAATGACTTGGTTAGTGTTGCTGGGGGTTTTAGCGGTGCTGGCCATTTGCTGCAAGGCGTGGATGAGGCGCAGCACTTTGCTGTCGGTAGAGCCTAGGGTGACTAATACTGAGACGGTGTTGTGGGTGGTTTTTTCCACCTGTATGCCGTATTGATCAAACAGCAATTGCTGCAACTGCTTGCCGGTGTAGCTAGAGGCGCTGGTGTCTATGGTGACCTTGGTGGGGTCTAGGCGTATGCCGTCGCCTTGTACTTCGGGGGCGAGTAAATCCGCCAGTTCTAATACGCGAAAAACTTGCGTTTGATTGATCTCTAGTCGCAGCCGTTTAGACATGGCTAAGCAGCGGCTGAGTTGTTGGTAGCCTTCCATGCTCATTTGTTTACGGGCCACATCCAAGCTGGCAATCATGGAGTATTGCGGGCTGGTGGAGGTGTGCATATTGATATTTTCTTGAAAGCGGTGCTCATCAAAATCGGGGTCGGCGACGTGTACCATGCTGGCCTGCGAAAACGCCGACAGCATTTTATGGGTGCTTTGGGTAACGTAATCGGCGCCGCAGTCTAGGGCATTGGGCCTGAGTGCGGGGTGAAAATAACCGTGGGCATACCAGGCTTCGTCTATTAGCACTTTAATTTTTTTAGCGTGGGCAGCCTCAATAATAGGCGCTAAGTCGTAATACAGGCCGTCGTAGGTGCAGGAGGTCAGCACTAATAGCTTGGCGTCGGGGTTGGCGTCTATGGCGGCTAAAATATCACGGCGGCATACCGGCCCATAAACTCCGTATTTAGGTTGCAGGCTGGGGTTGAGGTAGATGGGCTCTATACCAAACATTATCACCGCGTGGTGCATAGATTTGTGGCTGCCTCGGTCTAGCAATATCTTGCCGCCACCGCCCAGCAGTTGTTGCACCACCACCTTGTTGGCAGTAGAGGTACCGTTGGTAACAAAAAAAGTATGCTTGGCACCAAAGGTTTTGGCCGCCAGCTTTTGTGCTTCTTGCATCACCGATTGCGGGTCCATTAATGAATCCAGCGATTGCACCGAGCAGGACAGGTCGGCATTAAATACATGCTCGCCCATGAGTGCATAAAAGTCGGATATCCAGGGGCTGCTGCGCAGGCTGTCGCCACCGGCGTGGCCGGGGGTATGCCAGGAGTCTTTGGCGCTGTAGATGTATTCACGTAGAGCATCGGCAAAGGGCGTGCTAGCGCGTTTTTGCAGGGCTGACTGAATTAAGCGGTAAACATTATTGAAGTTGTGTTCGTCGCGGGCAAACAGCTCATCAAAGTTGTCGGCGATAGGGCTGGCATCGGCAACGGTTAAAAATTGTGATAGCTCGGCCCGCAGTTTTTTTAGGCTCGAGGATAATTGCTGGGCCTGGTCTATGGTGGCTGTATCTATGACTACCGCTTGCAGTAAACCGTCATCGCTAGCCAGCGTCGCGGCTTGGTCACAGCTGCTGGCTATAAAACTGATATTGAGGTCATTTTTTTGCTCTAGCGCGCAGCGATTAAGTTGTGCACACCAGTGCTCACGAAAAGTTTTATCGTGACTAATAATAGCAACATGACAGGCAACAGCAGACATAGGCTTACTCTCATCGTATGAATATTACAGAGTGATAGAGTTGGATCTATTTAAGGTTAGCACTGCTGGGTGATTATGCTATTGCGAAGGACTAGGGAATGGAGCAGAAGTTAATCGCCAGCTTTAACTGGCGATTAACTCTAGGTGGTAGCCTCTAGAGACTGCCACCTAGAGGCTACCACCTAGAGACAAAAGACTAAGAACTAGCGACTAACATCAAAACACATCAAAGCGTAACAAGTCCTCAGGCTCTGCGCGCCTGCGTATCAGCTTGCTGCCCTGCTGCATGTCAGTGAGCACAGCGGCAGCGGATAGGCGGCCACAGTAGTCGTTCATCATTTCCAGTGCGTAAGCGCCGGTATCTAATAGCGCTATGATGTCGCCGTTTTGGGTGTTGGCGGGCAGCTCGCGCAGGTTGGGCTGGTGTACTAACACCTGCTCTAAAGTGGCATGGTGGGTGCTTAATGCCGGTTCGGTAGCCAGCAGGGATTTAACCCGGCCTTCGCCTTCTATGTCGTAGTAGGTGTCGCTGCTGTCGCATAGAGGCCCCACTATGCGGCATAGCTTGGTGTTGGTATCGTCGGCACGATTGGCGTTAACCATGTGGAAATACCAGCCCGAAAAAATATCAAACAAGATGTTGTAGCCTGCATCCAAATAATACACTGGGAAAGCGCTACGCTGTTTTTCGCATTCTATACGGCTTAATAAAATAGAGGTATCGCTCATCATGCTGCGGCCAGGCTCAACAATGATTTCTATATCACTGCCTAGGGCGTCAGTAATGGGTTGGATTAAAATTTTGGCGATGGCGTCAAAATCGACATCCGTGCGGTATTTTTTTTGATAGTGCTCAGCAACGGTGCGCCAGTTTTCTTGTGAGCTGCTGTAGTTTTTCGGGTAACCACCGCCCAGGTTGATATGTTGCAAGGGGTAGGGCAGCAATGCGCTCACTTCTTTGGCATAGGCGATTAAAAAATCTGCTTCTTTTTGATAGGTGCTAAGGTCAGTGACTTGCGTGCCTATGTGCGCGTGTATACCGGTCATGGTTAAAAATTCAGGGTGCTGAATAATTAAAGCAATGGCGGTAAGCTGCTCTTCGCGGGTCATGCCAAACTTAGAGTCCGAGGTGCCGGTTTCCCAGCCGGCGATAGCGCCGCCTTTAATCTCAGGCACTATGCGTAGGGTGACATTGGCCTTTTTGTGTAAGGCTTGGGCCACTGATAAAATGCGTTCTAGTTCGGCGACGGAGTCCACGTTAATGGCTTTGATGTCTTCGGCAATAACTTGTTCTAGCTCTGCGCGCAATTTGGCCACGCCGTTAAATACCATGTCTTGGGCGCTGTAACCGGCGGTTTTGGCTTTAAAAAACTCGCCGCTAGAATTAATTTCTATACTGAGGCCTGCGTCTTTTAAAACTTGCAACACAGCAATATTGGCATTGGCCTTACTGGCGTAGCACACGGTGGTGTTGGCATGTACACGGCGAAAGTTGTTCAGTATATCTTCGGCGTTGTGGCGCAGTTTAGCTTCTGAATACACATATAAGGGCGAACCATATTGTTCTATCAGCTCAGTGGTGTTTACCCCATCGATATACAGTTGATTATTTTGGCTGGTCAAGTGGCCGGGGCGGCCCCAAGGGTGTAAAGCGACAGCTAGGCTCATAGTCATACTCGGTTGCCGTGTTTTTGCAAACACTATTAATTAAGGGAATGTAAATTAAGGAAATGTAAATTAATAAAATGTGAATTAATGAAACGTGAAGCTGAGCTTACTGTCTGCTTTTTTTAAAATAGCCACAAGAGACATTTTTTAAGAGGGCTTGTGATATATATTCACAAGTCTGTTACATCGGGCTAAAAACTGAACGCAACGGCGGCGAGGATTTAAGTTGGTATAGTCATATTGGCTTCGCTTAGCAACCACTCTATAAACACTTTGCAGCGTTCGGATAAGCTTTCTTGTTGGCTGGTAATTAAGTGGTAGGACGAAGGGTCGTGAATTTTACTGGCAAAGGGTTGTACTAATACCCCCGAGCGCAAATCATCGGCGCAGGTGAGATTATCCCCCATGGCTACGCCTAGGCCGTGCCTTGCGGCAATCATCTGATGGATGGTGCTGGGTATTATCATGCTGTTGCCAGTGTCTATGCCGGTAACCCCTTCAGCGGCTAACCAAGTAGACCAAGTGGCATCATTACCTTCGCTGATCAGGGTGTGCTGTTTAAGATCTATGGGGTTAAGCAGCTTCGGCTCTTGCGCTAATAAATCTGGGCTACACACCGGAAAGCTCAATGTTTCCACCAGTAAAATCACATCGCGGTATTGCCATTGGTCGGCGTTGCCCCAGCAGATACACACATCCAAGTCGGGGTTGTAAGCGGCTTCTATATCGTCAGAGGTAAGCAGGTTAATACGCAGCTGCGGGTATAGCGCTTTAAATTTATGCAACCTAGGCATTAGCCAATAGGCGGCAAAGGCGGGCGGGGTAGAGATGGCCAGTTCGCCGCTATAGTCATCTTGTTTTAAATCTTTTACCGAGCGGGTAATCAGCTCTAGAGCCGAGCTAACAGCAGGTAGTAGCGTTTTGCCTTCGGCGGTTAAATTCACCTGGGTGGTGGATCTATCAAATAATTTTACTGCTAAGTTGTCTTCTAACAGTTTGATTTGTTTGCTTACTGCGCTGTGGGTAACACATAGTTCATCGGCGGCGCGCACAAAGGATAAATGCTTGGCAACAGCAGAAAATACACGCAGGGCATTGAGCGGTGGCAGTTTAGTCATAAAGCGTTATAGCCCCATTTTTATAGCTAGGTATAAGTTAACAAGCTTTTAAGTGTATGAATTTAGTTGTTTTTAAACAAGGCCAAATCCCAAATAGTGCCGCTAGTGCAGGGGTTAGCTAGCTAGTGCCTTTTAGTTACAGCTGCGGTGTTTTCTTTTCACTATTCAGCAGCCTACAGCCCTGCCTATTATAGCCTCGTTCTATCAATAAACTTAGTGCAGCTTCTGGCGGCTAAGTGTTGACCTTAAGCCCAAAACAATAACAAGGGATAAGCAATGTTTACTAAAAAACTATTAACACAAGCCATTATCGTGGCCTCAGCCAGCAGTATGAGCGCCGCCGTGCAGGCTCAGGAACAGAAAAAAGTCAGCGCATTGGAAGAAGTGGTAGTAACCGCAACCAAGCGCGCTAAGAGTTTACAGGATGTTGCCATAGCGGTAACCGCCATGGGTGAGAATGAGTTAGATCAGTTTAATATCACTAACTTTGATGACTATGTGCGTTACTTACCCGGTGTTAACTCTGCAGGCCGCGGGCCTGGCCAGTCTTCTGTGTTTATACGCGGCATGGCTACCGACTCCTCCGATCAAACCTCGGTAGAGTTTGGTGCCCCCGTTCCCAATGTGGCTTTATACCTAGATGAGCAGCCTGCCAGCTCCACTGGCCGTAACTTAGATGTTTACGCAGCCGACCTTGAGCGGGTAGAAGTATTACCTGGGCCGCAGGGTACCTTATTTGGTGCCAGCTCACAGGCGGGTACCATACGTTTAATTACCAATAAACCGAATGTGAATGAAACACAAATCAGTGTTGATGTGAGTGTTTCTGATACCCACATGGGTGAGTCCAGCCACAGTGAAGAGCTAGTGCTTAACTTTCCGTTAATAGAGGGCAAGTTAGCGGTGCGTGGTGTATTTTATAAAGCGGTAGATGGCGGCTATATCGATAACGTCTACGGCGAAACCTCCTTTGGCCCCGGCGATGAAGGCTTCCCTGTAGGTGCCACCACTACGGTTGCCAATAACGCAGCCTTTGTAGAGGATGATTTTAACGACACTGAATATACCGGTTACCGTTTGGGTGCCAAATACATCATCAACGATGACTGGAGTATCTTAGGTCAGTTTATGCACCAAGAGTTGGTAGCCGATGGTGTATTCGATCATGCCCCCAGCAAGATAGATGATTTGCAATCATCAGGCGAACCCATTACCGGTGTTGCGGTAGGCGATTTAGAAGTTACCCGTTACTTCCCCGATGAGTTAGACGATCAGTTTGATCAAATGGGCATTACCATAGAAGGCCACATAGGCGAGTTAGATTTAGTCTATGCCGGTTCTTATTTGGATAGGGAAGTGGTTAATAGCTTTGACTACACCGGCTATACCCACGTCGGCACCTTCTCCTATTACTACTTATGCCAACCCAGTTACACCCACTGTGGCAGCCCCATACAGGGCATGCCAGATAGCCAGGTGAATAACAAAAGGCAAACCAATGAGCTGCGCTTAAGCTCAAATTTTGATGGTGGTGTTAATTTTATTGCCGGCCTTTACCACGACGATGCAAAAACCGAAGTGGACAGCAATTTTTATGTACAGGCCATTTACGATAGCGAATCTTTTTACCAAAACAGGCCCATACCTGGCTCTACCACGGTAAATCCTGATTTCCGTCCACGGGGTATTAGCTACACCAATGATATTACCCGTAGAGAAGATCAGCGCGCTATTTTTGGTGAGTTAAATCTAGACCTTAGCGATCAGCTTTCCTTAACGCTGGGTGCCAGATATTACGAGATTGATATCACTATGTTGGGCTCTACCAGCTTTGCCACACCGAAAGTGGGTAATACAGCAGACGAAGATGATAACGGCAGAAACTACGACGAAATTTTTGCCAATCACCTACCTTACGAGCAAGACGACACCATTTTTAAAGCCACCATGGAATACAACCATACGGAAGACCAGTTGTATTACTTCACCTACTCAGAAGGATTTAGGCCCGGTGGTTTAAACCGCCCACCTGAAAGCGCTTTTGTTTCGCAAACCTACGACAGCGATGAAGTCACTAACTATGAGTTCGGTTGGAAAACGACTTGGATGGATGGCCGGGTACGCTTTAACGGCGCGATGTACTTTATCGATTGGAAGGGCATGCAAGTAGGCATTACCGATTTCGAAAACGTAGGCGTAGTGACCTTTGTAGGCAATGTGTCTAACTCAGAAATTTACGGCATAGAGGGCGACTTAACCTTTGCCGCCACCGATAATCTAATGCTATTTGCTTCATTCTCATTATTAGATACCGAGATGACCAAAGTCGCACAGGGCGGTAGTCAAATTGCCAAAGCGGGCAGCGAAATAGCCTTAGCGCCACCGGTGCAGTTAAATATGCGCGCGCGTTATGAGTGGGCCATAGGTGATATGCAGCCCTATGCGCAAGTGGTTTACTCCTATACCGACGAGCAATACAGCTCGGTTATAGAGAAAAATCGCTATCTACAAGATGCTTATCAAACCGTTGATGCCTCATTCGGCATGGCTATAGATGAGCACTGGGGTGCAGAGGTGTTTGTAGAGAACTTAACCGATGAGCGCGCCGAGTTGTTTATTAACTCGCTAGATACCAGCTTGAGAATTACCACCAACCGGCCGCGTACCGTAGGCTTGCGGGTGTCTTACGATTATTAAGCTCTTTGGGGATTAGTTTGTGTTTTTGTAAACACTAATTTTAGTCCATGTTTTCATAGTGCTCTCAGGAGTATGTCCCTATTGACCATAGCTTAGCCCGCTAAGCTATGGTCTTTTTTTGAATTTTTATTGCGGTTTTATTACAGCTAGCTAACGCAGTTTTACATCAATAATAACTATTGCGGCCAGCCATAAAACCTTAAGCCACTTTAAAAAAGTGCTGGTAATACAGAGAGCTAAAATATGCCTAACATCATGCAGATATTGATACGCAAAGAGGCCGCTTATTATGTCTACACTTAAAGCGCCTTCCCGTTGGGATATAGGCTTTACCTTGGTTTTATTAGTGAGTTTATTATCGCTATCAGTGTATTTTTTTGGTGAGGATTCCTCCCTAGGTCCCAATCAAATTGTATTAACCTTTGTTGCTGCAGTGGTGGCGATTATAGGTATTAAAAATGGTTTGTGTTGGCAGGATATAGAGCAAACTATTATTAGCTCGGTGTCGGCGGCATTGATGGCCGCACTGATTTTACTATCAGTAGGGGGATTAATCGGCAGCTGGATTTTATCCGGCACCGTGCCCAGTATGATTTATTACGGGGGCTTACTACTAAGCCCTGAGTATTTTTATGTGGCGGGCTGTTTGCTCTGCGCCTTGGTGTCTTTTTGTGTGGGTAGTTCTTGGACTACCGTAGGCACCATAGGGGTAGGGGTAATGGGTACGGCGGTCAGCATGGATCTGCCTATAGATATTACCGCCGGTGCGATTATCTCGGGTTCTTACTTTGGCGATAAAATGTCGCCCATGTCCGACACCACCAATCTTGCGCCAGCGGTTACCGGCACCGATTTATTTACCCATATACGCAGCATGATGTGGACCACCTTGCCCAGCATGTTCATCACCTTAGTTATTTTTACCGTGCTAGGGCTCAATTATCTGCCCCCGGCTACGGCGGTAGATAGCGCATTATTTTCGGCGGGTTTAACCGAAACTTTTACCATTAATGGCTTTATGTTATTGCCGGTGGCCTTTGTGGTATTTCTCGCCATGAAAAAAGTGCCGGCCCTGCCTACGGTGTTGGCGGGCACTATCGTGGGCTGTGTGTTTGCCCTCCTATTTCAAGGGCCGGTGATTATTCAGTTTGTGGATGACAGCAGCTTAAATACCTTTGAGGCCATGGTGAAGGGCACCTGGACGGTGCTATTTGATGGCTATGTGTCCCATACCGGCGATAGTAAAATCGATAGCCTGTTATCTAGGGGCGGCATGTTTTCTATGTTGCACACCTTATGGCTAATTATTGCGGCGATGAGCTTTGGCGGCATGATGGAAAAAACCGGCATGTTACAAAAGCTAGTGCGCGGCCTATTGGCCATGTCGGTGTCCAGCGCAGCTTTGGTAGCTAAAACCATCGTCAGTTGCATAGGGGTGAACGCCATCGCCTCGGATCAATACATCTCCATCGTCATGCCCGGCCGTATGTATAGCGAGGAATATAAAAAGCGCGGCATTAGGCCGGAAATACTCTCCCGCGTGCTAGAAGACGGTGGCACCATCACCTCGCCACTCATACCCTGGAATACCTGTGGCGCTTTTTTGGCGGGGACTCTGGGGGTAGCCACGCTGACTTACCTACCTTACTGCTTTTTTAATTTGATCAACCCGGTGATGTCTATAGTGTTGGCCTATTTGGGTATAGGCATGGGTGTAGGAATGGATGTGGACAAGGGCGGTAGTGAGAATGTGGGTAGTGCAACAGTATCGTTGCAAGCTCCAGTGGCAGCCGATAAGTAATATGAGGCAGTTGTTACTGGTGCCAACCATTGCTATAGCTAGCGCCGTTTTACTTTATTTTAGAATCTAAAATAAATTGTTCTAATTGCTTATCAATGCCAAAGATATGCCGGGTTAACCATTCTGTTAAAAAGAGCGACAGGGCATCTCGTACGTGTTGATCGTAAAGGGTTCTATCGGCTGCAATGTTGCTTAATTGCTGGCGAAATTTATTGTGCGCGCGTATATGCGCTTCTATGTGTGGGTAACTAAGCCTAGCCATATATTGCTCTTCGAGATAGAAGTGATTCTCGGCATAGTCATGCAGGCGCGCAAAAATAGATATGTCGTCATGGGCGGACTTGATTAGGTCTATCAGCCCAAATAATTGTTGATGCTGGGTGTCTTGCCAGAGTATGGCGCTAGTCTCTTTCATCGGTATAGCCCTATTGCGATGGTGTGTTTAAAGCAGTGTCCCCCTAGCAGTGTATAGAAAATGCCTTGCTGGCTATTGATATGGGTCAACATAGGCGATTAATTGGTGATCAGTTGGCGATAAATAGACAATTGAGGCGAGGTCGCGCTAAGTCCTTGTTAATCGGTGAAATAGGGGCCGTGTACAGCGTTTAGTTATTGCAATTAGTCGATTTTATAGGCGATTTACCTCGACAATTACCCCCTAAGTCTTTATAGTGCGCGGCCCCTTAGCACTAGCTGCTGGTTAGGCGTTAAACAAACGCTAGGCTTAGGCTGGTTGCCCATTACACTACAGCATTCTGGAACTTCTCTTGATTACCACTGCAAACATCACCATGCAATTTGGCGCTGCGCCTTTGTTCGAAAATATCTCTGCTAAATTTGACGGCGGCAATCGCTATGGCTTAATTGGCGCCAATGGCTGCGGCAAATCCACTTTTATGAAGATACTCAGCGGCGAGCTGGCACCTACCTCGGGTAATGTGTCTATTAACCCCGGCGCTAAAGTCGGCGTGCTTAGCCAGGATCAGTTTGCCTTTGAGGCTTACAGTGTTGTGGATGCGGTGATTATGGGCGACGTGGCCCTGTGGAAGATAAAGCAAGCGCGCGACCGTATTTATGCCTTGCCAGAAATGAGCGAAGACGAAGGCATGGAAGTTGCCGGGCTAGAAGTTGAATTTGCCGAAATGGATGGCTATAGCGCCGAAAGCCGCGCTGGCGATATTTTGCTAGAGGCAGGCATAGCTGAGGAGTTTCACTTTGGCTCTATGGCGCAGGTCGCCCCCGGCTATAAAGTGCGTGTACTACTGGCCCAGGCGCTATTCGCCAACCCCGATATATTGCTGCTGGACGAACCCACCAACAACCTTGATATCGATACCATCAACTGGTTGGCCACAGTGCTGAACGATCGTAAATGCACCATGATTATTATTTCGCACGATAGGCACTTTTTAAACTCAGTGTGTACTCATATGGCCGATATCGATTACGGCGAGCTGCGCATCTACCCGGGTAATTACGAATACTTTTTAGAGGCCTCATCGTTAATACGCGAACAGCTGTTAACCGAGAATGCGAAAAAGAGCGCCGAGATAGACGAGCTGCAAGCCTTTGTTAATCGCTTTTCGGCTAATGCTTCTAAAGCTAAGCAGGCTAGTTCGCGCGCTAAAAAGATGGATAAGATTTCTTTAGACGAAGTTAAAACCACTAGTCGCCAAACCCCTTCGCTACGCTTTCAGCAAACTAAAAAATTACACCGTCAAGCGCTAGTGTTAGAAAAGCTTAGCCACGGCTACGACGGCGAAACGTTGTTTAGTAACGGCAATATGATTTTAGAAGCCGGTGCGAAGTTAGCGGTAATAGGTGATAACGGCGCCGGTAAAACCACTTTTTTACGTTGCCTAATGAATGAGTTGCAAGCCAATAGCGGCATGATTAAGTGGTCAGAAAACGTCAACATAGGCTACTGCCCGCAAGACAGCAGCGCCGACTTTGATAGCGACCTCAACTTGTTTGATTGGATGTCACAATGGCGCAGCCCTAAGCACGATGATTTAGCTGTGCGTGGTATGTTGGGTCGCTTGTTGTTTACCGCTGATGACGCTAACAAAAAAGCAAGAGTATGTTCGGGTGGTGAGAAAAACCGTTTGTTATTTGGCAAGTTAATGATGCTGGATACCAACGTGCTAATCATGGATGAGCCCACTAACCATTTGGACTTAGAAGCTATAGAAGCGTTAAACATCGCGCTGAAAGGCTACGATGGCACTTTGATTTTTGTTAGCCACGATAGGGAGTTTGTTTCTTCTTTAGCTACCCGAGTGGTTGAGATTAAAAATGAAGCGGTCATCGACTACCAAGGTACTTATGATGAGTACCTAGCTAGCCAGCAAACGGCTCAGAAAGTCGCCTAGCGTCTGCCTCTCTGTCATACCGGCCTCTGGTCGGTATCCAGTTGTACATCCTCATAGTGTCATTACCGGCCTGCTAGCCGGTGTCCAGTTGCTCCTCATACGGTCATGCCGGACTCGATCCGGCATCCAGCTAATCTGGCCTACCCGCGAAGATCTTAATAAGAGAAGATCTTAATAAGACACCCACTCTAATAAATTAAAAAAACACAATCCTGTAATCAAGCGAAACAACTGATTCAAGGAAGTGAGTTGTCAGATCTTTAAAATCACAAGAATTAATAGTTTTCACGATTTTCAGGCAGTACTGAACCTGCCGATCTGGCATAGGATTATTTGAGCAAAATCTTAGTAAGACAAAATCTTAGCAAAATCTTAGTAAGACACCCACTCTAATAAATTAAAAAACACAATCCTGTAATCAAGCGAAACAACTGATTCAAGGAAGTGAGTTGTCAGATCTTTAAAATCACAAGAATTAATAGTTTTCACGATTTTCAGGCAGCACTGAAACTACCGATCTGGCATAGGATTATTTGAGAGCGGGTTTTAATTAAAGCAAAGCTGCGCAGTTAGCCAAGCCAGGCGTACGTTGATAGCCAAAAATCTTCGCCATTTCTTTCAGTTTCTCTTTCACTCCGACCAGGCTTTTAAATCGGCTTTCAAATTGAGTGCTTAGCGTTAGCCACTGTTGTGGCTCTATCGCTAGGCGCTCAAGTATAGGTGGTAGCTGTTGATTAATAGCACCGCGTTTATCACTGCGAATAATGCGCCCAGTCCAGTCGACTAATTCTATATAATCTTTTAGATGAAAGGGGATGCCTTCTGGCATAGGATCTCGGGGGTTACCGATAAATCTGGCTAGGGCTTTGGGTTGGTGTTGCTGCTGTTTTATTGCATTTATACGTTTTTTAATCGAGGTGTGCTGTGACTGCTCAGGTGTTTTAGCCAGTTTGGCTCTAATGGGGTTAAGGTCTACATAGGCCATGCAGGCAAGCAGGGCTTTTTCATCCAATAGGGCTTGTGACTTAAAGCGTGACTCCCAAAATCGGCCGGTGCACTGGTCCTCCGCATTGGCTTGCCTGGCGATGGGCTCATTTAAGGCCCGCATAAACCAGCTGATATCACTAAGCTGTAAGCGCCATTGTTCAATTTTGAGTATAACTGTATCAAGTTCTGCTGGGCTTAGTGGATCTGCCCGTGCAAATTTTTGCGTGAGCAAGGTGCCTTGATAGATCTGGTGCCATCGCTGGCAGACTGCTTTATCGCTTAGGTTTAGTGATGCTGCCTTATTGATATGCAATACAACATGGTGGTGATTACTCATCACTGCATAGGCACACAGATCAATGGTAAAGACTTCAGCTAACAATAAAATACGATCTTCAACCCATTGCCTTCGGTGTTCGTAGCTTTTGCCGGTAGAGCTGTCTATGCCGCACAAAAAAGCGCGCCTTACACAGCGGGAGGTGCAGTGATAGTAAGGGGTTGCGTCTAGGGAGACCAGTTCCTTTCTAGGTTTTGGCATAGTTAACCGCTCCTTGGTTACTGGTACTGGTTAAATATACAGTTGTTTGGTTCTGTGTCAAGCTTTAAAGTGGGTGTCTTATTAGTGGTGTTAGATGAAAGGGGATGCCTTCTGGCATAGGATCTCGGGGGTTGCCGATAAATCTGGCTAGGGCTTTGGGTTGGCGTTGCTGCTGTTTTATTGCATTTATACGTTTTTTAATCGAGGTATGCTGTGACTGCTCAGGTGTTTTAGCCAGTTTGGA
>TARA_R110002096_G_scaffold169779_7_pt1 | contig 15628 bp, 13 predicted proteins | sample TARA_R110002096 | Tara Oceans TARA_R110002096 (sample SAMEA4397295) | marine metagenome | biome: Polar Biome; feature: [DCM] deep chlorophyll maximum layer (ENVO:01000326); material: water (ENVO:00002006), including particulate matter (ENVO:01000060) such as... | depth 35 m | reverse complement strand
ATAAAACAGCCATCCTCAACAATAACTGGAGCAGCTTGTAAGGGTTCTAAAACTCCACCAATTCCAACTCCACCACTTAAATGTACGTTCTTTCCAATTTGTGCGCAACTACCAACAGTAGCCCAAGTATCAATCATGGTTCCTTCATCTACATAAGCTCCAATGTTTACATAAGAAGGCATCAATATTACCCCTGAAGAAATATATGCTCCGTAACGCGCAATGGCATGCGGTACCACTCGAACTCCTTTTTTTGCATAGTCTTTTTTCAATGCCATTTTATCGTGAAATTCAAAAGGACCAACTTCAATTGTCTCCATTTTACGGATTGGAAAGTAGAGCACAACAGCTTTTTTTACCCATTCATTTACTTGCCACTCATCTCCTTTTGGTTCAGCACAGCGCAGTTTACCTTGATCAATGTATTCAATAACCTGCTCAATTGCAGCAATGGTTTCTTTCTCCTTTAGTAATTCTCTGTTTTCAAATGCTGCTTCAACTTTTGCTCTAATTTCTTTCATATCCATCTATTGTGCTTTTTTATTTTATACTGTTTTCAAAAATTGCTTCTAGTTTTTTGGTGCAACTTTCCCAATCGTAGTTTTGCTTGACAAAGTTATAGCCTGCGAGTGCAATTTCACTGCTTTTTGATTCATTTTTTAACAAGTCCAAAATTTTGAGGCTAAACTCTTCAGGACTTTCGGCGATTAAAATGCTTTCATCCTCTATTGCATTCAGTGCATTATTGGCAAGAGAAGTAGTGATGCAGGGAATTTTCATTGCCATTGCTTCCAATAGTTTATTTTGCAATCCTGTTCCCAATAACATCGGTGCTGCAAACACTTTTGCTTCGGCATAATGTATTCTTATGTCATCAACCCATCCACTAATAAAAACGTTTTTTGATGCCAATCTCTGTACTTTTGGATTAGGATTTGCTCCAACAATTGAAACCTTAATTTCTGGTAGTTCATGCTGAATGATGGGCAAAACTTTTTCGACAAGAAAAATGGCTCCTTCAACATTTGGTGGATAGGACATATTTCCCGTAAAAAGCAAATCGGTGGTTTTTTTAGTTTCAATTGGATGAAAGAATTCTCGATCCACGCCATTTCGAATGACTTCAATTTTTTGATTGTTGACATGAATAATCAATTCCCTGTCTTGCTCAGAAATAATAGTTTTATAATCGAACGCAGGTAAGATGAAATGCTCGTATTGTTTTAAACGCAGCGCTTCTAAACGAACAAAGGGACGAATTATAAATCCTGATTTAAAAATTCTTCTTTCCATTCCTCTAGAAAGGGCATCCATATAGTCTAAGGTTTTTGGAATTTCATCAATTTCTTTGACATATTCGCTTACTCGAATCAATTGACAAAAAATGTGTTGCACCTTGTTGTCTTTGAAATAGCTGAGAACACTTTTTTTAGCTGATTTCTTGAAAAAGTAAGTAATTTGAAGTGGAAGTTTGGTGAACAATAGTCCATGAATCAGATTGAACAAAATGGTATAGTGATTCAGTTGAATGATTTTTATTTCTTTACAGTAGGGCTTAATCTTTTCAATGGCTTCTTTATTTAAACGACCAACATTCACTGCACAGAGATAGATTTCATGCCGCTTCGAAAGCTCTTTTAATTGATGGAAAGCGCGTAATTTATCTCCTTTTTCAAGCGGGTAGGGGACTCTCGATAAAATGATGCCTAATTTCATTTGTTTGAGCTTTATTTGTCCTTTTTAAATAAGCGTATAAATAAAAGTTTATAATTCTCCATTCTAAAAATCGAAGAATCTGTTGTGGCTTTGTAAGTGAGAAATAATCCAAAAGGCAGAAGAACTAATGTTGCCATCCACATTCCTTTATCTGCCGTCCAAGCGCCTTCTTTTACCATTTTTTCTCCTGCTGTACTCAGCATGTGAAAAGTGATGAATAGAAGAATTGAAATAACAATTGGCATTCCCATTCCCCCTTTACGAATTATGGCTCCAAGCGGTGCTCCAATTAAAAACAAAATAATGCAAGCGACGGAAAAAGTGATTTTTTTATGCCATTCAATTTGATGTCTGTATATATATCTGTTGCGGTTCGTCAATTCTTCGTCCATCATTTTAAGCCGAACTTTGGCATTTCGACACATGTTGGTGGTGGTGGTGTATATTTGTTGCTTTTGAGGTTTATCTAGAGAATCAATAAATCCGCTGTAGCTGATGGGAGCAATTTTTATTCGATTTCCTTCCTCTGCTACATTCTGATAAAAGACAAAAGATTTTCTAAAATCCTTTTTAAATCGATTAAAACTGTTGGTTTTATCTAATTGTAGGGTATCAATAGATTTAGTTAGTTGTTTAACAGTAAGCATTTTATAGTTATTCTTAAAAAGGTCTTCGTCTGTCCGATTGAGTTTGAATTGAGACAAATCGAAGCGAATCAGGTTTTCTTTAAACTTTGTTCTAGAGTGGGGAAAGTTCTTTTTACTATTCTCTTCAATCTCTTCTGTGTAGCGTTCACCGTTATACAGAGTAAACTCAATGAATCTTTTATCATCAGTTACAACCATAACACCTTCTTCGGCGCTAATTACCGTTCTGTTTCCATTGTCTTCAGTGTGATCATAAATTAACACCTCATAAAGGTGTTCTAAGTCATCAATTACTTTTTTATCTTTTATTTTAATGGTAAATCCATCTAAATCATTTGAAAAATAACCAGCTTGAATGTCCATGGTAGGCTTTTGTTCGCGGACATCATACAGAAGTGATTTACTTTTTAGGTTGGCATACGGAAGCCAATAATTAGAAAACAGAAAAGCCATGATGCTTAAAAGAAAAACCAATACAGCTACGGGGCGAAGAAGCCTTCTCAATGAGATTCCTGCAGACTTAAAGGCTACCAGTTCGAAATGTTCTCCTAAATTTCCAAAAGTCATTAAGGAAGAAAGCAACACAGCTAAAGGCAAGGCCATGGGTACTAGACTCGCCGAAACGTAGAATAGCAATTTTAAAATCACCATCCATTCCAAGCCTTTGCCAACTAAATCATCGATGTTTTTCCAAAGAAATTGCATCAACAATACAAATAGCGCAATGAAAAAAGTCGCCATAAAAGGCGACGCAAAAGACTTGAGAATAAATTTTGAGGAAGTTTTCAAATGGATTAAGTCCTTTTTTGAAACAATTTATATGAAAAACTGAGAACTAAGAGCCGATAGCGTGCAATAAGCTATTCACTTGACTTTCCCACAACATTTTTGATTCTTCAATTTCATCCTCAAACGCAAAGTCGGTGATGATTAAAGATAAGTCGTTGGTTAGGTCGTCAATCTCCAATTTAAATTCAAAAAATGAATCCTCATCTTCGTCTTCGTCCCACTTAAATCGAATGTATTTATCCGCTTTTTTACTAATTAAGGTGGCGTTCTCTTCAGAGCCATCCCAAATAAATGAATAGTATTTACCTCTTGAATTTACGTTGTCGGCAAACCACTCTGCCAAGCCGGAAGGGGTAGAAAGAAACTTATAGAGCATTTTTGGTGAAGCTCTCACTACAAATTCCATCGAATATTCTACTTTATCTGACATAAAAGTATTGTTTGAAAATAATGCCGCAAGATACGATTTTAAAATGAAAACAGCTATAATTAGAGCCTTACTGAATTACTAGTGATTTTTTTTTGCTTAGTGAAAGAATTGAGTTGGTAATTGCTTTATTCTTCTAACAAGCAACCAATTCACCAAAGCCAAAGATAATGAACAACCAAACAAGCCCTTTTAAGAAAAAGAAGAGAAATCCGGCTACTCCGATTCTTTTCAACCAAGGTTTCAACCCTTTTTTGGGCGTTTTATCCTTCATACCAATCGAATGTTTTTTTCAATTAGGCGCTGATTATCAATTTTCTGTAAGTATTTAAATAGCTCTAGGGTTGCCAGTGCATCTCCTTTTGCTCGATGTCGATCTGCTACTTGAATGTTTAAGTGATTGCATATTTTGTCCAATCCATGCGAACCAGCTTCGGGAATTAAAATTTTGCTCAATTCTAAGGTACACAGTCGATTACTTTGAAAATGTAAACCGGCTTTTTGCATTTCTGTCTGTATGAAGCTGTAATCTGCTTTAACATTGTGTGCCACAAAACAAGTACGGTTCATGATGCGAAAAATTTCTTGAGCCACTTCAGAAAAAACAGGTGCTTGGGCAGCCATTTGATTGGTTATTCCGGTTAATCGTTGAACGTAATATGGAATTGGTTTTTCAGGATTCACCAATGTTTGAAATTCTTCCACAATGTGTTGTCCATCGAAAAGGTAGATCGCCACTTCAGTGATTTTTCCAATTTTAGCGTTCCCGCCCGTAGCTTCAATGTCGATGATGGAATACAAATTTTTCTTATAAATTAGCCAAAATTAAGCATTGCTTTACTTTTAGAAACAAAGCCTTAAATTTGAATTTTAAATCTAGATAATTATGTCAAACAGAAGAAAACTTAAGAAGCAGATAAAAGAGCAAACAAATCTCTTAATTGAAGATGCATTTATTGAATCCATCAACGGCGATAAAAAAGAGTCGGAGAAAATGGATCAAGTAATCGATAACCTTATTGATGAGCGTTTTGATTTATTGTCGAATGTTTCTGATTACCCAAAAGGGAAAGACCGCAAAACAGTGAAAGCGCATTTCAAATCAATCAAAGAAGACTTAGCTGCAAAAACTACAGAATACAAAAAGAAAATTGGCAGAGTAGGTTAAATCATGCGCTCTTTTCTCCAACGATTAGGTCCCGGTTTACTTTATGCCGGAGCTGCTGTAGGGGTTTCTCATTTAATCCAATCTACTAGAGCAGGAGCGGATTATGGATTTTACATGGTTGCAGTTGTGCTAATTGCTAATGTCATTAAATACCCCTTTTTCAAAGCAGCACCTATTTTCGTTGTCAAAAATGGCATAAGTTTATTGGAAGGTTTCTACCGAATTGGAGCTTGGTCAATTATCCTTTTTTATACGGTGACTTTGCTCACACTCTTTTCAGTGCAAGCAGTGGTTACTCTGATAACTGCCAGTATTTTAGCCAATGTCTTTCAACTCAGTTTACCGCTCTGGCAAATTTCTGGAGCAATCTTGTTGCTTTGTACCCTTATTCTTTTAATTGGGCGCTTTCGTTTTTTAAACCGATTGATTAAATGGGTAATTGTTTTGCTAAGTGTTACTTCCTTAGTTACTTTAATTGCAGCCATTATAAATTACAGTACACCTGAAATAACTGAAAATGATTTTAGTTTTTTGAATGATACCGATGTGTTTTTTCTAATTGCATTGGTCGGTTGGATGCCCGCACCATTCGATATTGCCATTTTTCATTCTGAATGGACTTTGGCAGAAAAGGAAGAACGCAAAGAACTCAGTTTCAAACGATCCAACTTTGACTTCAAAATGGGTTATTGGGGAACCACACTTTTGGCAATGGTTTTTGTGCTGTTAGGTAGTTTACTTTTAAGGGGCAGGGGAGTGGAGCTACCTGATAGTGGTGTTGCTTTTGCTGGAGAAATTATTGGAATGTATACTTTTGCTCTTGGAAGTTGGGCTTTTGTTTTTGTAGCTGTAGCGGCATTGACAACCATGTTTAGCACTACGCTTACAATTCTTGATGCTTATCCCAGAGTTTTAAGTAAGGCAATGGTTTTAAGCATTCCAAAGTTGAATGGAAAACAATATTTTCTCTATTTTATGTGGTTGGTTTTAATTATTATAGGTGCCTTGTTTGTTTTGGTTTTTAAAATGCAAAACATGAAGCAGATGGTAGATTTTGCGACAACAATCTCATTTTTAACCGCACCCATTTTGGCAACTTTAATTTACGTGGCCGTCCGACGCTTTAGCCCGAGTATTTATTCCAACTTTGAAAAAGGCTTAGCCATTCTCGCATTGATTTTTTTGTATTGCTTCAGTGCTTATTTTTTATGGATATCTGCAAATACAACTAACTTGTAAATAATACATTAGATTTTAAAATATTTACAAAAGCTTGTTATGAAAATGAATAAATGGCCTTTAAGAAATTTGAATTCTAATCGAAGCGAAGCCTTAGTAAGACCGAGAAGCTTTCAGGTTTCCTGAAAGATCACTCGGCCGCACTTAGGCTTTGGGAAGAGGAGAATTCAAATTTATTAACAGCCTTGATTTTTGCTCCACTTTTTCTTAATAAAAAGTGGAATAAAAAAGTCATTTGAAATCTCATTTAAGCAGGTTTTTGATTCGTCCTGCCAAGAGTGGAGACGAAGAGTTGAAGTAGTAAAAGAATGAACATAAAAACATTAGTATTCTACAAATGCATTAATTTTTGTATTGATTTATGGATAGTCATTTTTTTATGAATTAAAAATTTAACATAAGCAGAGTTAATTAATTTAGATGCCTAAAAAAAATCTATGAATACAATCGATTTTCCTGAGGCTTATCACGACTACATTGAAAAACTTCCAAAAGGAAAGCTAATTCCGTTAATGGAACTTAGTTTAAAAGAACTAATTGGTAGTTTGGCCATGGTTTCTGAAGATCAATCCAACTTGGCTTATGAACCTGGAAAGTGGAGCATAAAAGATGTTTTACAACACCTGATTGATACTGAGCGAATTTTTTGTTTCAGGGCTTTATCCTTTGCTAGAGGCGATCAAAATGAAATTAAAGGTTATGACCATGATGCTTATGCCAATGAAGCAATTGCAAATGAACGCAGCTTAAAAAGTTTGTTGGAAGAAATGAAACAACTGAGACTAACTAGTATTCAGCTTTTCAATAGTTTTAGTCCTGAAATAATGCAGCGAAATGGAACTGCAAATGGCAATCAATTAACAGTGAATCAAATTGGCTACATTATTTTAGGGCATCTCTATCATCACTTATATATTCTTGACACAAAATACTTGAAATGATTGCTTGGGAAGATTTTGAAAAAGTGGATATGCACTGTGGAACCGTCTTGGAAGTAAAACCCTTTCCAAAAGCCCACAAAGCAGCATGGCAACTAACAATTGATTTTGGTCCCTTGGGTATAAAGCAATCCAGTGCTCAAATTACGGATTTGTATCAGCCCAAAGATTTAATTGGTAAACAAGTAATTGCTGTGGTCAATTTTCCACCCAAGCAAATTGCCAACTTCTTTTCTGAATGCTTGGTTTTAGGACTTTCAAAAGAAAATGAAGGAATTGTTTTAATTCAACCTGAGCAAAAGGTAGAGAATGGAGAGAGGGTTTGTTAAGATTGATAGTTTATTTTTTAAATATTGTGAAGGCATTTTAAAATCTAACTAATAATCCACCACCCCAACCATAATGATTGTTATAATTTCCTTGGATTGAAAAATTTCTTGATAGAATGTATGACAAGCCAACCAACCATTCTGTTTCATCTTCGTAATCAACTCTTTCTTCAAAATCAGTTCTCCATCCAAAATCAGCACGGTACTCATATTCTCCCTCTAAGAAAATTCTTGGAAACAATAGCAGTTCCCTGTCAAGCCGAATTCTTGGTCGTAATTGATGGTCCACACTTAAATCGAGATTAAACATATAAGGCGTAAAATATTTTATACCTACAATACCTACAGTGTTTACTTTGTCAAAAGAATCTGGACTTTCATTTTCTACATTCGCAGCAATATATACTCTTACCCAATCATTGAGATATCTGTTATAACTTGCTTCAACTTCAAAGTTTTCAGAAAAATCAAACTCTGAGCGGAATCCAAATTCATTTCTGATATTACTTGATGTAAACATTAATTCATTAAAATTTGACCCCCATCTTGCCATACTCCAATTAAAATATTGGTCTGTTTCTGCTATCAGTTTGTTTAAAGGAAATTCCTTCATTCGTTCATCTCTTGGGGTATCATAACTAAAAATACGAGCCATTCCACCCATCATATGATAGAGTACATGGCAATGGAAAAACCAATCTCCGTATTCTTCATTGTAAAACTCTATTGTTACTTGTTGCATTGGAGGAACATTTACAGTATGTTTTAAAGGCGAACGTGCTCCATTTTTAGTTATTACCCTAAAATAATGTCCGTGAAGATGCATTGGGTGGTGCATCATTGTCAAGTTATTTAAAGTAATTCTGGTAACTTCACCTCCCTTAATTTCAATTTTATCGGTCTCAGCTAGTGGGATACCATTTATACTCCATATGTAACGGTTCATGTTACCTGTAAGATTTAGCAACAGCTCAGTCGTTGGTAAATCAGCATTAAAATTGGTTTTTTCTTTTGCTTTTAGAAAATCGTAATTAAAATAGGTTTTACGGGTGTTGTAATCAAATTTAGTCGTGTCTTTTGATTCACTGTGCTGATGATGCATGTGTTGATCCATCTCCTTATCATCCATTGTACTCATCTTCATTGAGTCTGCTTTTAAGTTTCCGTCCTTGTTCATTTTACCCTCCATATTCATCTTCATTCCATATTTTTCTTTCAGATAGAGAGGTTTTTTTCTTTCTTTATTAGCAATCAGAGAAGGTGCACCCATTTTCATATCCATCTGAGCCATTTGTTGCATCATTGCTACTTTATCAGGCTGACCAATAACAGTTGCAGGGTAGAACTGACCTTTACCTAACTGAATTGTAGTATAGCCTGAACCGTCTTGTGCAGTTCCAATTATTTCCAAGACACCATCTGGAATCGTCACAATTACATCATAGGTTTCAGCGATAGCAAAAAGAAAACGACTTTTTGAAATAGGTTCAACATCGACTCCATCACTGGAAACTATTTGAGGATTACCTGCTCCAAAATCCATCCAAAAAAAAGTTGATGCAGAAGCGTTGATAAAACGAAGCCTCACTTTTTCGCCTTGTTTAAACTCGGGATATTTCACTACATCTTTTCCATTACTTAAAAATGCAGGGTAGTAAATGTCTGCTATGTCTGCGCCCTCCATACGATCACGCCACATTTTAAGCTGTGCTTCTAAAGCACCTCGTCTTATCGCTCGGCTCAGCGGGACGGAAGTTCCCTTTTTTACTTGATACCATTCATTGCCTCTTTTCAGGTTTCGCAATACATTTTCAGACTTCTCGTTTGTCCAATCAGACAAAACAAGCACCAACTCTTTGTCATATTCCAACAGTTTTTTCTTGGGCTGAATAACTATTGAACCATAAACGCCTTTTTGTTCTTGAAGCATGGTATGGGAATGATACCAATACGTGCCAGTTTGGTTAATAGGTATTCTATATTGAAAAGTCGTATTAGGTTTGATAGGTGGTGTTGTTAAATATGGAACACCGTCGAAGAAATTAGGAAGTATAATTCCATGCCAATGTACAGATGTTTCAACGTTCATTTTGTTGGTTACATTGATAATTGCAAGGTCACCTTCTTTAAACTCCAAAATTGGCCCAGGGATATCACCATTTATTGTCATGCCGCTTGCTGTCACTCCAGCCAAAGTGATCTTATTTTGATCTATGGTTAAGTTATATTCCTTAACGGGTCTACCATCTTCATTTCTGTCTTGCCCATTTGTTCCTACTTGAGCTGAAAGGATATTAGTAGACAATAAAAAAGATGTAAGATAAAAAAGTTTACTATTTATACTATTTCTCATTTTCAAGCCTTTCTATCATTCTTTTCATTTCTGCAATTTCTCTTTTTTGAGCTTTTATAATTTCATCTGCTAATTGCCTTACTTCTGGGTCTTCAATGGTTGCATTCTTACTAGTAAGAATAGCGATGGAATGGTGGGGAATCATTGCCCGCATCCACTTCACATCATAAATCGGTATTTGTTGCCTAACTAAAACTGTTGGAATCACCATTAACAAAATACTCCCGATAAGAAGTACGATGTTCTTTAACTTGTTTTTGTACATTTTACGCATAAACAAGAACATAATGATTGCCATTCCACCTATGCCGATTAATGTCATATACATTCTTGTCCAACTGAAAAAAACATGGCTCAATTCGTAAGTATTAAAGTACATGGTGATGTACATCGAGATTGCTGAACAAATCAGCATTAAGATAAATTTGGTGTAGTTTGATTTTTCCATTTTTGTTATTTTATGTTCGTTACAGTAAATAGAGTTATTCTTTTTAAAGTCAGATATATAACATCAACTATTGATGTATTTTAGTTTGATAAGCTGATTATTATTAATTGATATTACTGATGCATAATGTACACAAAATCAATTTAATGTAAAAGCGCTAAGTCTTTTACTTTTATTTAAAGCCAATTGGTCCCCGCTACCTTACGATTAGCGATACTGTATCGTGTGGGAAAGTGACATTAATATAACACGATTGTTTATTTCTAACTTAATCTATAAGGTGAAGTAATTTGGCCACACGAAGCAGTCGCTCGGTAGAGGTGGAATGCCTTTTTTTTTATAAGCCGCTGGGTTGTATTTGTAAGTCTTAGGTGGAAAGCTTGCGGTTAGACTTAATTATTTTTAAAATTAAATTCCACTCATATCTAATAAGTTGAATATAATTTGTTAAAAAAAAACTCAATCAACTAAAAAATAATGGGAACCATTACTTTGGTGTTTTCCCACATCATGCTGAGGTTTACATTGTATTCAAATGCGATGGTAAACTGTTCAACTGTTTGGTTTAAATCTTCAACTGGTACGTTTATTTTCAATACATCGTATTCTGGATTTCGGCTAACAACACCACCCCAACCTACTCCCCAACCATACAATTTACTGTTTAAAATAATGGTCCATTGGTTTTTTTGAGGGATAGTCCACATAGAATAAGTTCCAGGTTGTAAAACTTCTCCACCAAAATTAATTGTTTGGTTGGTAGTGAAAGTCGTAGCTTCATTTGCTCCTGTTCTCCATACTTCGCCATAAGGAACCAATTCACCAAATATTACTCGGTCTTTTTTATATGGTCTGCAATAAAAAACAGACAAATCCAAATCGTTCATTTTATAGGTAACAGTTGCTTCAGGGCTTGCTTTCTTTGTTTGAACCTTCATGTATTGAAATCCAAAGTAACCAGCAATAATTAAGATAACTAAAACAACTACAGACCATTTAAGAATTTTCATAAGACCTTTTTTAGAATTAACAGGGTAAATTTAGCAAATAAAAAGTCTCGCAATGCGGGACTTTTTATTTGAATGAAAATTATTTATTGATTGCGTTTTTGATTTCATCATCTATTGGTTGTCTGAAAACAATTTGGCTTTCAAAAACATCCATGATTACAAAATCACCCGAGCTGATCTTTCCTGCTAAAATATCCTTAGACAATTGGTTTAAAACCTGTCGTTGAATAACCCGTTTCACAGGTCTTGCTCCAAACTGAGGATCGTAGCCAATTTCTGCCAAGTAATCAATGGTTTCTTCTGTCGCATTTATTTCAATGTTGCTTTTAGCAGCCATTTGCTCCACCCATTTCAATTGCAGTTTTACAATCTGTTTCACCTGGGCTTTAGTCAAAGGAGTAAACATAATGGTTTCATCAATTCGGTTCAAAAACTCAGGGCGAATGGTTTTTCGCAACAAGCCAAGAACTTCTTTTTTTGTGCGTTCCATCACGGAATAAGCATTCGCCTCATCGTAGTTTTCAAAATTCTCTTGAATAATGGAAGCTCCTAAATTCGAAGTCATGATGATGATGGTGTTTTTAAAATTCACCAATCTCCCTTTGTTATCGGTCAATCTACCATCGTCTAAAACCTGCAACAACACATTGAAAACATCTGGATGCGCTTTTTCGATTTCATCGAGTAACACAACAGAGTAGGGGCGTCTTCTCACAGCTTCTGTCAATTGTCCGCCTTCATCGTAACCAACGTATCCCGGAGGTGCTCCCACCAATCTAGAAACGGAGTGTCGCTCTTGGTATTCACTCATGTCTATTCGCGTCATGGCATTTTCGTCATTAAACAAATAGTCGCTCAAGGCTTTGGCTAATTCTGTTTTTCCCACTCCAGTTGTTCCCAAGAAAATAAAAGAACCAATTGGTTTTCTTTCGTCTTGCATTCCGGCCCTACTTCTTCGAATGGCATCTGATACAGCTGCAATCGCCTCTTCTTGGCCAATCACTCGTTGGTGCAATTCAGCTTCTAAGTGCAAGAGTTTTTCTCGCTCACTTTGCAGCATTTTGCTGATTGGAATTCCAGTCCATCGGCTAACAACATCTGCAATTTCTTCGGCATCAACTTCTTCTTTGATCAAAGCAGCTTTTTTCTTTAATTCAGACAATTGCTTTTTGAAGTTTTCCAACTGATTTTCCTCTTCTTTCACTTTTCCGTAACGGATTTCCGCAACACGCTCATATTCTCCTGCACGCTCAGCTTGTTCTGCTTCAAACTTTAGTTGATCGATGTTTTCTTTAGCCTTTTGAATGCCGTCAACTATTTCACGTTCTGCTTGCCATTTCGCATTCAAGTTTTTTTGATTTTCTTGCAGGTTGGCAATTTCTTCATTCAATAGTTTTAGCTTCGCTTGATCTTTTTCTCGTTTAATCGCTTCACGTTCAATCTCTAATTGACGAATTTTTCGATCTAACTCATCTAATTCTTCTGGCTTAGAATTCATTTCCATGCGCAGTTTTGAAGCTGCTTCATCAATTAAATCAATTGCTTTGTCAGGAAGAAAACGATCTGTAATGTAGCGTTGCGATAACTCAACTGCAGCAATAATTGCTTCATCTTTTATTTGAACTTTGTGATGCGTTTCATACTTGTCTTTGATTCCTCTCAAAATTGAAATTGCATCTTCCGTATCGGGTTCATCAATCAACACTTTCTGAAACCTTCTTTCCAAAGCTTTATCTTTTTCAAAATACTTTTGGTATTCGTTCAAAGTTGTTGCACCAATTGCTCTCAGTTCTCCACGCGCCAAAGCGGGTTTCAAAATATTCGCTGCATCCATTGCACCTTCGCCTCCTCCGGCACCAACCAAGGTGTGAATTTCATCGATGAATAAGACAATTTCTCCTTCTGCTCCGGTTACTTCTTTAATGACGGATTTTAATCTTTCTTCAAATTCCCCTTTGTATTTAGCTCCAGCTAATAAAGCACCCATGTCTAAGGAATAGATTTGTTTGCTTTTTAAATTTTCAGGAACATCTCCGCTGATAATTCTATGTGCTAATCCTTCGGCAATAGCCGTTTTTCCAACACCTGGTTCACCAATTAAGATGGGGTTATTTTTCGTTCTTCTTGATAAAATTTGCAAGACTCTGCGTATTTCCTCATCCCTTCCAATTACTGGATCTAAGCGATTTTCATTGGCCAATTGGTTGAGGTTTAGCGCATATTTACCCAAAGCATTGTAAGTGTCTTCAGCAGTTTGAGAAGTTACTTTTTCTCCCTTTCTCAATTCATTGATGGCTGTTTTTAGCGCCTTTTCAGAAACACCGCTGTCTTTCAGCATTTGAGAAACTTGATCGCCACTTTTTAGAATTCCCAAAAGCAGGTGTTCAATCGAAACGTATTCGTCTTTTAACTCTTTCAAGTAATTTGTAGCATGATTGAGCGATTCAGTTGCTTTTTTAGAAAGGTATTGATCGCCACCACTCACAGTAGCATAAGTATCTAAAATTCTAGCATTTGCTTGCTGAATAATGCTGGGATTTAATCCCATTTTTTTCAATAGAAAAGGAGTGGCATTTTCATCCACTTCAAAAATAGCTTGCAATAAATGACCGTTTTCTATGGCTTGATGCTGCTTGTTCATAGCAAGCTGCTGTGCTTGTTGCACGGCTTCCTGCGATTTGATGGTATAGTTTTTAAAATTCATGGTGTATTGTTTTACACCGATTCCTTAGCAATTTATTTTCCATCTCAAATAAATTACTATAAATAGGAATTTATGTCAGGAAATTGACCTAAAATTGGATTTTTTAGTCTTTTTAAGACAAAATGGCTGAATTTTAAAGGTTGTAATTTAGAAAATAATAAGATACTTAATGTTTCTAATTCAGAATCAATTAATTCTTAAGAACCCTATTTTACTCCTCAAAATTCACATCAGCATCTAAGTTCCATAAGACAAAGCTCCAAACATCCGCCCATTCCTCAATTACTTTTTCAGTTGGTTTTCCAGCTCCGTGTCCGGCATTCACATCCACACGAATCAACACAGGATTTTCTCCGCTGTGCTTGTCTTGCAATTCTGAAATAAATTTAAAAGAATGTGCAGGAACAACTCGGTCGTCATGGTCTGCAGTTGTTACCATTGTAGCAGGATATTTAACTCCTTCTTTAATGTTGTGCAATGGGGAATATTTGTAAAGGTTCTCAAAACTTTCTTTACTTTCTTCGCTGCTTCCATATTCACCAGCCCAAGCCCAACCAATAGTAAACTTATGGTAGCGCAACATATCCAAAACTCCCACACCTGGAAGTGAAACTTTCATCAAATCCGGGCGCTGTGTCATTACAGCTCCGGCTAATAATCCACCATTCGATCGACCGTGAATCGCAAGTTTTTCTGAAGAAGTGTATTTTTTTTCGATCATGTATTCAGCAGCTCCAATAAAATCATCGAATACATTTTGCTTGTTAAACTGCCATCCCGCTTTGTGCCATGCTTCTCCATACTCATTTCCACCTCTTAAATTCACAACGGCATAAATCCCACCTTGTTCTAAAAATACAGTGTTCACAACAGAAAATCGCGGCGTGATACTGATGTTGAATCCGCCATAACCATAAAGAAAGGTAGGATTACTACCATCCATAGCAATTCCTTTTTTATGAGTGATGAAAATTGGAACTTTTGTACCGTCTTTACTTTCAAAAAATACTTGTTCAGTCATATAATTCGACTTATCAAAAGCTGTTTTTGGTTCAAAAAACACTTCAGAATTGTTGTTGGCAACATCGTATTTAAAAATTGTAGTAGGGTAGGTGTAAGATGAAAAAGAGTAGAATGCGGTATTTTCATCTTTGTCTCCACTAAAATTAGCAATGCCAATTCCAGGCAATTTTATATCGTATAAATAGTTGCCTGATAAGTCATACACTTCCAATTTGCTTTGCACATCTTTCATGTAAGATGCGATGATTTTATCGCCTGCAATGCTTACACCATTTAAAACATAGTCTTTTTCAGCAATAAATGGTTTCCAATTTTCTTGTGCTATTTCTTTAAAATCTGCTAGAGCAACCATTCCATTGGGTGCATTGTAATTTGTTTGTACTAAAAACTTTCCATCACCCAAGTGGTCTATCAAACTATTTTCGGTTTCATAATCACTTACCATTATTTTAAAATCACTTTTATTTTTTAGGTCTTTGATTTGAATGGCATTTCCATGAGTAGATTCTGAAGTACTGATGATTAGAAACTGTTCATCGTCTGTTACACCTGCTCCAGCATTTCTTTGAGGATGCTTCTTGTCTTTGTAAATTAATTTATCTTCTGTTTGAGCCGTTCCTAATTCATGATAGTAAACGGTGTGAAATTCATTCTTTCCGCTATAGTCCGAACCTTCTTTTGGTGGCTCATAAGCAGAGTAGTAGAAGCCATTTCCTTCCCAACTAATGCCACTGAATTTTACCCACTTCACAGCATCGTCTAAAACTTTTTTGTTGGCTAATTCCATTATTTTTATCTCAACCCAATCCGATCCTGCTCTAGAAATTCCATAAGCCA
>TARA_R110002096_G_scaffold151508_1_pt1 | contig 15633 bp, 15 predicted proteins | sample TARA_R110002096 | Tara Oceans TARA_R110002096 (sample SAMEA4397295) | marine metagenome | biome: Polar Biome; feature: [DCM] deep chlorophyll maximum layer (ENVO:01000326); material: water (ENVO:00002006), including particulate matter (ENVO:01000060) such as... | depth 35 m | reverse complement strand
AGAATTAAGGCATAAGTATGATTTAGATATTTTATTATATCATACGAACATGGCAAGAAGTAGTTATTATTATCATCATAAAAGAAGTCTTTTAGTTGATAAATATAAAGAGATAAAACTACTGATTCATCAAATATATCATCGTCACAAAGGAAGATATGGCTATAGAAGAATCTCTTTAGAAATCAACAAAATAGGCACTCTAATAAATCATAAAACAGTACTCAAGTTAATGCGTGAATTAGGTTTAAAAAGTTTAGTCAGAGCTAAAAGATACAAGTCTTATAAAGGGCGAATAGGAGAAACAGCTCCTAATATATTACAACGAAATTTCAAAGCTATTAGGCCAAATAAAAAATGGGCTACCGATATTACAGAATTTAAAGTTTTAGGAAAAAAACTATATCTATCTCCAATAATTGATCTCTTTAATAGAGAAATAATAAGTTATCAATTATCTGAAAAACCTGATTTTAAACAAGTAGCTATTATGCTGAAAAACTCTTTTAAGAAAATACCAGATCAAACAAATTTAATATTACATTCAGATCAAGGATGGCAGTATCAAATGAAACAGTATCGAAGATTATTAACAAAAAAAGGAATTACTCAGAGTATGTCTCGTAAAGGAAATTGTTTAGATAACGCTGTGATAGAAAATTTCTTCGGTATTCTAAAATCTGAATTGTTTTATATAAATAAATATAAGTCGATATCTCAGTTAAAAAAAGAGATTAAAGTGTATATAAAATATTATAATAATGAGAGAATTAAACAAAATTTAAATGGAATGAGCCCGATTGAATATCGAGCTAATTATTATCAAAATTAATTATAAATTTGTCTAAACATTTGGGTGCACTTCATTTTCTATTCGTATTATTTTTGCTAAATAAGTTGCTTAAAACAGGTTGTAATTCTCCTCTTTTCTATATAAAATTACTTATTACAAACTAATGAGACACGCTATATGTAAGAAGGTATTATAAAGTCTAATCTTTAACTTTTGTAAACTATATATCTTAATGTACATATTAACACTACTAAAGTAGATTTGGCTATTCCTTTCATAGATTTGGAAAAGTTTTGATGAACTGATATATGCATCTTTGCGGTGTAATTTTTAAACATAAAAAAATGAACACAAAAAAAGTATGGTTTATTACAGGAGCATCTAAAGGCCTGGGTTTAATATTAGTAAAAAAGTTATTAACTAATGGATTTAATGTTGCTGCGACTTCAAGAAATAAACAAGCTCTAATTAATGAAATTGGAAAGGAAAACGAAAACTTCTTACCTATTGAAATGGACTTAACTCAAAATGAGAATGTTAAAAAAGCTATCGAGGCAACAATTGTTCACTTTGGGCAAATAGACATTATAGTTAATAATGCAGGCTATAGCCAAATAGGAACATTGGAAGAATTAACAGAAGTAGAAGTAAGAAATAATTTCAATGTAAATGTCTTTGGCTCACTAAATGTAATTCGTAATGCTGCGCAATATTTGCGGAAACAACAATCTGGTCATATTTTTAACATAGCTTCAATTGGCGGGTATACCGGTAACTTTGCAGGGTTTGGTATTTATTGTTCTACAAAATTTGCAGTAGCTGGGTTTACAGAAGCACTTGCTGAAGAAATGAAACCATATAACGTGAATACCACATTGGTTTATCCTGGGTATTTTAGAACTAATTTTTTAGCCGAAGGTTCTGTTCAAACACCAGCTAATCCTATTGCCGAATATAAAGCAGCTCGTGAAATGGAGCGCATGCATTTAGATGATATAAACGGTAATCAACCTAATAATCCAGAAAAAGCGGCCAATGTTCTTATCTCTTTAAGCCAAAAAGAAAATCCACCTGTACATTTTTTTATGGGAGAAGATGCCTATCACTATGCTAATCTGAAAATTGAAACTATTCAAAAGGCAATGGAAGAACATATAATTTTGGCAACGTCAACAGGGTTTAAGGATTAAATTATGGCCAAAAAAACGGTTGAAGAAACAAAAGAATATTTGGGTTTCATAAGATGTACATATCAGAGATCATCTACTTCAAAATAATAGATATAATAAAGCTAGAGGGAATAAAAAAAGTGCATATAAAATAATAGCAAATCATATTTATTATAAAGAAGATATAGGGTTCTCGGCCGATGAAGAATTTAAAAATGGAATCTTTTACCACGCAGGTATGGTATTATATAAAGAAAACTAATTACTAAATTTAAAGAATGAAAACGATATATCGATTTAAATCTCTTAGTGAATTTCATAGCTATAGTAATTTACCTAAACCAGAGCACCCATTGATTAGTTTAGTAGATTATAGTATAGTAAACTACCCAACAGATTCCAATGAAATTAAATGGATACAAGATTTTTATTCTATTGGTTTAAAACGAAACGTGAGTGGAAAGTTTAATTATGGACAGCAAAAATATGATTTTGACGAAGGAGTATTGTCTTTTGTTGCACCACAACAAACTCTAAACATTCAAATAAATCAAAATGTAAAAGTAAATGCATCTGGGTGGTTATTACTCATCCATCCAGATTTTTTATGGAATACACAATTAGCAAAATCCATTAAAAATTTTGATTTCTTCGGTTACTCTGTTAATGAAGCACTTTTTTTGTCGGAAAAAGAAGAAAATAATTTAGTGGAAATATCGAAAAATATACAAAGAGAATATCAAACTAATATTGATAAATTCAGTGAAAATATAATCATTTCACAGATTGAGCTATTACTAAATTACGCTGAACGTTATTACGAGAGACAATTTATAACAAGGAAAATTGCGAATCACCAAATCCTTATAAGATTGGAAAAAAGCTTAAACAACTATTTCAATAATAAAAAAATGCTAATTAATGGAATTCCGACTGTTACTCAAATTGCTAATGATTTAAATCTTTCACCTAATTACTTAAGCAGTATGCTAAAAATTATTAGTGGGCAGAGTACCCAACAACACATACAGAATAAGCTAATTGAGAAGGCTAAAGAAAAATTATCAACTACAGAACTAAGTGTGAGTGAAATTGCATTTGAATTAGGCTTTGAACACCCTTCGTCATTCAGTAAATTATTTAAAAGTAAAACAAGTATTTCTCCTATTATATTTAGACAATCTTTTAACTGAAGTACTACCGCTAAGTTGTATAATAGGGTGTTACAGTTGCCAACAAATTAAACTTGTTTCACCTTTCCTTCTTAATACTATTTCATATTGGTGAATGGTCAATTTGCGTAACAACAGATTCGCAACGAATTGATTGAAAAATAAAAGTGTAATTTCATTAGATAATTTTCTTTTAGTGAAAAAAGCTTACTATTTAGTTGTTAACTCCCAGTCTGATCGATTTGATCTTATGCTGGTCTAACTTGGTTCGAATTGCTCTCTACAAAAGGTCTTTTCCGTAATTTTTTAGCAAGTCTTGATTTTCTATCTGAATCCTGATTTTTAGAATGTTATCTGAGTTTTAGGATATGCAAATTGCTATTCAACGAAGAAACGACATCCATTTCTAAAGGAAAAGCCTGCACAACAATTAAGTTACAATGCCAAGTTATAGAATACTAAATTAGTATTAGTATAGCTAAAACATATCTTAAAATTTTGTTAAAATTATAAAATATTAATGAACGTTCATTCTTTTTTATATATTTGCATTGTAAAACTAAATAAATTAAGTAAATGAAAAAGTTGTTTTGGAACATTATTAAAATTATTCTTGCGCTCTTTATGATTTATGGAGGAGTACAGCATTTTATGAAACCAGATTTTTATATCCCGTTTGTCCCTTCATTTTTACCGTATCCAATGGCTATAATCTATATCTCCGGCATCATTGAAATTGTTCTGGGTATTGCATTATTGTTAAGCAAAAAATACGCTAAATTGGGAGCTTTGGGAGTACTTGTTTTAATGATTCTGTTTTTGCCAATTCACATCTGGGACGTATTTTCTGAAAACCCTGCGATAGGCAGTTATGACGCCGCCTTAATCAGACTACCTATACAATTTGTACTAATTGCATTGGCATGGAAAGTCTATAAAGTATTATTTACGAAGAAAATTTAATGAATATTGATATGGCTAAGAAAGAAAAAATAACGGATAAAAAAAGTGCTCTACTGAACGCTACCCTAGCATTGGTCAATGATCATGGCTTTCATGATGCTCCAATGTCTAAAATTGCAAAACTAGCAGGAGTAGCACCAGCCACTATCTACCTTTATTTTGAAAATAAACAAGACCTGATCAATACCCTTTATCTTGAAGTAAAGTCGTCCTTTAGCGATAATGCTTTTAAGGGCTACAATGAGGATTCATGCGTTAAAAAAGGTTTTGAAATAATTTGGTATAATGTTGCCAACTATAAATTGAATCAAATAAATGAAGCCACATTTTTGTCGCAATGTGATAACACACCTATGATAGACGAAGAGATTAGGAAAGAAGGGTTAAAGCATTTGCAACCTTTACTTGATTTATGGGAAAGAGGGAAAAAGGAAGGTATTATAAAACCTCTTTCAATCTTTATCCTTTACGCTTATACGATATATCCCTTGTCATTTTTAATGGCTATGCAGGAGAGAAATCTTTGTGGATTGAAAAAAGAAGTACTAGACGAAACTTTTCAAGTTGCTTGGGATGCCATAAAAGTTTAATATTTTTTTATTCAAAAAAAAGAATGAATGTTCATTTGTAAATTTAATAAAACATGGAAAACAAAACAAGCCTTATGAAAGGGTTACAGGAAATCTTTTCTGCAACTTTTGCAGGTGCTGAACAGCACTTGGTACATGCTACGATCAACGAATATAGCGGGTTCTCTAAATTGGCACAACGTATGCGATCTGAATTTGAAGATGAAATTTTCGATGCCAAAATTCTGATGAATAGAATTTTGGATTTGGGAGGAATACCAATTCCTGAACATCAATCCTTACCTATTTATTTAGATGTAACGCAGTAACTTGAATAAGAATTGGAGGAACAGCTTATTGTCTTAACTCGATTGGAGGAATTAATAATACTGTCCGAAAACGACGGTGCAGCCAGAATGGTTTTTGAAGATTTCCTAAAGAACGAAACCTTACATACAAGTTGGTTATAACAATAAGTAAGCTTAATTAGTAAAGTTGGTTTACAAATTATTTAACAGCACAAATGTAAACTGTAAAACATAATTGGTTAAGAAATATAATAAAAAAATTATTAAATATAAAATAATAATAATCATGAAAAATTTATATACAGCGAATGCAATTGCAACCGGTGGTCGAGAAGGTCGTATCAAATCGGATGATGGAGTATTGAACTTTAAAGTAGAGATCCCCAAGGAAATGGGAGGACGTGGTGGAGCCTTTACCAATCCGGAGCAACTTTTTGCAGCAGGTTATGCAGCTTGTTTTGATAGTGCACTAAATCTTGTGGCTAGAACGCAGAAAATCAAGCTTGTAAATACTTCCGTGTCAGCCTCGGTTAGTATCGGTCAAAATGATGAAGGTGGTTTTTCGCTTGCCGTCGATCTTGCCGTTTCTATTCCCGAAATAGAACGGGAAACAGCACAAAAATTACTTGACCGTGCGCATCAAGTTTGTCCCTATTCCAATGCAACTAGGGGCAATATTGAAGTGAATTTAAATTTATTATAAAAATTATCAACATGAATAAAGCAATCATTTTAAACAATCGCCCAATCGGAAAACCGGAACTCTCGGATTTTAAATTTTTAAATGAAGACATCCCTGAAATTACAAATGGTGAAATTCTTTTAAAAACAAAATTCGTTTCTGTAGATCCTTATCTGAGAGGGCGGATGAGCGATGCCGAATCGTATGTGGAGCCTTTTGAACTTCAAAAAGTTATGAACTCGGGAGCCATAGCCGAAGTTGTTGCTTCCAAAATGGAAAAATATAAGGTAGGAGATTTTGTTTCGGGCTCTTTGGAATGGAAAGAATATCAAACGTCAAAAGGCAGTGGGCTGTTAAAAATAGACGGGACAATAGCTCCGTTATCTGCCTATCTGGGTGTTTTGGGAATGACCGGACTAACGGCCTACCTTGGGCTAACAGAAATAGGAGTGCCTCAAAAAGGAGAAACCATAGTGGTATCTGGTGCCGCTGGTGCCGTCGGCAGTATTGTTGGTCAAATAGGAAAAATATTAGGTTGTCGAGTTGTGGGAATAGCTGGTACTGATGAAAAGGCAGCAATGCTAAAAACAAAATTTGGTTTCGATGATGTTATCAATTATAAAACGACTAAAAATATAAAGGAAGCAATTGCCACCGTTTGCCCAAATGGGGTTGACGTTTATTTCGATAACGTTGGGGGTGATATTTCAGATAGTGTGCGTGCTAACATCAACAAGTTCGGTCGAATAATTGTTTGTGGTGCTATTTCGGTTTACAATGAAACGTCCCTTCCATCGGGACCGAGGGTAGAATATTCCTTGATAAGGAAAAGTGCCCTCATGCAAGGGTTCATAATTGGAAATTATGCGAAGAAGTTTCCGGAAGGAGTAAAACAATTATCAAAATGGCTTCAGGAAGGTAAACTAATTTATACTGAAACCATTGTAGAGGGATTCGATGCAATTCCCCAAGCATTTATAGACCTTTTTGATGGCAAGAATAAAGGCAAAATGGTAGTGAAAATGTAATTGTAAACATATTTTAATAAAACACAGAATGAATTCAAATTATAAAAACATACTTTCTCCTTTTACTTTTCCCGTTTCCGGCATAGAAATAGCGAACCGAATAGTATTGGCTCCCATGACTACCTTTTCGGGTAATGAGGATGGAACAACTACAGATGAAGAGGTGGCATATTATCGTGAACGGAATGAATCGGCTGGACTATTGATCTCCGCTTGCGCCTATGTAATTAGACATGGTAAGGGGTTTCATGGTCAAATTGGTGCCGATTCTGATGAATTAATTCCAAGCTTGAAAAGAATAGCTGATGTTTTGAAAGCTAATGGTAACAAAGCTGTACTTCAGATATATCACGGGGGAAGAATGTCGCCTCCTGAAGAACTCATCGACGGACAATCTATTAGTGCCAGTGCTGTTGCAGCCGAGAGAGAAGGGGCACCAGTTCCACGAGAAATGACTGCAACTGAAATAGAAGAAACGATTGTGGCTTTTGGTGAAGCTACTGGTAGAGCAATAAAGGCTGGTTTCGATGGGGTAGAAATACATGGCGCAAATACTTATCTATTGCAGCAGTTTTTCTCACCACATTCCAATCGTAGAACAGATAAATGGGGAGGAGATTTGATGAAGAGAATGACTTTCCCACTAGCAGTAGTTGATGCTGTAAAAAAAGCGGCTGCACTTTCATCGCATCCATTTCTTGTTGGATACCGTATTTCACCCGAAGAAATGGAAAATCCTGGTATCACAATGGAAGATACACTTCATTTGGTGGAAGCTCTTTCGCGGAAACAATTAGATTACCTTCATGTTTCTGTGATGGATTTTTGGGCAGGTTCCATGCGGGATGAAATGGATACAGAGGCTCGTGCCTCACTAATTGTAGCTAAAGTAGGTCATATTCTACCTGTTATTGGTGTAGGAAGTATTCACACACCAGAAGATGCAGAAAGAGTTCTTGCTGCTAACATTCCATTGGTAGCCATGGGCAGGGAACTCTTAATGGATCCGGATTGGTTGACTAAAGTAAAAAATAATGCTGTTGGCCAAATAAGAACGGAACTGGATGTAAATACTCAAGACTTATTGAAGATACCCACTCCACTTTGGGATGGACTTCTTTCAAGAACAGGCTGGATGCCAATGAAAAAATAATCAATACGAACTATTTAATTTTTAAATATCTAAAACAAAAAATACATGAACAATTTTAAATTTAAAAATCCAACAGAAATATTATTCGGCAAAGGCCAAATAGAAAATCTGTCAAAAGAAATTCCCGAAAATTCAAAAATATTAATGTTATACGGAGGTGGTAGTATTAAGAAAAATGGTATTTACGAACAAGTGAAAAATGCCCTTTCTGCATTCGAAATAGTCGAATTTGGGGGTATTCCTGCCAATCCGGAATATGAAGTATTGATGGATGCTTTGGAAATTATCAAAGCACAAAAAATCACCTTTTTACTAGCCGTTGGTGGCGGATCTATAATTGATGGAACAAAATTTCTGTCGGCAGCAGCTAAATATGAAGGCGAAACGCCATGGGATATTTTATCGCAGCGGAAACCAGTTTTTAATGCCTTGCCGTTTGGAACAGTATTGACGTTACCGGCAACAGGTTCGGAAATGAACTCCGGTTTTGTGATTACGCGCAGAGCAACAAAAGAGAAATTAGCAACCGGTGGACCGGCATTGTTTCCAAAGTTCTCCATTCTCGATCCACAAGTGATAAGTTCTATTCCACAAAAACAAATTGCAAACGGACTGGCTGATTCATTTACGCACGTGCTGGAGCAATATATGACCTATCCAAATCAGTCGCTGTTACAAGATCGGTTTGCCGAAAGCATTTTGCAAACAATAATAGAAATAGCTCCTGTCATTCTGAAAGATGCAACGAATTACGATGCTGCTTCCAATTTTATGTGGAGTTGTACCATGGCATTGAACGGACTAATCGGGCAAGGCGTTCCTCAAGATTGGGCTATACATATGATGGGACACGAACTTACTGCTATGTTTGGCATTGATCATGCACAAACGCTGGCCATTATCGCACCAAGCCATTATCGTTTTAATATTGATAGCAAAAAAGAAAAATTGGCTCAATATGCCGAACGTATTTGGGGAGTTAGCGAGGGATCTGTTTTGGAAAAAGCAAATATTGGTATAGACAAAACGGAAGCGTTTTTCCATTCGTTGGGAATAAAAACCCGACTTTCGGAATATTCTTCGGATTATGCTGGAACAGCTGAAAAAATTTCTGCACGTTTTAGCGAACGAGGCTGGATGGGTCTAGGAGAACTTCAAAAAGTGACACCTGACAATGTATCTGAAATAGTAAAAATGAGTTATTAACATTTTAGGCTGGAAAAGATGAAAACAAGAACAATTGGAAAAAGCGATTTGAAAGTATTTCCCATTGGCCTCGGAGCCATGGGCATGTCGGAATTCTATGGGGAAACCGATGAGAAACAAAGTATTAAAACATTGCATAAGGCATTGGATATTGGGGTCAACTTTATCGACACGGCAGATGTTTATGGCATAGGAGCTAACGAAGAACTTCTTCGGAAAGCCTATAGCGACCGTTGGAATAATTTGGTGCTGGCTACAAAGTTCGGATTTGTAAGAGATAAGAAGAATCCAGAGGTGCGTGAACTAAGTGGTTCTCCTGAGTATGTAAAAAGTGCTTGTGAAGCGAGTTTAAAACGATTGGGCAGAGAGACAATTGATTTGTATTACCTGCATCGTGTGGATCCCAATACACCTATTGAAGAAACAGTTGGAGCTATGGCGGAACTGGTTAAAGAAGGAAAAGTTAGATATATAGGACTTTCAGAAGTATCAGGAGACACACTAAGGCGTGCCAATAAGGTTCATCCTATTACTGCGGTGCAGACCGAGTATTCTATCTGGTCGCGTGATGTAGAGAAAACTACAATGTCCGTTATTGAGGAATTGGGGATTTCATTGGTGCCTTACAGTCCATTAGGCAGAGGTTTTTTGTCAGGCAAGATCAGAGACACCTCAGAACTATCCGAGAATGATTTCCGACATACCGTGCCGCGTTTTCAAAAAGAACACTTCGAAAGCAACAAGCTTCTTTTAAGCCGTATTGAGCAGTTAGCTAATATGAAAAAGATAACACCTGCACAATTGTCCTTAGCCTGGTTATTACACAAAGCAGAAAATATAATTCCCATTCCAGGTACCAAGCATGAAAAATACTTGATTGAAAACGCCAAAGCCGTTGACGTTAAGCTTACCCAAGATGAGATGCTGTATTTAGATGATACTTACAGCACGGTGGCTGGCGAACGCTACAACGATATGGGTATGAAATTTACAAATTTATAGTAGTTTTTTTTTAAAACCGGAAAAGATGAAAACAAGAACGCTTGGGAAAAGCGATTTAAAAGTATTTCCCATTGGTCTCGGAGCCATGGGCATGTCAGAATTCTACGGGAAAACTGATGAGAAGCAAAGTATTAAAACCTTGCATAAGGCATTGGACATTGGGGTCAACTTTATCGACACTGCAGATGTTTATGGCATAGGAGCTAACGAAGAACTTCTTCGGAAAGCCTATAGCGACCGTTGGAATAATTTGGTGTTGGCTACAAAGTTCGGGTATGTGAGAAATAAGGAAAATCCTGAAGGACGACAAAGAAATGGTTCACCCGAGTACGTAAAAAGTGCTTGTGAAGCAAGTTTAAGACGATTGGGCCGTGAGGTAATCGATTTGTATTACCTGCATCGTGTGGATCCCAATACGCCTATTGAGGATACTGTTGGTGCAATGGCAGAACTTGTAAGAGAAGGAAAAGTTAGATATATAGGACTTTCAGAAGTATCGGGAGATACACTAAGGCGTGCCCATAAAGTTCACCCTATAACGGCGGTACAGACCGAGTATTCTATCTGGTCGCGGGATGTAGAGAAAACTACAATGTCCGTTATTGAGGAGTTGGGGATTTCATTGGTGCCCTACAGTCCATTAGGCAGAGGTTTTCTGTCAGGCAAGATTAAGGACACTTCAGAATTATCCGAGAATGATTACCGGCATACCGTGCCTCGTTTTCAAAAAGAAAATTTTGAAAGTAACAAACGACTTTTCAGCCGAATTGAGCAGTTAGCTAATACAAAAAAAATAACACCTGCACAATTGTCCTTAGCCTGGTTATTATACAAAGGAGAAAATATAATTCCTATTCCGGGTACCAAGCATGAGAAATACTTGATCGAAAATGCAAAAGCTGTTGGCGTTGAAATTACCCCAGAAGAGATGCAGTATTTGGATGATACCTACATTTCGGTGGCTGGCGAACGCTACAACGATATGGGCATGAAATTTACAAATTTATAAATAGAACCTTTAAAAATAGAAAAAATGAAAGATGAAATATTAAATGCAGTAAACCCTGCATCGCAACAGATATTTGAACATGTTGCGAGTACACCCCAAAGCGAACTTCCAAAAATGGTTGAAAAGGCAGCTCTGGCTCAAAAGAAATGGGCTGCTCTAACTTACCAAGAGAGAGGTCTCTATCTAAAAAAATTAAAAAATCTCGTTATCGAACGAGGAGAAGAAATAGCAGAAACTGTCTCAAAAGGTATGGGAAAACCCTTGGTAGAATCATACTTGTTTGGTGTTAACCTAGTGGCAGAAGACCTAGAAGAATATAGCGAAAAAGCCGGAATATATTTGGCGGATGAAGATGTTCCAACACCTGCATATCTTGGAGATAATAAAAAAGCACTTGTTCGTTATACCCCTCGTGGAGTAGTAGCTGTTATAGCTCCATGGAACTTTCCGTTTGGTTTAGCAATGTCTCCTGTAATCACAGCCCTCGCAGCAGGAAATTCAGTGGTTTTAAAACCAACTTCTGCAGTTCCTATGATAGGTAAAGTGATCGAAAATCTGTTCAACGATACATTTTCTGATTTTGATGGATTAGCACAAGTTGTTCATGGAAAAGGTAGTTTGGGAAGTGATTTGGCCACAACCAAGGGAATAGATTTTGTTGCCTTTACTGGATCTACACAAATAGGTCGTCAACTACAGAAACAATTGGCCGAAAATTTGACGCCTTCTTTGTTGGAGCTTGGAGGAAGTGACCCTTTAATCGTTACGGATGATGCCAACTTAACACGTGCTGCAAAAGCCACTGTATTCGGTCGTTTTTCCAATAACGGGCAAATATGTGAAGCAGTAAAACGCGTTTATGTAAATGAAAAAGTTGCAGATACATTTATTGCAAACGTAAAAAAAGAGGTTGAAGCAATTACTTCGGGGGAATATACCACACCATCAAATGATGTAGGTCCATTGGCTAATGCAAGAGGTGTCGATACATTGAGGGAGCAATTACAAGACGCATTGGACAAAGGAGCGAAACTAATTGCAGGAGGTTTCCCAAAAAGTAATGATACCCTATTTTGGCCAGCTACCGTTTTGATCAATGTAGATCACAGCATGCGTGTTATGCAAGAAGAAGTGTTCGGTCCAATATTGCCAATTCAAATCGTAAAGGATGATGAAGAAGCCATAGCGTTAGCTAATGATTCTGAATATGGTCTAGATGCTTATGTGTTCAGTAGTGATATGGAAAGAGCCCATAAAATTGCAAATCAGTTACAGGCAGGTTCTGTAGATATTAATGAAGTATTGGTTCATTATGCAGTATCAGGAATACCGTTTGGAGGTGTGAAAAACTCTGGTATCAATCGTTATCATGGAAAAATAGGTCTGCAGTTATTCGCTAATTATAAAGGTATGGTAATTGACAGTGGAGAGAAAGATACCGAAGCACTTTGGTTTCCATATTCTGAAGAAAAACTACAAGGAGCTAAACAGCTTTTGGAACAGTTGAAATAAATATAATAATTAATAAAATTGAAAAAATGGAAATATTAATCGTATTAACATCCCATGCATTATTGGGAAATACTGGTGATAAAACCGGATTTTGGATAGAAGAATTTGCAACGCCTTATTATTATTTAATAGATAATGGTGCCAATGTAATCTTGGCATCACCAGAGGGAGGTCAACCTCCTATCGATCCTACGAGTGATAAACCGGAAAATCAAACAGAATCCACCAAACGGTTTAAAAATGACGAGGCATTACAGGAAAAACTAAGTAAAACGCTTAAACTATCCGAGATATCTACCAAGGAATATGACGCAGTATTCTATCCAGGTGGTCACGGTCCTTTATGGGATTTGGCAGAGAGTGAAGTTTCGGCGAGGTTGATCGAGAGCTTTTATAACGCCAATAAACCTGTCGCCTTTGTATGCCATGCTCCTGCAGCCCTGAAAAATGTAAAAAATATTTCGGGTGAACCACTCGTAAAAGAAAAAAAAGTAACTGGATTTACAAATTCAGAGGAAGAACTGGTTGGTCTTACCAATGTTGTACCTTTTCTTGTTGAAGACATGTTGAAGGAAAAAGGAGGTATATATAGCAAATCAAATGATTTTGAGGCCTATGCCTTGGAAGATGGGTTGCTCATCACAGGACAAAACCCAGCCTCTTCTCAAAAAGTGGCAGAATTATTATTAACCAAATTGGAGTCTAAAAAATAGGTTGTTTTGGTCATTCTATGATGTAAAATCACAGAGGCATCTTCCTTACTCTTCAGTGAAGAGGAAGGAAGATGGACTAGATTACAGACTCATTAACAAATTAAAAGAATTTATATTTTATGATAAAAGTCGTAGCCAAGAATTTTGCTAAAGAAAATAAAATTGATAAAATTTTAGAACTGGCAAAGGAATTAGTAGAAAAAACAGTAAAAGAAGTAGGTTGCATCAAGTATGAAATGTACCAAAATACAAAAGAGCCAACAGAACTAATAATGTTAGAAGAATGGGAAACAGAAGAAGATTTAAACAATCATATGTCTTCAGAACATTTTAAAAGAATAATTCCTCAGATGGCTGAGTATTTGAGAAAAAAGGCAGAAATTAATATATACAAAAAAGTCATTTAAACTTTTGATAGAATGAAAGAAAACAAATAAAATATACTAATAGTTACTGAAAGTATAGACCATGAAATATAAATAAGGCTCTGTGTATTTTTAGTTAATACTATTTTCTATTGAAAAAAATAGTATTAACTAATTGGTATAAGTCTTATTAGGCTATGGTGGTCGGCTTCTTTCCAAAAGTGACCACTACTCTATTATTTAATCAATTGGATGCTAAAAATCAGCTTTTATAATCGCAGGATAATCTATTCTAAAGTAATCTTCCACCTTGGATAAACATTCCACTAAAACTAAAAATGATATGTCAAAATTATATTCATCCTATACCCTTCGAGGATTGGAATTGTCAAACAGAATTGTAGTATCACCAATGTGCCAATATAGTGCAGAAAATGGCTTGGCAAATGACTGGCACCTTGTACATCTAGGTTCGCGTGCTGTTGGAGATGCCGGACTCGTTTTTACGGAAGCAGCGGCAGTTTCACCAGAGGGAAGGATCTCACCATCAGACCTAGGAATTTGGTCGGATGAACAAATAGAACCCTTAAAACGTATCACAACCTTTATTAAAGCACAAGGTGTTTCGTCAGGCATCCAGTTGTCTCATGCTGGTAGAAAGGCAAGCTGCCAGCCGCCTTGGGAAGGAGGAAAACAAATTAGCCCAATAGCAGGTGGTTGGCAAACTGTTGCCCCGACGCCTATGCCATTTTATGAGGATGATATTACACCTGTGGAATTGTCTATTGAACAAATTCAAACTATCATACAGTCATTCGTAAATGCTGCAAAAAGAGCCGTGTGCGCTGGATTCGATATTATTGAGATACATGCAGCACATGGGTATCTGTTGAACCAATTTTTATCGCCACTAACAAATAAAAGAGAGGATAAATATGGAGGTTCATTTAAAAACCGTATGCGCCTATTGATTGAAGTAACTAAAGGTATCCGTTCTTTAATACCGCAAGAAATGCCCCTTTTTGTACGCATTTCAGCCGAAGAATGGGCACCTGGTGGTCACACTATAGACGAGTCTGTGGAAGTAGCAAAATTGTTAAAAACAAACGGAGTCGATTTGATAGATTGTTCCTCTGGAGCAGTGGTAAGAGAACAAAATATTCCAGTAAAAGCAAACTATCAAGTTCCTTTTGCCGAAAGGATCAGGAAGGAAGTAAACATTGCGACGGGTGCTATAGGTTTAATTACGGATGTCTATCAGGCCGATGATATTTTGGACAGAGATGAAGCCGATTTAATTTTTATAGGTAGGGAGATGCTACGAAATCCCTATTTCTCATTAATAGGAGCAGATCAAGTGCATATCGTACCAAATTGGCCTAAACAATATGAAAGAGGAAAACCTAGAAAATAACTATTAAAAACAAAAGAAATGAATAACGAGAAAAAAAATGTATTGGTAGCTGGTGCTAATGGCACCACAGGAAGGATCATTATTGATATACTTCAAAAATCAGGCACCTATAAACCAGTTGCCATGGTTAGTCAGCAAAAGCAAAAAGAGCATTTTGAAAGCGAAAATGTTACGACGGTACTAGCAGATTTAGAAGAGGACTTGAGCCAAGTGGTCACCCAAATTAATAAAATCATTTTCGCCGCTGGGTCAAAAGGCAAAAACGTAGTTGGTGTAGACCAAGAAGGAGCTAAACGATTAATCGATGCGGCAAGACAAGCTGGAATCGAAAAATTCGTGATGTTAAGTTCTATGGGAGCAGATAATCCTTCCAAAAATAAAGATCTTGAAGCGTACTTGAAAGCAAAACAAAACGCCGATGAGCATTTGCGGGCAAGTGGTTTGGGTTATTCTATCGTTAGACCAGGACAATTGACAAATGAAGATGGTAAGGGAAGAATCGAACTCGGTTCCAAATTGAACAAAAGCGGTAGTATATCAAGATCCGATGTTGCCGAAACCCTAGTTGAAGTTTT
>TARA_R110002096_G_scaffold24760_6_pt1 | contig 15661 bp, 16 predicted proteins | sample TARA_R110002096 | Tara Oceans TARA_R110002096 (sample SAMEA4397295) | marine metagenome | biome: Polar Biome; feature: [DCM] deep chlorophyll maximum layer (ENVO:01000326); material: water (ENVO:00002006), including particulate matter (ENVO:01000060) such as... | depth 35 m | reverse complement strand
CCGCCGTGGCCGTCGGTGCCGTCGTAGCGCTATCGTCGACGGCCTGCGTGTTGCGGATTTTGAATGATCGGTCGGAGCTGGATTCGATCCATGGCCGTGCGTCGCTCGGGATTTTACTGCTTCAGGACGTTGCCGTCGTTCCGCTGGTCCTCCTCGTCACCATGCTCGCCGGGGCCGGAGGTCCGCTCAGCATGGTCGTTGGGCTCGGGAAAGCGATTGGACTCATCCTCGTTCTGGTGGCGGCGTTTTGGTGGATCTCAAACCAGTTTCTGCCACGGCTGTTGAAAGCAGTGAACCTCACGCGCGACCGTGAGCTGTTGATCCTCCTCGCCGTCGTGTTGGCGCTGGGATCGGCTTGCGCGGCCCACTCCCTGAAATTGTCGCCAGCGCTTGGTGCCTTCATCGCGGGAATCATGCTGGCGGAATCGCCCTACGCGACCCAGGTTCGAGCCGATGTTTCCGCGTTGCGCGCATTGTTCGTGACGCTCTTTTTCGCCTCGGTTGGAATGCTTGGCGATCCGGGTTGGATCGCGGAAAACATCCCAATGGTTGGAGGCATCGTGTTGCTCGTTTTGCTGGGCAAAGGTCTCCTTGTCACGTTGGTCGCGCGTTGCTTCCGCATTCCACTGGCGCATGCGATTGCCACGGGCATTACGCTTAGCCAAATCGGGGAGTTCGGCGTGGTGATTGCCGGGATCGGCCAATCCGGCGGGTTGATTGAGGAATCCCTGCTCAAACTGCTCGTTTCTGCGACCCTTATTTCGCTGTTCCTAACGCCGTTCCTGGTGCGCATCGCGCTTCCGGTCGGCGAGAAATTGGCTGGCCTGCTCCACCCCAATTCGGCTTCAAATACGGAGAAATCCAGAACCGAGGAGGCCAAAGCGAGCAATCTTACCAATCACGTTATCGTCGTCGGATTTGGTCCGGCGGGGGTTCAGGCGGGGGAAGAGCTCTTGCGGAGTTCGATCAACGCTCTGGTCATCGATCTCCGCCCGCCGAATATCGAGCTGGCGCGATCCATGGGCCTCGAGGCTGCGATCGGTGATGCCACGAACCCCGAAGTGTTGATTCACCACGGTGTCGCCAATGCCAAGTCCGTCGTCATCTCGATCCCCGATCACAAATCCATTGTACGGATCGTGCAGGCGGTTCGGCACCTTGCTCCGGACGTCCACATTGTCGCCCGGTCGCGTTATCACGCCTTCTCATCGGATTTGGAGCAGGCTGGAGCCACGGTCGTCGTCAATGAGGAGCTCCAGGTGGGGCGTCGCCTCGCCGCTGCATTGCGAGCCCTTTTGGGGACGAACCGATAGCCGCCGATTGACGAAAGCCGGGACCAATGTGGGCCGAGGTGGGGGCAATGTTGTCCAACTTGCTCGGTCGTTGGCAATAATTGCCGAACTCCCTGAAACATGGACCCGAAGTGTCTCGTGTTTTCGGAGACCTGATGAGTAACATCCAGACCAACAAATGGCTCCTGAATCGCCGCCATGTTTTGCGCGGGATTGGGGCGACGATCGCGCTGCCCCTTTTGGAGTGCATGAAACCGGCTCGCGCACGGGCAGCGACTGCCGCTCCCTCGATCCCGAAGCGTAGCGTGTTCATCTACGTGCCGAACGGAGTGAACGTGCTGACGTGGCAGATCCAGCAAGCCGGGAAGGGGTATCAGTTCAGCGAGCCGATGCAGGCGTTGGAGCGGCATCGCGATGCGGTTTCTCCAATCAGCGGGTTGTATCATCCGGGCGGGATTGGTCAGGCGCATGAGTGCGATAAGATTTGGCTGACGGGAGCGTCGGCGAGCCAGACGGGCGGGGCGTTTCGCAACACGGTTTCGGTCGATCAGTTGATGGCGGAGCGAACCTGTGAGCACACGCGGTTTTCGTCACTGGAAATGGCGGTGACGGGCGGAAGTCTGGCCTGGTCGCGCGATGGAATCCAGCTTCCGGCCGAGCGGCGCCCCAGCAGTATTTTCAATCGGTTGTTTGGCGAGGAGAAAGGTGGCGTGGAGGTGGCGCGACGGAAGTTGAATCGGCGGGCGAGCGTCTTGGATGTGGTGTTGGATGATGCGCGCGGATTGCGCAAGCAGATGGGGACGGAGGATCGCGTGAAGCTGGATGAGTATCTGCATTCCGTGCGCGAGGTGGAGGTTCGCACGGAGCGGGCCGATGCGTGGCTCGACATTCCGAAGCCGAAGGTCGATCCGGCGACGAAGGCGAAGTTGACGCGGAACATCCCGACTTCGGAAGCGGGCGATTATTACCGCACGATGTATGATTTGATGGTGTTGGCGTTGCGAACCGACATGACGCGGGTGATTACCTGCATGAGTGGAAGCGAGAGCAACGGGCTGCCGATCCCGGAAATCGGCGTCGCGCAATCGCGCCATGAGCTTTCCCACCACAACGGCGATCCCGAGCAATTGCGGCGCCTAAGTCAGTGCGATGCGTTTCTGACGGAGCAATTTGCCTATCTGCTCGATCAGTTGAAGGCGGTGAGCGAGGATGGCGAGAATCTGCTCGATCGAACCCAGCTTCTCTTTGGGAGCGGGATGGCGTATGGCCACAGTCACGGAAACGCGAATTTGCCGATCGTGTTGGCGGGTGGCAAATCGCTTGGTTTGAAGCATGGCGAGCACGTCGATTACAACCTGCCGAAGATTGAGAAATATGATCTGAGTAACGCGAAGGGGCATTACGGCGTTTGTTCGCGGCCGGTCGATGGCGATGCGCATCTCAGCAATCTGCTGTTGACGATGTTGCAGCGGATGGATGTCGAGACGGACACGTTCCAGGACAGTCTGAAGACGATTTCGCAGGTAGTCGCATGATCGAGAGGATTGGAATCACCCTGTTGGGGTTGGTTGGCGCGGCTTTCGCGCAAGACGCGCCTGCCTTTCGGACCGATGCGAGCACGGATGACTCGCTGCCTTGGTTCCAGATCGTCGACGGCGAATTTCCGCCGGAAGGTTCCGCCCATTACTTTTCGGGGGAGCTGATCGGGATCGATCCGGTGAATCGCAAAGGGACGTTGCGGGTGGATCGGACCGACCAACAACGACGCAGTCACTGGGATCTGCCGGTCGATTTCAAGATGTTGCCCTATGGCGCGATTTGGCTCCACGGATCACCGGCGGAACTGCGCCAGGTGCCGATTGGGACGCACCTGCACGGCTGGTTTTACGAGAAGGGGCCCGATGAGGAAGTGCGAACCGTGTTTCACAATCGCGCCAGTATCGAGGCGAACTTCACAAGGTGCTTTCGGTTGGAAGACGACTTCAGTTATCAGATCCGGCAGGGCCGGGATTGGCGAGTCGATGTGGTGAACCTGGAGGAAGGCAAGCTGACCGTGACGGGGATGAAGGGGGATGTGGCCGATGAGAAAGCGACGGAATTCGATCTGTTGCCCTCGGCGCGGATTTGGAAGGGGAACGGATTCGGGACGCTGGCGGATTTGGCGGCGGGGCAGCGCATCCAGGTGAATTTGACGTGGGCAACGTTGTATGGTCCGGGCCGCTGTATTGACATTTGGTTGGATGCGGAAAGTCAGGCCGGAGCGAAGGCGCGGATGGCCGCGACCTACGAGCAACACTTGAAGGAGCGTGGTTTCGCGGGATGGGTCGATGCGGTTGATAATCCGAATCGCGTGGTCACGGTGACGTTTTTCGATCAGGTGGATCCCAAGTTGTTCGAAGACTTCAACAAGGGGGCGTCGGTAACCGCCCTGGTCGCCGAGCCCAGCCTGCGCAGCTACGATCAGGTGAATGACCGGAAACGGGGGCCGCTGTTGGAGATGCGGGAGGTGCCGAACGTGCCGGGAAGCAGCGGCGTGCAGATCGACTTTCAACCCGAATTGCTGCTGGAAGGCTTTCGCCCGGGCCGGATTGTGCGGATTTTGCCGGAGCGTTGGCCGCTCATCAGTATTCCGCAGGAGGAACGGCTCTGGCCGGCGCGGGACTGAGGTTCAGGTCGGGATCTGGCCTTCGGAGACTGTCCAGCCGCCATCAACGGCGAGGACCTGGCCGGTGACAAAGTTGGAGTGTTCGCCGAGCAGAAAGAGCACGGCTTCGTCGAGATCTTCGGGAATGCCGATGCGCCCACCATCGAGAGGTTGCTTGGTTTTGACGAAGTCGAGAATTTCGCGATTGCCTTGGGCGCGTTCCGACATCGGTGTGGCGACGAGCGCGGGGGTGATGACGTTGACGCGAATATTCTGGGGCGCGTAGTAGGCGGCGATCGATTTGGAGAAGCCGAGAATCGCCGATTTGGTCGCGGCGTAACCGTGGGAGGCAAAATAGGATGGGGAAGGGGAGTTGCCCAGCACGCTTCCCATGTTGAGAACGACGCCGCCGGAGTTTTGGGCGCGGAATTGGCGAATCGCGGCGCGGTTCGCGTAGATGAGCGAGCTGAGGTTGAGATCGCAGGTGAATTGCCAGCCTTCGTCGGTCAATTCGTGAAGCGGGCCATCGCCTTTCGAGCGACCCGAGCCGCCGGCAACGTGGTAAAGGCCATCGAGTTTGCCAAATTCGGCGACGGCTTTGGCGATGGCACGAGCCGCGGTTTCCGGATGGGTCGCATCGCCGGATTCTCCGCGGGCTGATTTGCCCAAATCGTTGAGCGCGGATTCCAGATTCGCTTCGGAGCGACCGACGATGACCAGGTTGGCGCGGTTCTTCGCGAGAGCTTTGGCGGCGCTCAGCCCCAGACCCGTTGTCCCGCCAATGATCACATAGGTTTTGTCCGCAACGCCAAAGGGGTCATCCGTCATGACTTCACTGTTTCGCGACAAACCGAGTTTGCAACGCGGAATGGGCCTGTGTAGGTGAGAGAGGATGGATGCCGCTGAATCAAAATCCGAAGAACCGCCGCTGGTCAAAGGGGCAAATTTCTGGATTCGCCTGATCGCCCACTCGATCGACCTGGCGATTGTGATGATGGTGGCGTGTGCCGCGTTGGTTCCGCTTTCAATGCGGGTCCTGAATCAAGGTGGGACAGGGGATTTGAGCATCCCGTGGTGGATTGAAATCCCGATCGACCTGGCTTTGATTGCGCTCGTCGTCGCGATGTGGCACCACTGGCAAACGACGCCGGGAAAGCGGATTTTCGAGTTGAAAATCGTGGACTCGAAAACAGGAGGACGGCCGAGTTGGGGGAGACTGATTGTCCGCTATTTGGGATACGTGGTCGCGATGTTGCCCATTATCCCGTTCAAGCTGATTTGGCCGGGAATGGAGAGCCAACTTCTGATCGGGACCATGCCGGAAGGCATCATGGCCTGGTTCATTGGATTGCCATTGGGAATCGGCTTCCTCTGGATCCTGATCGATCCGAGAAATCGAGGATGGCACGATCTAATGAGTCGCACCGTGACTATTTCAACCAAATTTCGCGAGCCGGAAGCTTAGCGGTAGCCGCGGTAGTAGTAACCATCTTTGCGGTTGCCAATCACGGCGCCACCGAGGGAGCCCGCGAGTCCGCCGATCAAGGCACCTTTGCCTGCGTTTCCGCCGCCGGAACCGATGAGAGCACCGAGTCCCGCACCGAGAAGTGCGCCGTTGACGGCTCCGCGATGAGCGTAGCTGTAGGACTGACATGAAGACAGCGTAATTGCAGCCAAAACGACCGCCAAGAGTTGGAGGGTTGAGCGTTTCAATTTCATGGAAGTAGTGTTTGTAGGTGTTGAGGGGAGGGAAAAAACAACAATGATCAGAAAGATGTTAACCATGTTGCTGAAGGTTTCCGAGCAAAAAGGGGTCAAAAACGCGATGTTTTTGGACCAGTCAGGCCCTAACAAGGTACTACTTGACGCGAATATTTAGTTAGAGTTAACTGATTATTGATGCCCTCGAAGCACTGAGAGACCGCAATCTCGCCCTGAACGATTAATCCCACCACCCCACGCCAAATCGATGCACCCTGCAAATCAGGACATATTGAACTTTTCCTGTTCATCATGCGGAATTACGCTGCAGGTTAGCCGGGAGCTGGCCGGCGAAACGGGGCCATGTCCGTCGTGTGGGGAGACGATCACTGCTCCTCAGGCGCCGCAGGTTTATCATTCGGTCAGTCCGTTTCCCGCCGCCGTTGCTCCCCCAAGCCCGGCTCCATCACCCGTGCAGCCGTCTCCTGAATCCGATCGCGTCCCCGTCCCGATTCCTGATCCCCAGCCTGCACCGGTAAGCCCGGTTTCAACTCCGAACCGGGTTGGAGGATTGGTGGGGAATCCTGGCCCACAACCGGAAAATCCCACTCCGCCAGTTGCGGCTCCTTCTGCAAATCCGGGAATGCCTCCGCTGCCATCGGGGCTTCCTCCGCTTGCGAACCCGCCTGCTCAGCGTGGTGATTTGGGCGTGCCGCAGACGGCCGAACAACTGCCGTCTCCCGGAGTGGTGGATCCCCTGCCTTCCTACAGCAAGGCAAAGACCAAGGCTGGGAGTTCTTCGCCGTTGGGATGGATCGCTCTGGCTGCCGCCATTATTGGATTGATGAGTTATGTGGTTTGGAGTCGAGATTTGCTCGGACTCAATCCGCCTGAGATTCAGGCAAATGAGCCTTCAAGCGGAGCTGACTTGGATTATCAAACGGCTCCTGAAGAAGTGATGTCTCCTGCCACCGCGCCTGACATTGCGGTTGAGCCTGCTCACGAAGAGGGCGTTTCCGAAACAGTTCCGGCTGAACCTGAACCTGTTTCTGAGCCCGTTCCTGACAAACGGCCCACGGAACTCGCGGAAGCCAAGCCTGCCTCGGTCGAGGAAGAGCCGCCAGTCGATGAGCCGTTGCGGCCTGTCTCCGGGAGTGATGCCGCAGTGGTTGCCGCGCCCGCTGATGAAAAAGTCTCGCTGTTGAAAGCCAACCAGAATGCCATTCTGGAACCGGCGCGACGGGCGATTCGTGGATTTTTGGAAGGTGAGAACTGGGAGGCGCGTCTTCCCTATATTCACAAGGGCAATGAGCAGAGAGCAGAGGTTGCTGAGTATTATGCCAACCACGTGGATCTTCCGTTTTTGGACTATCGCTTGGACTACTTTCACACCGAGCCCCGGCCCGGCGGGCGAAAGGTTTATGTTTTCTTTCTCACGTTTTCCAATCAGCAAGATGGTTTTCCGGTGATCGTGGTGGAAGAAAACCAAACCCTGGGATTGGATTGGGATCTCTTTGTCGAATTCAAGGATCGCCACTTTCAGGAGTTTATTGAGGAGCGTGATCAGACCTCGCAAGCATTCCGCGTCGTCATTCAGCGCGTGACGTATTGGGAGTCCGACCGTGATCAGATTCCGGACGTTGAGAACTTGGTCTGCTACAAGATCGATCCGCCTTATCCTGGGTTCACGCGTTATGCATTCGTGGCAAAAGATTCGGATGCCGGGCGACGGATGGTGGAGCAACTCTCCTGGCAGGAAGATCCATTGGCTGGTGAAGTTCAGCTTCGATGGGACGAATTTGAGAATGGACGTCCGTATTTGACCATCGACCAATTGGTTTCGCGGTCCTGGGTTCGGCGATAAGTGGTTTGACTTCAGGGTGCGGGAACACCGTGGGGCTGGCGGGCGCAAAAAAAAGTTCGGGTAGTAAAAGGCTGATAATCGGGGGCTTCTGCTTGCCCAGTTTCCTAACAAAGCTGCCATTGCAATTAAGCACTTGTAAAAATTAGGATTTCCTTAATACTAATGTCAGCAAACGCCTTTTTGCGTTTTTGCGAGACCCAAAATTAATATTCCCAAACCCAATGGCCTTCCCATTCCGAAATCTTTTTGGCAAAACTGAAGATGGCTTGCCTCATCCTGATGTCCCAACGGCAACGCAAAGCAGCCTCTCAGGGAATGGGGTTGATTCTCACGGGGGGCTGCCTTTCAGCCCGGCGCCTCCGAGTTCGGTTGGAAGTCGGGTTTCTCCGGTTATGCCTTCCCCGTTTCAAGTGAGTGAGGCTGGGCCTGTTCGAGCCCTTACGTTCGATGCCCAGGAGCTTGTTGCGGCGATTCCTGCGCATCTTCTTTCAGCGGTCGCTCCCCCGCAGCATCGGATCACTTTGCAGATTCCTTCGTCGGGAGAAGACTCGATCAATCAGGTTGTCTCGACAACTCTGGGGAAGGTCTACAGCGCCTGTCCACATCTGTTTTCGCAACCGATTACTGAAGCGAACGATATTGCGATTCGATTGGCGATGCCGGAAACGCCTGTTGAAGCGTCAGCGGAAGCTCCTGTTGCGCAGCCTGAATTGCCGCAACGACTTGCTCCCATTGCGGCATCTCAAAAAGCCGAAGTTCCAGTCCCATCAGCGAATGCTGTCGCCGTTGGGAAACCGGACGCAGCTTCGGAAAGCCCGTTTATGGTCGTGAACACACCCGCGACCACCGTGGGCCCCAAAATGACCCCGCCGCCCGTTCCTTCTCAAGGCGCGAATGGATCCCCTTTTAATGCAATGCCTCCAAACCAGGTGAAGGCTTCTCCGTTTCAAGTGGCGAATCCCAAGCCGGGTGCGGCTGCCGTTGGTGAGGCTCCTGTTGATGGGGTGGTCTCAGTGCCGGTCGCGGCTGTGAAATCGACGATTCCTCCTTCCTCGTTTGGTCCAGGGCCGGGTGCGCCTGGTGGCGGAATTACGGAACGATTTGATCTTTCTCCTCAAAAACCGGTTGGTGATCAGGCGGTTGCTCCGCAATTGGAGGTCGAGCCTCAGCCGGAGCTTGAGAAGGCGGTTACGGCAACTGGAGAACCGGCTCTATTGTTTGGGTTGGTTCAACTTCTCATGCCGATGGATGCTTCCACCTTGGGCATCGAGCCGGCGTCTATTGCTCCGACAGCACGGATCAAGGTTCCTCTCATGGTGGTGAAATCTCAGCTTTCATCAGGCAGAGTCAGTCTGTCCGTTGCGCAGTTGATGCAATATGCGGATCAGCCTTCCAAGCCATTCTTGGCTGCGGCCAATCCCAATCTTCAGGTTGCGCTGCCGTTGAAGGACATTTTTCGACAGCTTCCAGCGGATGCCTTGAGCCCGCCTCAGGCAAAGCCTCCGGTTGATGCGCCACCGATGGAGACGCCGTTCTCCGAGGGGGCTCGTCAGGATGCCGTCACCACCGTCGCTGAGGTGATCGCGACTCCGTCGGAGCCGGTGAGGGCTGAGGAAGATGCCGATGAGTCGGCTGAAATGATGAAGGCCTTTTTGCAAACCAAAAAGGTGCCGGAGGTTGTTCCTGCTCCTGAGGACGAAGTTTTCACCGACGAAGTTGATGCGGAGGCGGATACTGTTGAATCAGAAATTGGAGCTTTTCCTGAAGTTGTGCTCGATGAGGAGTCGGTTGCCGCGTCAGGGCAGGATGAGGGATTGGGTGAATTTGATGCCCTGGGAGCGCCGATGGAAATTGAGATTCCGACAGCAGAAGAGGAAGATGGATCGCCAGATGATGGGTATGGAGAAATGGTGACGGAGAGTTCAGGCCCTTCTCCGGTCGAAGCTGAAGTTTTGGGCGGAGATCTCGTTCCTGATGTTGACGGACTTGACGAGCCTGTCGCCGAACAGAGCGTCGAGGTTGAGCGTGAAGCTGCGGTGGTCGCGCCAGAAGAGACCAGCAATGTGGCCTCCCGTCCGCAGGTTTCTGCCGGAGCAAGATCTGCGAATGGAGCCATGGGGTTCGGTGGCTTGGACTTTCAAGCGCCGGCTCGGGATCTGGAATTGCGGGCGGTGTTTGGGACTGAAGATCAGTTCACCCCGCAGCGAATCGCGGAATTGGCTGCCAATTTACCGGGAATCGAGGGCTGTGTTCTGTTCGATAGCGAATGCCGAATCTTTGGTGAAAAAGTGCCTCTTGAGCGTGCCAAGGAGAAATTGCCCGAGACCATGTGTCGCGTTTTTGATCGGGTTACCGGCTTGGCTGTCGACCTGGGCTTTGAGACGAGTGAGGCCTTTACGATTCATACGAGTCACGGAGTGATTAGTTTCTACAGCGAAGGCAATTTGTGCCTTAGCGTGCTTCATGAGGATGCCGGTCTTCCGGCCGGAATGAGCGAGAAACTGGTGCTGATCATTCGAGGCGCCAAGCGCTTGATTGATTGTGAATCGGGATCCTAACATTTTTACAACTCGTGTTTGCAACTTCGGTAAATCCGCCTAAATAGATACGTCTCTTAATAATCAGGGGCACTGGAAAAATGGCTCTCGTAAATCACGACACTCGCGAAGTTCAGTTCAAAATCGTTTTCTGCGGACCTGCGTTCAGCGGGAAAACGACGAACCTTCAATACATTCACTCCCGCATTGAAGATGATCAGCGGGGTGAGTTGCTTTCGATGGCGACCTCCACCGATCGGACAGTGTTTTTCGATTATCTGCCGATCGATGCCGTGTTGATTCAGGGATACCACACGAGATTTCAGCTCTACACGGTGCCCGGTCAGGTGGCTTACAATGCGACCCGCCAGTTGGTGCTCCGAGGTGTTGATGGTCTCGTTTTTGTGGCGGATTCTTCGGCGGACAAGCTGGAGGAAAACGTTCAGGCTCTCAAGACGATGGAGGAGAACATCGTGGAATCTGGTGGTTCTTCCCTGGATGAGCTCCCTTTTGTTTTGCAATACAACAAGCGCGATCTTCCTGACGCGGTTGCGGTTGATCACCTGAATTTGGTGCTGAATCAGCGCGAGAAGCCAGTGCCTGTTTTTGAGGCGGTCGCATCTCAGGGTTACAATGTCTTTGCTACGTTGAACGAGGTTGCTCAGGAGACGATCCGGCGATTTCACGAATTAAGTGACGAAGAACCCGCAATCCGGCCTGGATCGACCAGCGCCGACGATTCGGCGACGGCCATCGCTCACTGACCGAGTCGCGTCTCCAGCGCGACGCTATTAAATTTCACGCACACAGAATGGAAAGCGCTAGTAACGTCCAGGCTTCATCCGGGGACTATCATCTCAATATCACCACGGAAACCGCACGCGAGTTTCGGGGGATGATGCGCAATTTTCTGGCAGGAACCGAGTGCGAAGTGGTTGCTCTGATTGAGCGCAGCGGGGCGGTGATCGTCAATGAATTGAAGCCGAATGCGGCGAAAGCTGCTCCCGATCCGGATTCGCTCGGCGTGTTGGTTGCGGGACTGTTCGCGACCACGCAAATGATTGCCGGCCAGTTGGGGGAGCCCTCTTCTCCCGAGGTTCTGTGTCATGGTGAGGAGTGTCATTTGTTGGTTCATCCCGTCAGCGATGAATTTGCGTTGTTGGCCGCATTTCGGGACGGGGTAGCGGTTGGCGTGGTCCGCCTTCATGCGAAGCAGGTCGCCGAGGGCATGCTGGGCCATCTTGGGCAAATTATGCGGAGCCGATCGACGTATTCGCCTCCAAATGAGGCGGTAGCAGAGTCCACGGAAGGACCGTTTCTTCAATACAATTAAGGGGGAGCGCGAAATGAGTTGGATGAAGCCCAGGAATGATTCGTCTAAACTTTTTGCGACTGACTTCTTTACAAGGGAACAGCCAACTGGTATTCCCAGACCAAGGCCGCTCAACCTTAAAACATGATATTTGCAGTTACCAAAGGACCTCTCATCTGGGAAGGCGGGCCATTAGTTTGGCTCTTGATAGGATGCAGTATTTTTTCGATCGGAATATTTCTGGAACGCTACCTGATGTTTCACCGGTCGCGGGTGAGTGTCAGTGACTTGCTCTATGGATTGGCGAATTTGATCAGGCATCGGAATTACGCGGAGGCCATCCATGAGAGTGCGGGGACTCCGGGGCCGGTGGCGCGAGTGGTGCACGCTGCGATTTTGCGAAATGAGCTTCCCCGGGCAGAACTCCGGCAGATTGTTGAGGAAGCCGGACAATTGGAAGTCCCCAAATTGGAGAAGAATCTCGCAGTGCTTCGCAACATTGCCTATGTCGCGCCGCTGATTGGTTTGCTGGGCACGGTTGTCGGACTGCTACGCGTTTTCATCCAAATCAGCGAAAACAGCGGATATGCGACACCGGCGCAGATTTCGAGTGGGTTGTATGAAAGTTTGATCACCTCGGCGGTCGGCATGGTGGTGGCGATTCCTGCATTTACGTTTTACGCCTATCTCTCCTCGTTTGCCCGGACCCTGATGCATGACATGGAACGCGCTGGTATCGAGATCGTGAACATCATTCACGACAGCCGCAATAATCGCAGCGATATCATCGAGTTTCGGCAGGCACAGTTGGAAGCCGAGGCGTCTGCCGGTGACGGCTCCGGCAGTTCTGACAAACCCAATGGCAAGGTCGAAACACGCTGAAGCACGGAAAGTTGCTCCAGCCCAAGCTTTAACCTAGAATCCGGCAATGAAGCTGGAAAGTTCGCTCAGAGACAACGCTGGATTTCTCTACACGGCTCCGCTCATGGATGTCGTGTTGCTCCTGTTGGTCTTTTTCCTGCTTGGATCAAGCTTCGTCCTCAAATCCGGAGTTTCGGTAACGGTCCCTTCATCGGAAGCAAGCCTCCCTCCGATCAACGCTTCTCACGTGGTCACGATTTTGCCCGGAGCAAGTCCTGAACTCTACTTCAACGAGCACAAGGTTACGCTTGGGGAACTGGGCGATTATCTGGACGAGGCTGGGCCAAATATTCGTCACGTCATCATCCGGGCTGATCAGATGGCGCCGCACGGGTTGGTGATGAAGGTTTCGAACATTATCCACCGGCACGGTTTGGAGATCGCTTACGCCACGACTCAGGCACCCCAGTTCCGATGAGTTTTCCTGTCGGCTTGTTGTTTAAGGGAGGAAATTCCCGGGAATGGAACTGGAGACTCAGCTTTTTCATCGCTGTCGCCGTTCTGGCTCATATTACGGCGTTTTACTTTTTTCAGGTGGTCTATCCCGAAACCGAGCGCATTTCCGTGCAACCGATGCGGGTGGTCATTCTCGATCCTTCCCAGCCTGATACCGCTCAACTGCTTCGCGAGTTGGAAGATCGGGCGTTTTCGTATGGACCGGGAACTCCGACCGAACTTTCTCAGTATTCGTTGGCCAATTCAGGAGTTTCCTTTCGCCCATCCTTCCAGAATCACGAAATCTCGCTCCGCCCGGTGGATGGGGCGGCCAAGATGGGCGTTTCAACCTTGCTGGCTCCCGGGAAGATGGATCTGCCCCCACGCCCGGAGTCCAAGTGGACGGGATACCAGGGGGAAAAACCGCAGTCCGGCGAACTCCAGGTGCGCCTCGGGCCCAAATTGGCAAGTCGGAACCTCGATGTTGATAACGCAGCATTGTCGAAAGCGCTGCGCCAACCCAATGGAAGACTTCGTGCTCAGGCTGGGGTAAAGGCGGACGGGCGGCTGTTGTATTTGCTCGTTTCTGAAGAACCGGAGGGCGGACTGTCTGAGGCGGAAACCCAGATTCTGCGCAATGTGTTGCGTTTTGAGGCTGGAGAAGCGTTGCAACAGGACTGGATCGAAATTATCTGGTAAGTTCGATTCGTATTTCATGTTTCACGTTACCCTTTCGGAACTCATTGTGATCTACCTGTTCCTCATTCTAGGTGGGGTATTTCTGATATGGATTATTGGGGAGATGGTGAGAGTGCGCCGGGCTCGCCAACGGCGAAAGTTTCAGGTGGTTTGCCAAGTCTGCAGTTGCCATTACGAGGACCGAAGTGATGTCCCGCTTCCCGTCTGTCCCCAATGCGGGCGCCCAAATGAACGGGATCCTGTGAGCGAGATCTAACGTAGACACGCGATAGAAAACGCGCGAATTCTTGTAATCGCCGTTCCCGCACTTCTGCGTTTGATAGAGATTACCATGAAAGTGTATCAATTCGATTCTCGAAATATTGGTCCCATCCCCATGATTCTGGGTGGAGTGCTCGCCGTTTCGGTGGCGGTTGGCCTGTTGATTCTCGCCTCGATGTTCGCGGTCTTCTTTATGGTTGCGGGACTGGTTTTGGCGACGGCAAGTGGAATCGCTTTGGGAGTTCGTCGTCTCCTCCGCGGGAAAGAAAGCGGCAATGGTTCTGGTGAGCATATTGCGACGATTACGGAAGTCAGCCAGCTTGATGAGGTGGCGGATGACGACGGCATCAAGATGGTGGAAGTCGAAATCGTGGAAACTTCCGAATCCCGGCGGGACTAGAAGTCTGGCCCGCGGTGAAATGCGTCCGTGGGAACGAAAGAATCGGCAACGGCCAGGATGCAGCCCGCGATCATTCCGGATCATCTTTGGTTGAAGTGAGGGCGGATGCGAAGTTAGTCTGGTGAAGGATGTCGCTAGCAATCGAAATGTTTCTCAGTATCCTCGCCGTCTACCTTGGCTTTGGACTGATCTTCGCCATTCTGTTTGTCTTCCTCGGCGTGAAACGGATCGATCACGCGGCCGCAGGCGGGAAGTTGGGCTTTAAGCTGATGATCATTCCCGGGTGCATGATTTTTTGGCCGTTTCTCTTTATTCGCTGGATCACCGGAGCGCAGCCTCCCGAAGAACGCTCCCGACATCGTCAATCCTCTGAGTAACCCCCACCATGCAGACTTCCCATCGCCGTTTTCACCGATTGCTTTGGCTCATTGTTGGAGCGATCGCCGCCTTGGCCCTGATTTACGCCACCATGCACCGTCCAGAACCCGCAACGAATAATTCGCTGCCCGAACCTCCCTCGCAAGCGGAGCAATGAGCGCCACCTATCAGGCGATCGGTTGGAATGCGTTCAAAAAGCGGCATGACGTCATTCTCGTCATCGCGGTGGTCCTGTTTCTCGTCACGTTCATTGGCATTGCTCTCGCCCTGAACCCCCGGGAATCTCCGCCCATCGTCCTCATTCGCGCGACTGCTGTTGCTGCGATCACCCTGCTCCACTTCATCCTCATCATCGGGCCGATGGCGAGGTTGGACAAGCGCTGGCTCCCGCTTCTCTACAACCGGCGCCATCTCGGCGTCACCATGTTCCTCCTTGCGCTGATCCACTCTGTCTTTGCCACCTTGCTCTACCACGGCAACTCGGACATCAACCCTATCGTCTCCATTTTCGTGACCGATGCCGGGACCAGCATCACCAGTTTTCCCTTCCAAGCCTTCGGCTTCCTCGCCCTGCTCATCCTCTTCGTCATGGCGGCGACGAGTCACGATTTCTGGTTGGCCAATCTCACCGCGCCGATTTGGAAGGCCCTGCACATGGGCGTCTATGTCGCCTATGCCCTGCTCATCATTCACGTTTCCTTCGGCGTGCTCCAGAGCGAGACGCACCCCGTTTTTGCGTTCCTGACCGGGATTGGCATCGTCTTGGTTTCTGGACTGCACCTTTATGCGGGGTGGAAGCAGAAGGACCTCGATCACGAACCCGACCGCAAAGTGCTCGAGGATGGTTATGTTGCGGTCTGCAAAGTTGGCGACTTGGAGGAGAACATCCCCTTTGGCGCGACCGTGGGCGGCGAGCGCGTTGCGATTCTCAGGTATGAGGGAAACAAGGTTTCCGCCGTCTCCGGAGTCTGCCAGCATCAGAACGGTCCCCTCGCCGAAGGAAAATTTCTCTACGGTTGCCTGACCTGCCCCTGGCACGGCTACCAATACAAGCCGGAAGACGGCACCTCGCCGGAGCCCTTCACCGAAAAAATCCCCACCTTTCGTCTCCGCATCGACGGCGACAACGTCCTCATCGATCCCAATCCCAACCCGGCGGGCACGGCTGTCGAACCCGTCACCGTTTAAGTCATGGCCAACGACGCATTCTTCATCGG
>TARA_R110002096_G_scaffold19842_3_pt1 | contig 15666 bp, 16 predicted proteins | sample TARA_R110002096 | Tara Oceans TARA_R110002096 (sample SAMEA4397295) | marine metagenome | biome: Polar Biome; feature: [DCM] deep chlorophyll maximum layer (ENVO:01000326); material: water (ENVO:00002006), including particulate matter (ENVO:01000060) such as... | depth 35 m | reverse complement strand
CCCACCATCGGTCTGCAAAGACCCATCTGTGCCGCTAGTGGCATCGGTCGTATTGTCGGTCTTAAGGATACCAGAGAAGACGCCCGTCGTGGCTATGAGTGCGGCTACCGTAGCGGCACCAGAGCCGAACGTACCTGTCGTAACGAGGTTCTCATTTCCAAACGTGATCGCGCCAGAAGAGTCCGTGATGGAGCCTGCCGCCAACGTGAGAGTTCCCGCTACTACACTTGTGACTTGGAGGGATGCGATTGCATTTCGGATTGCCCCACCTGTTCCTGCTCCATCGGCGTGGATAATAGCAGTCGAGCCCGCTGCAACAGAAATTTGTGCGCCCGTGCCCTGTTTCATGCTGATCGCATATCCGCCACTTGTGGCGTTCTCAATGAACCACAGCTTCTGCAAGGTGTTGGGCCCAAGCGTTATCGTCCTGGCTGCTGAGAGAGTTCCTGTAACCTTGATATACAGGTAGGATGCGTCCGATGCGCTTCCATCACTGATTGTGATTGTTTCATCAGTGTTGGAGTTTGCGTGAGAGACATAACCAGTCGCACGGTCAAGGTAGTTGAGCGTGTCGTTGGTCGTGTCACCCCAAGTTCCTGACTCATCACCATCAGCTATCAGTGTGAGTCGGAGGTTTCCAGTATAAGTGGCCATGGTCTACGCGATCCTGATGATTGCATTTACGGCATCTGCTGACGGGAAGGTCACAACCAAATCGGCTGCAACGCGGATTCTGTCAGACCCAAAGTCAAGGACGCAGATTGCCTTGTTCCCCTTGGTTGAGTTGTAGACGAGGGCACCACGCGCAGTAAGAGATACGGTGGAAAACGTAAGATCACTGAAGTCCACGATAGCGGTCGTGCCCGTTGATACGGGGTCAATAACGGTAAGGTTCGCCCCACCCGCAGTATACCCAGTCCCAGAGGATTCTCCGGTAGACGAGTAAACAGTCGTGCTCGCGCCAAGGTCAGCCGTGGACTGGAACAGTGCGAGTTTTATGGTATCCGACGAAAAATCGTGAATACCACTAAGTAGCTGGACTTTAAACGAGGTGCATACGGTCTGCGTAATCGACATTGAATCTCCGTGGAGTTTCTTCTTCTACGATTTGCAGCACCGTTTTGGGAGGGTGCGCCTCCATCATACGACTTGGTACTCGTCCCTGTCGTCCGACACTTCTGACTCAAGTTTTAGTGCGGCCTCAGCTTGAGTATAAAGATCAAAGTACGACTTTAGCAAGTCCTCTGAACCCTTCATGAAAAGGTATTGCTCAAACACGGAGCCCCATAGCAGGGCATTTTCTGCATTATCCCCAAGCCATGAAGTGTTGGTATCATCACTAGCGTCTACGATAGTCGCGCCGTCTCCGTACCACCCAAGGGTATATGCGTAAACAGCGTCAGGGGTTGGAGCAATGGTGAGTGTTGTAGCATTTGTGATCGAATACCAACGGGGCGTCCCTTGTGTAGCCGCGGTAGGCCATGCCTCACGGATAAACGAAGGGTCCTTAAAAAGGAGTCCCTGGTCCACACTCGACACTGTAACCTTCATGAATCTAGGATGCAGGAAACCTGCGGGCGTAGTAATTGTTGCAGTACCCTGAACTGTATTGCCCGAAGTAACCTTTCGGCCATCCATGAGCTTCACGTTGCGGTATATACGCTGTTCTGCTCGCGTGATGGCGTTCGGGATATTGGCCACAAACGTAGCTTCAGTGTTCTGGCAGTACGTTTTTACTTGGGCCTTCAATTCGCCGTAATTGATAAGTCGTCTCCTACGATAAGTAATTCATGAGACTTTCACTTGCCCAACGCCCGAAGTCATCAAAAGATTGCCTGTTCCGACCGGATCCCAAGAAAACATGCGCCTACTAGCATCTTGCGCCGTGTCAGGTCTCGGGTTCCAAAGCGATTGAGGATCCGGGAGTAGGGTAGGAAGGCTTCCTAGCCAGTTCTGGGGTTGATCTGGATCCCATACGTCTGGACCAACCCTGAACCCTGTCTTGCGGCCTTGAACGTATTCCTCCTTGAGCTTTTGGAGGGGATATCTAAGTCCCGTCCTATCGCAAAAGCCAAAAGCATACTTACCGTTCGCGTTCTTGCTCACAAGTTCCTGTAGCCCCCTGGAATGAACCTAACTGAAGCTCGGTCGCGATCCCCCGCGACAGCTAGCAGCCATTGCTCCTCAAACTCCACCTTGAGTTCTGGCTTGCGATGTGCGGCCTCTGCGTACTTTCCAGAGAGCCTGAGTGCCAATCCAGCAGTGAAGGCCGGGAGAAAGCGAGCAGGAACGTCTGGATCAGTAGCCGCAGGATTGGCTCCAGTATCTTCGATACGCCGTAGCTTATAGTAGACAAGGGTGTAACTGCCAGAGTCAGGCACAGGCCATAGGTACACAACAGGGGCATCGCGCTGCTTGTCCACCCAAAAGTTTACTGGCCTGCCCGTGGTGTTCTTGTTCGGGATGCTAGAGTACTCGCTGACGCTAATGCGCGTCATGGGAAGATCGACTTGATCTGTCCCTGTTCCGGTGCGAATCACCATCTCAATTACATCAATTGTGTCTGCTGGAAGGGTTAGAGATGCAGATGAAGCAGAGAGGGCTACAGATATACTCTCCACTGTCCAGAAATTTATTCCTCGGTTCTGCCACTCTAGGCTCATCAAGTCCAAGCTGCGTCGAGCCGTCTTGATATCGTAGCCTGTTTTTAGCCGGAGACCTGCCTGCTCAAAGGACTCTTGGATGACATCCATAATGTCAAGATTGAATGTCGCAGTTCCTGAAGTAGCCATTACAGGCCCCCCTAAGCGTAGTTCTTAGACATTTCCAAGAGGATTGAATAGCGATCCCCTGAACTAGGCCCTACGACGGTAAAGAGGATATCTCCAGTTACGCCGGATCCCGCATTATTGGAGATAGGGCCCATGCTTCGGAAGTCGAGATGCCCGTTTCCGTGTACCGTCCAAGCTGCGACGTTTGCCGTAGCGTCCCATAAGATATCAACGCTTATACCAGATGTCGTATATAGGATCCTCCGAATGTCCACAGAAGTACATGCAGCGCCAGTAGTCGGGTGCCCAGAAAGCGTGGATACATCCACCTTCTTCGCGGCAACCTCTGCAGAGCCATCGGAAATGTTCGTGAACTTCATGACAAGAGTTCTGCCACCATCGTGGATCGTCTGAGACGTTACTACGTTTGCCATCGTATTTCTCCGCGTCGGACCAGTGTCCTGCCGACTGAAAGAAGGTGGAGATGCGGTCGCCCACCCATTCGGATGAGCGACCTATCTCAATTAAAAATACTAATCAAGTTTCACCCACATCACTATGCGACAGTCGAAATAGGTGTCCCAACAGAAGTAGCCATCCAAACCTGACCAGTACCATTGTCAGACACACAGGTGATACGACAACGAGCGCCGATTGCTGTGGCTGCAACAAAGGTAAAGGTGTCGCCAGAATTGGTAATCACTGGATTGGCTGCCGTCCCTGCCGCAAGTTGCGCTTGCAGATAGAACGTGCTTCCTGAGGCTGCTGGGATAGCAATCGTTGTCGTCTTGCCTGATCCCACAGCAGTAGTAACTAGAAAGTCGAAATACGCACCCGTATTCGCACTTGAAGATGCTGGGAGATTAATCACGTTATCCAGCGTTCCATGAATCAGAACGATAGAGCCCGACTGTGCAATCGTCAGGGCATCGGTAATCGCACCAGAAGCCTCCCAGGTCGTAATGATGGGTTGCCGCGCAGCTAATGTGCTGCTAGTGGAAATAGCACCGTCCGAGTCAACGTCGAAATTGGTAGTGTACGCACCAGTTGTCGCGTTCTTGGTGACTTGCTCAAATCCGCCTTCTGAGCGGACTGGTCCTGAAAAAGTTGTGTTAGCCATTAGTTTCTCCTGTCGTGGCTAGGGTCTATCATTTTACTGATAGTCAGGGAAAAAGAGGTAGGGACGGCCCGGATATCGGACCACCCCTACCCCATTTACTACGCTGCTCCCGGTGATCCGTACATACCAAGAGGGTCACTCACGCCGAAGCTGTAACGCTCCCGCGCCTTGTACCGGACATTCCCAGTATCGAAGTCTCCATCCATGCCCGTCGCAAGCGACACGCGGTTGAAGTGCTTCATGCCATCAGGAACGTCTGTCTTGATAAACCAAGCGTCCGTGTCCGTCAGGAAGTGATTAATGGCGTACCCATCAGGGATCGAACTCAACGACTTGAGCGCATTGAGGTCGTTATCCGCAGTTCCTACACGGAGGTCTGACTTCAAAATTCGCTCTGCAACAAACTGCAAGGCCGGAGGAACGATCAGCTTTTTCGGGCGAGCCGCGATCAACAGACCACGCTCATCCGTCCAAGCTGCGATGGAGATCACTGCATCTTCCAACGATGTTTCGTTGAGATCTGCAGCGGTCGTCGGGGTGTTGGAGTTCGTAACATTTCCAACCGTTGGATGCGCCGTGTTGAACAGCGTCACGCCATCGCCAGAAGTGTACGAGCCACTCGGCATACCCGCGTTAAGCGGATACGCTGCCTTGACCTGCTTCGTGTACGCCATGGCCCGAGCGAGCGCCTTGGTGTACCGAGCAGACAGGCTGTCGTACAGGTTGTCTTCCATCGCCTCTTCGGTGATAGAAAACGCAAGAGCAATCGTCTCGTGGTTGTACCGCGCCACGAAAGATTCCTGGCCCGAGTCATAAGAGATAGCAGAGCCTTCGGGCTTGACCGGAGCAGCGCCAAATCCAGCGAGCTTCACTTCCTCCTCAAAACTACGATCCGATCCTTCGGTGTCATAGATCTCGGTGTGTTCGTTCTCGTACTGCTTGTACTCAAGCCCAAAAAGAGCGTTAAGTCCCGGTACGAGTTCTTTGAGCAGTTGTGCTCTGGACATCGTTGCCATTTGTCACGCCTCCTTAGGCCAGGCCAGTGGTATTGAGGTATTGGTGGCCGACATTGAACATGCAAATGACATCTGTGAAAGCGTCACCGATTGAAGAATCGGGTCCGTCTACAAAGTCAATTAGTCGGAGAGGAAGGGTAGCAGTTGAGTTAATCGAAGACGAATCGAAAGCACTCTTCGACATACCAAACGTAGTACTACCAGCCGTCACTACGATTGCTGCGTTTGCACCGCGAGCCGTCACTGCGAGAGTGGCATCGCCTTGCATCTGAAAGAGAACATGTGGATCGTCAAGAACGTAGGCTACCGCGTCGGTAGCTGCATTACTTGCCGTCCAAAGTTTAGTAAACGTAAGTTGTCCAGTGCTTGGGTCAGTGTAAGAACAACCCAGAAAGATGCCAACCGGAGTAAGCGTTGCCGTCCCTGTGTCTTTCTCAACTACCCCAGCCGTAACCAGCTTTACGAAATCTCCATACGAAATTTGAGTCCCGTAGCTGGCCGCGATGCCGATGTGCCGAACCTTTCCAGTGAAAGATCCAGAAGCACTCAGTGTGCCAATCGGCCTTGCCCCATAGGGGGCCGCTACTGCAGCCATGAATTTTTTCCTTATCTGTGGTAGCGGGCTGCAGGGGTTTTACCCCTGGCCACCACTACCGAATGTGGTTTTAGTTTTTCTATCAGGAGCAAGGATCGGCATACGCGGATCACTCTGCCCCATCAATTGGTTGTCGATAGCGTCAAGCTGTCCTTCGGCCATCTGGCGATAGTGGGCGGATCGTTGATCCGCCATCTCCTCTGGGCCCTTGCACAGCAGTAAGCCACCGATTTCGAGAGCGCCCTTTTCTCCCCACTCGGAATTTCGATCAGACTGTTCTAGAGCAAGCTCTGGGTGGTCTTCACGATTTACTGGCTCCCACCCTTCTCTGAGACGTTTGGAAACATTTCTGTTGTCCTGTTCGTTCATCATAGAAGTGCGAATCCAGCGAAAGACCCATCCATCTTGAGGATCTGGTACTGGAAGCGTTGAAACTGGCGACCAAGCGACGGGTTGCTTGTTGGCGTCTCTGGTATCCGCGTCTCGTGCTTTGCGATCTTTAGACATTAGGCTCTTCCCTCCTTAATGAGTTGTTCAGCATACTGCGTTGTGGTCAGTCCAAGGCGTTTAGCTAGGGCCACTTGTGTCGCAGTAAGAGTGATCTTGCGTGGAATAACACTGTTGTTGCGCCCCACAGGGGCTACCACGGGAACTCTGCGGGGTCCTCGGGCGGTCTCAGCTTCGACGGGTACAAAGTTCTGGCTCGCGCCGGAAGCATCACCGAAATTTTCTGGAAAGATCTGACGCATACGAGCATCGACCTCTGTGTAATATTCTTCTGAGGTGGGATCTACGCCATTAGATACGAGTTCTTCATGAACACCGTATGCGGTCGAGGTCATCACCTTGTCCGTTCCGAACCACTGATTGTTATCCTGCCATTCTTGTGCCTGTGCGTCAGGCTCGGGCATCTGTGGTGGTGCAGCAGGGGCCTGAGGGTTCCGTGCCGCCGCCGCTCGCTCTTCTGCTTGCCACGCTTTGATGATCTGTTGTGATACCGCTGGCGCGTTAGACAGAGCCAACTGTGCGTTCATCATTTCCTGCTGGGCAATAGCAATCGCGTCTGCATCCCCACTCTCGTGAGCCTCTCTGTGTTTCAGGGTGGCCATATCAAGCGACCCCTTTGCACGATGCTGAGTCTGCTGAACCAGTGCCTCGTGGCTCGTATGGACAAGAGCGCCTATTCGTCGATTGTCATCAAATAGCCGTTTTGCGTGGCTGGCTGCTTCATCGGCCAAACGCTCCGCTGCCTCTTTAGATCTTCGCTCATCATTGTACTTGCGGGTCAGAGAGTTGATTCTCTTTTGAACATTCCCGGAGATCTTACCTAACTCTTCGTCAGTGGGCTCTGCGCCGATTGGAGCAGGTCTTTTTCCCTGGTCCTCCTCGGGGGTATCGTCCACTACTTCGATATCAAAAGATGAGGGGTCTTCTACTCCCTCATCGACTGGGGTGATATCCACCGGATCACTCATTACCTGAGTCTGGACACCAAACAGCTTCTCTACACCACCCTCTTGGGGATCATTCACGAACGTATCGGTTTGTGTTTTTTCTACTGTATCAGACATCACACTCTCCGGATTCCGCGAGGATCGTCAACCACAGCCTGCACCGTGTCATCATTAATGAGTCGGAACTCTTTACCGTGGATCTCAATTCTAGTTCCTGTGAACGCCTTAAAGATTACGAAATCTCCTTCTTCGCACCAAGGACCTCCTGGGAACCTTTCCTTGTTCATGTAGGCGTCAGGCCCCAATCGGAGCACGAGTCCTACAATCGTTGCAACTTCTTCAATCTGACGGGCTCCTTCAGCCTTGATGATGTTGCCACTGTCTGTTCTTTCGGACACTTCGGGCAGCGCGACGAGGATCCTATATCCAACAGGGCTCGGTAGCTGTGCGTGGTGCGGTTCATCGACTGGCGTGTCTTCAGGCGATGTAAGGGGCGTTCCCTCTGGTGTCACAAGCGATGCCGTTACCGGCTCGATCAATGTTTCGATGTTACTCCTTTTTGTTGGCGCTCGTGTGAGCGAGGTATGTTACTATGATTCCATCATCTTGTGTATGTCAACTATAATGTTTTCTACACTACGAAGGCCACGTATCATACCTACATATTCGCGGTATTCTGCGTAGTCCTTCAAAGGGCCGTGGGATAGCGCCTGTTTCTGGGCTTCAATGTCTTCTCGGACCCTATGAAGCACTAGCCCCATTCCTGCCGTTTCATCCATCTGAGTACCCTGCATCTTTTGCTATATCGACCCCAAGGCGGATGCCCTTAAGAGTGGCCGATGTGCTTTCACGATCCCTTGATATTTCTGCCTCAATCTGCGCCTCCTCGGCACGTTGCTGAATTTTTGCCGTTTCAATTCGCTCCTTGCTTTGAATCTTCTCGGTGTCAATTGCGATACGTGCTTGGTCAACGGCTTTCTTCCGCTCCAAGTCTCCAGCCTTGATCTGTGTCTCTGCGATCTGGTTCTGAATGATTGGGTCCTGCTGTGCAGCAGCGTTTTGCTCCGCTTGAGCCATTGCCTGCTTCGTACCGAGAAGCTGGTCTGCTGCGTCGGCCACCATAGATGATAGCCGCTGCTCAATGTCCTCAGGCAGCGTATCGCCAACTGGTGGAAGCTCTGCCCCAAGCTCGCGTTCGATTTCGTCGCGATACTGGAAGGCGAGATGTTCCCGCATATGGGCGTCGATTGCTCCACCCACTTGACTACCCGTGGGACTGTTCTGAAGCTGCTGCTGCATCGTAGGATCGTTCCTGAAGGCAAGCAGCACCCGAATGTGGGCTTGATGGTCTTGGTACTCGTATGCCTTCACTGGCTCCAAGTTCATAATGGCCATGTTTTCGGCCACAGGGTCCATCGGAAGGACCTCTTCGTCTATCGGAATAATGAGATCGACATTCGGGATGTTCATAGCTTCCATCACCATACGGTGAAGAAGCTTTAGGTTGTATAGCTGAGGAGCCTGTGCCGCCAGTTGCAGAGCAGCTTGGAACTGCATGATGCGTTGACTGAACGTAGAGGCGTTCGGATCAGAAACGGGAATGATGTCAACGCGGTCATCAAAGTCCTCAGCCTTTATCCCCTCTCCTTCGTCTGTTTCGTAGGGATACTCGGGAGAGGTGTAGTCCTTGATAATCCGGGCCAGAATCCTGAACTCAGACTTTAGGGCGCCGTGGACACGTTGTTGGATCGCAGTCTGTATCTTGAGTGCCTGCTCCATGATCGCGAGTGTAGTCCCCACTGGGGCCTCACTGTTCATGTCGCCAATCTTCATGTCCACCATGGAGGCGAACTGACGCCCGTCTTGGACAATACTCCCAAGAAGACTAAACAGTGTTGCGCTAGGCTCCTTGTACGGCAAGAACATGATGTTGTCCTTGAGCGTACCGCTGGGGATATCCACATCCCGGAACTCGCCTGGGAGAATCGGAGTGTCATCTCCCTTCACCCTCATCCCACGAGTCTTCAGGCCACCGGGGAGGTTTGACAGTGTCCCTGCATCAATCAGTTGGCGAAGGATAGATGTCGAACCCTTGGCCAAAGATCCAATCAAGTGGACGAGTCCGAAGGCATAGAATCCGAAGCCAGGGATATACTCGAAATGAGCGAAGTACTGCTCCTTCTTCCTGACTGGGTCCTCATCATCCCAATTGCGATAAATCGATAGGATCTGCGTTGAGGACTTGTCGATACTAATGATATAGGGAAGCGGAATGTTGTCCTCAAACCCAGGTAGATCAAGCTCTACGTGCATCTCAAGGATGGTGTGACGCGGGTCCTGCTCCAGCGTCGTGCCCCTCACTCCCTCTAGCTCGTTTTTCTTGTCCTGAATCGCATCTTTTTCAGGACTAGGGTCCGGAAGGTCTACGCCACTGTAGTATCCGTTGAATTGGAGCTTTCTCACCTCGTTCGGACTTTGCATCATCCGATGTGTCACGCGCTCCGCTGTGTCTATATCGGACTCGGAGTAGTTGACTACAATGTCTTCTGCGGGGATGAACTTTGATGTCGGCCTATCCATCACCGTGTCGAAGTAAACCTTGCGGAAGGCTGACCCTGCGATGGGAAGGCTCCACAGAAGCCGATCAGTCTCGCGTCGGTACTCTGTCATTTGATTCATTACCACATAGTTCATGTAGTCCTGAACACGTTTAGCCTGATTGTTCCTATCCGCAGAATACTTTCCGACAATCTCAGTCTTTACCGGACCCTTGGCTGGTAGGACTTCACCAATGGTCTGACTCTGAAATCTTACAACTGCTTCGGCCAACATTGGATGGGTTACGCCGGATGCTCCAGGCCATGGCTCATCGCGATCCTCCAGCTTCAATCCAAGCAGGTCCATGCCTTCGATGTAGGTGCGTTCCCAGTCTGCTCTGGATCGCTTGTCGGACTCGTAGAGTGCGACTTGGTCCATCGCTAGATTCTTGAGATCATCCTTGGGGATATAGTCCGCAAGGTTTGCGTTGTGCTCTAATGATGGATCTTCCGCACCTTCACCAGTAAGGTCGTCATCACCAAAGTCTATCTCGACACTACCGTCATCTAGGTCCGTTATAACTGGACCCTCCTCCTCAAACTCATCTTCATCGAAGATCATTACCTCATCCCCGATTACATCAAAATCAACAACCGGGGTCATACTGCTACTTGTTGCCATTATGTCATTCCGGTTTCTATATGTGAGTTCGACAGGATGAGGCTAAGGTCTCCACTATTGAGATATGCAGATATATACCCCGACTCGTCAAGCTAATAGTAGTTTGCAGTTCGTCGCATAGTTTGTAACTCATTGTCTTCTTCTTCGCCATCCCAATCAGAGTCTAGCGGGATAAACCCTCCGTTACGATACCGGAGCAGGGCTGTGGTTACAGTGTCCACGTAGTCATCACTATCACCGAATGGAAACTCTGAGCACTCTTCGATCACATCCTCAGCCCATCGCGTCTCCGGGGCCCACACATGCCCTTCAGCAAAAATATCTGAAATCGCATTGGCCTTAGAGATCTTGTCGCTTCCTCTGGATGGGGTGTACTCGGAAACAAAAATCCCACGTTTACGAAGCTCTTGTGCCAGTGGAACGCCAGACGCTTTCGCCTCAATTATAAACGAATCTGGCTTCATCTTTTTGAAATGCTTGTACGCCTTGTTCTTTAGTTCCGGAAACTCCCAGCGCCCTTTCATTCCATCTAGCAGGATGATGTTCGCCCTCTTACCCCCTGTGGTGTCATCCTCTGTATAGAAGATCCCCCAAGTGGTACATGCGCTGAAGTCAGCAGTTTCTTTCTTAGAGAAAGCTGTATCCCACGCCTGAATTACAAATTCACAATCGGGTGGGTCTTCCTCCTGCCAGATTCTCCAGTACTCCCTTTTGAGGATTGCGCCCTCTGCAGCCGTGGGATTTTGCTGATACTGAGCGTTCCACTTGGATGTGGCGATAGTAGCCCGTACAGCCTTTAGTTCCTTTAAGCTCCAGAATCCAGGCCACAGGGGGCGCTCATCGTCTGTGTGCTCATCTAGTAGGCACGGGAACTCAATGACCTCCCACTTGTCTGAGCCATCTCGTTCTATGCTCGACTTCACCGCCCTACCCGTTAGGTCCCTCTTATGCCAGCGGGTCATGACGATCACTATCGCCCCCCCAGGCTGAAGTCTCTGGCGAGGTCCGGAGGTGTAGTACTCGTAAGTTTTGTCGTAGACCGCTGGATCGTTGAGGGCTGCTTCCTGCTCATCGTGTGGATCGTCTACGATGAGGATGTCAGCACCACGACCCGTCACACGACCCTTGATCCCGATAGCAAAATACTCGCCCTTGGAGTTAGTGTGCCAACGGCCTGCGGCTTTTGAGTCAGCCTTGAGGCCCACTCCGGGGAAGATATTTTGGTAATCCTCTGAGTCAATTAGATCACGCACCTTACGTCCAAATGAGGTAGCAAGCTCACTGGTATTGGAGCACTGAATAATTTTCCGGGTTGGGTTTTTGCCTAAACACCACGACGGGAAATAGTGGGACGCAAATTCGGATTTGGTATGCCGGGGTGCCATGTTGATGATGAGACGCTTTAGTTCGCCTCGCTCCACCCTCTCGAAAGCATCTGCCATGATCCTGTGATGACTGCTTTCGATAAATCCTGGCCATACCGACTTCACATATTCGATGAAGCTGTCCTGGCCAGACCCACGCTCCTCTGCCTGCTCCATCTCTTCTAGGAGGGCAAGCATCTCCAGTTTCTCTTCTGGGGTTGCCTGGGCTAGGTATGCCTGGATCTGGGCATTGTTCATCTACCGATCTGCGCCATCACCGCATCGACGCGGCTAGGGGCCCCGCCGACCGCACCACCACCTGCGTACCTACGCACTGGCCTCCTATTTCCCAAGTTCATTTTGCCAATGTGGCCCCTTCCCATGCCCGTGGTCCTGTATCCCATCACATTCTCAATCAACGGATCTACTTGCAGGATAGCATCGGCTAGTCGGTCCCCCACCAGTCTCGACCCCCTATACCCCAGAGAGCCGGGACCATCCCCTGTTGCGGAGACAACCCACGTAAGACTTGGATCAAGTCTCTCGGATAACGCCATGGACATCTCGAAAGGATACGTCAAAGGGTTAGCAAGGATCGAGGCCTCTCCATGGGGTCCATCAAAATCTAAAGTAACTCCATCCATCCAGCGAGGTCGGATGGTCGAGCCCGTGGCCACAAGATTGCCTGTGTTCGGCACAAACCTCATTGTCTCGTTAACATCGCTGGACACTCTTGTGGGCAACTCTCCAGCCAGCATCGCCTCCACGTTTCTCTGGGACAATCCGACTGGGGTGGGGATCGTATTGGCATTAGCCACAGCGCCAGACTGCGGGCTGGCTGTCGTTGGCCATCCACGCCCGCCTGCCGACCCCTGCATCAGATCGTCCAACCCCCTCCCGCTCATTAAGACAGGTGCAGTATCCACCCCCAGTGCTTCGGCCAAATCGATCCTATGCCTGCCGTCGATCCCCAGGGTGTGGAGCAGGTCCTTGTCCCTGCCGGAACTGGCAAACAACTCGGGCACATCACGGATTCTCTGGCCGTCTTCTAAGGACTCCACAAGGCCCATAATTTTGTCACGGTCTACTGCATCCCTAGTGGGAGCCATGGCCCTGAACTCACTAGGATGCAGGCCCACCACCAAGTGATCGATCCTCTGGCTATCTAGCGCCGGATCGAACATGTCCTCGGGCCTGCGTATCCGCCTAGAGAGGAGGGCGATCCTTTTCGCTATCTCATCCCCGATGCCCGGAATCGCAGCCTTGACCCTCTGTATGGCCCGCCAGCTTGCCTTCCCCCCAGCCCTTATTCCAGTGGCGCTCCCGAATGGACCCATGACAAATCCCAAGCTGCCTAGTCCGGCCCGGAGTGGATCACGGTCAGCTATGCCTAGCGCGATCTCCCCGGCGTCCATCGCCTCACCCACGAAGGGGACGAACCCAGCCCCGACGAGGCCCGCAGTCTCGGCTCCTGACTCGGGCTCAAGGAGTCTTCGGAGTATCTGGGTGGGTCCGCTTCCTTCGCCGGGGTCTGACAGCGCCCCCTGGTGGGCGCTTGCGCCACTGACTCCTTCGCCCCGACGCATCATGGCCAGCCAGCGATCTAGGATATTAGATCTAGCAGGAGGGTCGGAAGTAGAGTCGAAGTTCATCTGTTTATCTCCTGTGGCCGACTCTGGGAAAGCCATCTTTTCAGGACGTTCTCATCTTCTATCATTCCGCCATCTGCGTATCTCCTTCGGATCGAAAGCGGGGCGTCCCAAGGCACCACATAGTTATACGTCGGAGGCGAGCCGGGAACAGGGATGCGACTCATTGCATCCCTGAACCTCACTCCAGCAATGTCAGAGGATTCCATGAGGCCCTCAAGGCCCTCTCTTCCGTGCTTACCCTCAAGCAGGCCCCTAGCCAACCATCCACGGGTCCGTCCGCTTACGGAAGTATTGTCCATCGCCAGCCGACTCAACGCCCCCCTCGCCCTGCGCGAAGCGGTGCTCCCATCCGCGGACCACGAGATCGCATTTTCAAGCGCACTTCTGGCGCGGAGAATCACATCCTCCGGAATCCTCCCATCCCCCCTCAAGGAAACCTCCATAGCACTGCTGAACTCTGCTAGGGCGTCATCTACGGCTTCTACGTGACGACCTATGTTTCCTTCCTCACTAAGCTGAACAAGGGCATCCATTATGTCGATGCCCGTGTCTTCGCTGATGGCCATGCCGGGGGTTCCCTTGGACGCTAGGGCGAAGTTCCTGCCAGTCGGCGTAGACAGCAATGGCTTGTCTAGGTCGAGGAAGTCCGTGGGCTTGGCATCAACATCTACCTCGTACAGGTAGCCACGCCTGAAGTCACCAGCATCGTGTGGGGTCAGGTCGGCCAATACATCCCTTGCGTCCTGTAGTTTCTGGACACTGGGGGCCTCTCCAACATCCAAGAATGGGGACATCGGGCTGTCAAAGAACCTGCTGTGGTCGGGCAAGGCACTGCCCTCCATCTCTTTCCATACACCCCTTCTTTTTGCGGCCTCAACCGCCTTGTCCATCCCGCCCGAGGCGTTGTCTATTGCCCGCTCAAACTGTTCTGGGTTCAGCTCTCCCGGACTTAATGGGTAAAGCCCTGACGACGTTCGGCGCTGATAGTGTGGATCCAAGTAGGACATTGCCACCTCTTCCGGGGACAAGTCGTCCATGTGGACCCCAGAGTAGGCCCCGTTTCTGGGGCTGGCCGGGGCCGAGTAGTCGTATCCACTTCCGGACCTTCTCACCCTACCATAGTTGTTCGCATAGTACTCTGCCGTCCCCTCGGCCTCAGCTAAGTAGTGGCCGGGGCCAGCCATGTTCGCCCCCTCGCCCGACAGTATATGTGAGATGTCGAACTCATCGAACTTGTGAGGAGATCCGTGCCAGAGCTTGAGCCTGTCTGTAATTGATCCCAAGCCCCTCTTGATAGCTGGCCCTGCGGCACGTACACCCGCACTATTCATAAACGGACCCATGGCCAATGAGAGAGCGCCGACGCCTGTCCTGACTGGGTCTTTGTCTACTGCACCCAGATACATCTCCCCGGCGTCCATGGCCTCGCCTACGCCGGGGGTAAACCCAGCCCCGACGAGGCCCGCAGTCTCGGCTCCTGACTCTGGCTCAAGGAGTCTTCGGACTATCTGAGTAAGTGCGCTCCCTTCACCGGGGTCCGACAGCGCCCCCTGGTGAGCACCTGCGCCACCGACTCCCTTGCCCCGACGCCTCATGGCCAGCCAGCGATCTAGGATACTAGCCCTCGGAGGGTCGGAAGTAGAGTCGAAGTTCATCTGCTAGATCCAATCATTTCGAACGTCTCTGGGTCGTAATAGGATCGCCCGTATATCTCAGGTGGATTCTTTCCGATGCCCGTCAGTGACGCAAGGCCCCTCGCCATTTTCTGGTCTAGGTCCCACTTGTCATAGTATGAAACGTAAGGTCCCTTCTCGTCAGAGCCCTCTGACATAGTAAAATCGCCAAGAAGGGCTGTGTCCCAGTCGTTAAAGACCTTGTTTCCTCCAGCCTCTCTTATCTCGCGAACCAGCGCCTCCAGCGCACGATTACTGCGGATGCTGTCATCGGTCCACTGCGGCAAGGTTGAACTAATGAGTCTTTCTGCAAGTTCTGGGCTCAGTGAACTGTATTCAGCGTCCTCATCCCTAGCCTGCGTTGGTCTGTATTCACTTGGGATGAGTGTTCCATGCTTCTGCGGAAGTCCAAGGTATGTTGCCCATAGGTCATCTCTTCCTTCTTCAACACTAGATAAGATCGACTCCCTCCCATGGGGCACTGCCAGACCCCTCTGGGTCGCGAGTCCTTCGCGCCTGTTCGCACTTGCTGGATCGCCAGAGAGAATCGCATCCATGACACTTGAGATCTCGTCCTCGTGCCCGTAGTAACCGAACGGAGTGATGCTAGAAAATATCAACTTACGAAGGGCATCCTTCGGCATCTTCGTAGCTGCCATAGCCGTGTCCATAAAGGACGGACTTCGATCACCCTCTGGTGCCCGCTGCGCCCATGTGGTCGCATCGCTGGGCTGATCCATCATGGCCAGCCACCGCTTGAGTACGTTGGGGTCTACGGGCTCGCCCAAGGATCCTATCCCTT
>TARA_R110002096_G_scaffold227366_1_pt1 | contig 15669 bp, 32 predicted proteins | sample TARA_R110002096 | Tara Oceans TARA_R110002096 (sample SAMEA4397295) | marine metagenome | biome: Polar Biome; feature: [DCM] deep chlorophyll maximum layer (ENVO:01000326); material: water (ENVO:00002006), including particulate matter (ENVO:01000060) such as... | depth 35 m | reverse complement strand
ATGGATTAAAGGCTTGGTTAAATTTAGTAAAATTTGGCATATTTCCTTGGTTTTCTGCGGTTTTTTAATTATTTTAATTATTTAGTTGACATATAACAGCGTTATACCCTATAACAGTGTTATGAATGAATATACAAAAAAATTAAAAAATTTAACAAAACAATTAGGTATTGCTAAATTAAAATGTAGTGTTGAAACTAATCATTCTGGCGAATGGTTAGGTGCTACAAGTGAAGGATTATATCTTTCAGAAGAAGAAATTAATATTTATGAAAATAAAATTAATATAATTTATTCTGAAATAATTAATCGTTATAAAAAAATGGATACTACTACAATATATGTTGTTCCAAGAATAAACAAAACAACATATATTTATGACAACAAAATATTAGTTCGTTTTGCTTTAGGTTGTCACCATTTTTACCCAACTCTTAGATAAAGGATAAACAATGAATATAATGAAATTGTTACACGAAGATCAAAATATTGCTTTTGCTATTGCAACTTTACTTGGAACAAAAGATTATCCAGATACAAAAACATTAATGGCAGTTCATAATTTAACTAAACACCAAAGCAATACAGCTATTACACTTGCTAAAGAATATAATAATAAAAATAAGTAAGTGAGGGGGAATAATCCCCCTCCTTTATTTCTATTCCTTAGTTACCTAAGCAACAGTTAAATCAAATACACCACCACTAGCTTTTTCATTTTCACTAATAAGTGTGTACTCAACAATTAGTTGAGATTTTTCACTGTCACCAGTTACACTTAATGGTTGTGTAGTAAATGGACGCAAGTACCCAATTGACCATTTGTCAGAGTCTAAGATTAAACAATCTCTTGATCTAACTAATCTATTAGGAACGATTTTTAGCGTGCCGTAGTCACCACGGTAAACATCAAAATAATCATTGATAGTACCGTTGTTATCGACAACACTTCTAGTAGCGTCTGCTCTACCAGTAAAAGCGTTCATTTTTCTTTTGTTGAAACTTCCAACATGAACAACATCTGGATTTCCACCAGACTCAAAAATTAAATCTAAAGCACTTGTAAACATTGCTTCAGTAAATACTACTGCTGTTCCAGAATCAGTTCTTGTATTAGAACCTGTTCCATTTCCCGATGCACCATTCGGTGAACCAGATGAATTAAAAACATCATTAGTAGCTATCCATGATTGAACAGAAGATAGTTCTCTAGCTGTTGTTGCATTACCAGCAACTCTAGCATTTGAAACGCCTATCATTGCATGTTCCATATCTTTTTTTAGCTCGGTGCTTTTATGTAACATTTGAAAGGCTTTTTCCTTTTTTCTGCCTGCTCTATTAACCGCATCTAAAGTGTTTGATACTACAACAGTTTTATCACTGATCTGAGTATAGTTGCCTACACGACTAGTTTGAAGGGAAGCGTCTAACGATGCCTCATCTCCTTCGATAACTTTGTTGTCTGCTACTGCACTTAATGCCAAAGTTTGCCATTCATGGTAAGTAGAGGAAATTTTCGTTGTTTTTAAACCCGATAAAAAAGGGGTTTCTGACACCGCTACTAAAGATATTAAATCCGCAAGACTCTCACGGTTTCCAACACTATCGTAACTGTCAAAAGTATTTGTAGGCTGTGCCATACATTATCTCCTATAGTTAGTTGATTACATTCATAAACGCATCTAACATGTCACCCGACTTGCCAGATTTTGCACGCTTAAAACTTGAGGCTTTCTGCTCTGCACTAACATCTTGTTTTGAAGTTGGAACGCCACCTCTAGTAACTTTAGGAATTTTATTTACTTTTTTTCCATCTAATTTAGCTTTCTTTAATTGATTATATTTCATACCTTCTATCGCTACCATTACAGTTCGATGGTCAGTTAGCATACTCAATTCTTGGTCACTAAATCCAATACTATTTAAGTAATTCTTAACACCAGATTTTAACTTATCACCTTTTACGGGGTCTGCATATTCTGGTACTTTTTCCTCCAACATTGAAGATTGAGAAGTAACATACTGTTTGTATTTTTCTTCTGTTTCCGCTTGTTGTTTAGTTTCTATTGATTTAAGTTCTGTTTCTGCTTGTTGTCGAATTTCTTTTTTTCTATCCGACTCAGCTTTCATCCGAACATATTCAATGGGGTCCTCATTATAGGCTTTATCCCAATCAATATTTTCTTCTTTATCTTGCTTCAAAAAAGATTGTATTTGCGTTGCATACTTATCTCTTTCTTCTTTGACCGCTTGCATTTCAGTTTGCGTTTTAGTGCGTTCAGCTTCTAAACCTCTGCGTTCATCTGCTAACTGATTTGTTTTAGCCGAGTAATCTTTTTGTCTACTATATCCATTTTTAAGTTCGTTAAGGTTAACTTTTTCTTCTTGTCCATTTATCTTAATAGAATAAAGTTCCTCACTAGCTTCTGCTGGGGAGTTGTCGTCAATTTCCTCTAGTTCCAAATCCTGTGGAGTTGGTTCATCGGATGGTGCGTCTGGTTGTGCTTTTGCGTCCTGTTCACCTTCTGATGTTGGTAATTCGTTCTCTGCGGTTATTAAGTTCTCGAATTGACCTATTAAACTTTCTGTAACCTTCGGGTCCACCGTAGGTTGATCTTCTGTCGTAACCGCAGGTTCCATTGCTGGATTATCTGCCATGTTTTATTCCTTTTTTAGGATTGTACTCGTTTCCATTATTGAATTTATACGAGTTTGTACGGAGTCAAGCATCTTTACCATCATGTAAATTTTTTCTCTTGCTTCCGTATCACGAAGTGGAGTAGCTAAAAGTTCATTAACTAATTCCAATCGTAATTCTTTAAATGATTCTTGATATATTGGGTTATCTATGATTGCCTTAGCATCATTAGACCTTTTTATTTCTTCCTCTGGTAACATTATCTGCCACCTGTAAAGCCACTAAGAGTTTCACTATATCTACCTGCGGTTACTTTATTGGTTTTTGTACTACCATCCTTTAATGTATATGAATTGGTTCCTATTGTTTTATTTTTAACAGAATTAACTACATTTTCTCTTAATGCTTCTTTGTAATTATTTTCATTTCTAGTTCCATCATTATTAGTTAGGTTGCTTCCTGCAACATCTCCCATATTAGGTCTTGTTTGTTGGTAATATTTTCCACTTGTTCTATCAACAGGTTGGAAACTTAAAGTCCCATCTGATTTAATAATAGGAATTCTATCATTTTCATTATCTCGTCTGTAAATCATTTGGTTAACAGCTTTATCTAAATTCTTTTTATACAATTGAGGATTAATATTAAATGTTGGATTACCATCTTTATCTTTACTTTGAAGAAAACCTCTTTTTGTTAATTCTTCAATCATGAAATCTCTACGCATTTTACTTTGTTTACCAGAAAGAAGTGCCATTAAAGGTGAAGTCACCATAGGTTTCTTAACTGTAACTAAATCTCCTTTACTTGGTAAAAATCCAAGTTTACTATTTCCTATATAACCATCTTTTAAATAATTAATTAAAGACTCATCATCTAAATTTTTCATAGCATCTATACCAAAATAATCTCTTTTATTTTCTTCTTCCATTCTTTTTTCATAATCACTATCTTCTTGTTTGTTGGAACACATTGGATGATTAAGATTTGCTGGATTAGAACAAAATATCCCCATATCAAAATCACCTTCTGGTGTATCTGGTTCTGGTACTGTTGGGTCTTTATCCCAAACATAAGGAGTAGGTTTAGGTAAATCCATAGGAACAGCACCTAATGGTGTTCCTCCTCCGCCTGCAATTGTATTAAATAAAGATGATTGTTGAAAAGGTGTAAACTCTACCATTATAAGGTTCCCATCTGTGCTTTTCTATTCATTTTTTCTCTCTCAAATTGAAGTTCAGCTATCATTTCTTCTTTTTTTAATGCTAGTTCAGCTTCTTGTGATTGTCTTTTTAATTGTAACTCAGCTTCCAATTTTTCTTTTTTAAATTGTAATTCAGCCATGTTCTTTTGTTTGTCTGCTTCTATTTGTTGTTGTGTAGCTACAAGCAACGGATTTTCTTGCATTGGGTCTTTAGGTTGTTCTGGTTTCACCGTTTCGGGATTTGTAAAAAATTCCTGCGGGGATTTAAACCCAGCATTATGAACCATTCTCTCTAGCGTATTGTAGATGTTTTGTTCATTTGCTAATTTACTTCCAGACATCATAATTTTTTCTTGTATGCCTAATATTTGACCTAATACTTGAAGCCGTTGCTCATGGCTTCCTGTTCCTAACCCCACATTTATTGATAAATTAAATTTATTTTTCCATTCTCTTGGGTCTATAGGTACATATTCATTTCTAATTTTTATTACTCTTTTATGGTCTTGGTATTGTGTTGTTAATTTTAACAAACAATTCATTAAATCTTTCATACCTGTTTCTGCAAAAATACGAGCAATCGTTTCTATTCTTTGGCCAGCAGATTGCATGGCTTCTCGAACTCCTGTAGCGGTGGTATGTGACTTCTGAATTACATTGGGGTCTAAACCCTGTTGCATTTTGCTAATGCCAGTTCTTGTTTCTTTTATCTGGTCCATTTTTGCCATCATGGCCAAACCTTCTTGCATAAAGTTTTGTGCTTGCATTGGAACTACAGCATTAGGTGTTTTTACTCGTACAATATTTCCTGCTCTACTAGATAAAAGATCATCAAGGTTAACTTGATTTTCTACTGCTAGGACCCTAGAATTATTCATAAGGAAAGCATTATCAAGACACTGTCTGAGAAGCACCGTATTTATTGCTTGAATATCCATAACAAGGTCTGCAACACTCATTCCAAATAATCGGTGCGGATTAATAATCGGTGTAATTGTAGAAAAAGGAATATAACTTATTTCTTCTACATCTAAAATTTCATTACCATCACCAACACAAACAACTTTTAATAATTCTGCAACACCATCATTATCTACATCAGAACGAATATAACATTCTTGAACAAGAACCTCACGCATAGATGGGTCTGCATTTTCTTTTAATCCACTATCATCAAAAATATTGCGACTTAAATCTTCTTCATTATATCTTGTTGTTCCATAAGAAGGTAAATCTTCAATTTTTTTTCTATCGTACCCTTCAGCAATTAAATCAGAAATTGTTTTTTTTACTCTATGTGCTACAAAAGGTGCGTCTTGAATTGTTTTTGCTCTTTTACTTAAAAGCATTTCTTCTGGAGGAATATTCTCTATACAAATTTTTCCCGAAGATGCTTTTCTTTTTACATCAACATTAAATGTACTTTCAGCATCGGGCATTTCGCCTTGTTCTGTTTGTACCATTGTTTCACTAACTTCTTCTTCTACTTTCAATACTTCTACATCATCATCGACTAATAATGCTTGATATTCTATCTCTGTGAGGCCTTTATAAGATTCTTTGGTAAATTCATCCTCGTATTTATAATAGTGCTTAATAAAGCCGTTTTTTTGAATTAAAGCATCTTTGAACCAAGTGTAGAATATTCTCCATCCGTCATTATCTTTAAATATTATATGGTTTATATATTCTGTTGCTTGTTTAGATGCTTTTTCATCTTCTTCACCTACAGGTTCGAATTTAACAATATCGTCCCCTGCTGTGAAAATTCTTAAAAGGCTAGGAAGGACTGACTCGACTGCTTCCAAGACATCGCTAGAGATAACTTGGCTTCGTCCCTCGACTTCGTTGCCCATTTTTTCTGAATTGTAATAATCTAAGGCTAGGCTTCGTTCTTTAACTAATTTTCCATTCTGATAACCCAAAGCATCACTGGTTTCGCTAGTGATTGTTGCCTTTAGTTCTTGTTCTTTTTTTTTGTTTAATTTCATTTGATTATATTTTATTATAGTGTAACACCGTTATATGACTAAATTTAAATTTAGAAAATTACTAACTTTTCTTGGTATAAGCCAAGGAAGGCTATCAAGAGAAACAGGTTTAACTCGTACAGCGATTGGTAACTATTACAATGGCCGAAGGCCCGTTCAAAATACTTTGATTTGGGGTCTTGGTTTAAAAGAAGAAATTGATGAAAAAAATAAGCGTATTATTTATTTAGAAAAAAAATTAGCTAAACAATCCCAGACGGCCCGTAATTAAGTTTACTTGACCAATCGCTAGACTCGTTTAATCCTGTAGCCATATATCGCATAGCATCACAGGAATTACTTTCGGTTCCGTGGTGCGGTGTTGATGTTTGCTCTCCTAAAGAATTTTTCTTCCATCTGTATTGTTTTAAACAATTAATAAGATAATCACATTTGTCTTTATCAAAATATGTTCTTTTCAGACTAAGCCGTAAAGCATTAATACCTTCCTCTATTCTTAATTTTGGAACAGGTTGTATATACCATCCTAAATTAGAAGCTATCTCTTGCCTGCTTTTTCCAGAACCTAATTCGGTAACGACAATATCATGTCCTGCATAATGATTATCATAAGTATAATTTTTTTCTTTTAATTTATTAGCGTAATATTCAATGCTTTCACCTGCATGTTCTAAATGATCGATAACATGAATGGCGGAGCCTACTTTTTGGATAAAAACAATACTAAAAGCATCTCTAAATCCAATATCAGAAAATGTGGTAACAGGTAGTTCGGGAATATGTGGAACCGTTGTTACTCTCTTTTCATCATCTACCAATTGCATTGATTTGGTATAAATACCACCAACTACACCAGCATCAAAATCTACCATAAACTCAGTAGCGTATTCTTCTGGTGACATCATATCACGCAAATTTTCTAATTCGTCTTTTGGAATTAACTTTGTATCTTCCACCGTAAACTTTTTAACAAACCAATCTTTATGACCTTTATTCTTCATATACAGGTCATAAAAAAAATTATGTCCAGAAGGAGTCCCTATGGCGATTAGCCATCCCGATTTTTTATCCATCTGGTGTCTATCTACCAAAGCTGGTCGCAGGACCTTATTTAAGAGGTCCCTGTGGAGTAGTTGTGTTTCATCGAGGATTACACCGTCAGCGTAAATTCCACGAAGGGAGTCAACGCTAGAGCCATCTGCTCCTAAAAGCTGTATTCTTCTACCTCCTACCATATCACAACGAAGTTCCGTTTCATGATAAGTGGTCCCTTTAATATTCTTTGTTAAAAACTTTAAATTATCCCAATGTATCTTTTTAACCTGCGAATAAGTAGCCGATATAATAAAGTACCGAGGATTAGGTAATTCACATTCAAAACATTTCTTTAATGTTTCCGCTAATGAGAAATAACTTTTCCCGAAGCGTCTATGGCACGGCAATACATTAAAGCGTTTAACTTTTCTATGTAACTGTGCTTGATGCTTTCTTGGTTTGTACGGTATTATATAATTTGGCATTTAAACTTTCTGGGAAGAAGGCTTGTATGTGAAATTCTGCTATATATTTTTGGAAACTTATGAAAGGGGTTCTCTAAGTATTTAAAGGGGTTCCCTAATTCTATTTCTAAAACCCAATGGGGGTGCCTACCTTAAAAAACAGCAGGAAACAGCCATATAGTATAGGATTAGGATAGTTTATCCCATTATAATGACAGAATACTTATGTTTATTAATGTATTACACAATAATAACACAGATTAGTTTAATTTATTAAAGAATTATTAAATCTCATGAGAGTTATAGACTAAAAAGTATCTTATTTAGAATGGATATACCCACCTCTCCTTAATTACCTAAGATAGCTGTCATTCTTTCTTACTACTCTCTTTATCTTTATTACTCTTTATTACTTCTTTTGCTTCTTTATTATCCTTTTTAGATACCTTAGGCCTATTAACTCGCAACATCTTATATAAACCATCCCTATCACTTCTCGAAGCTAACCTTGATATCACCACCATCTACTCCGCTTATCTCTAACTGATCTTTATTACCGTATACTCTTGGTGCTAGTTTACTTGCTCTGAATTGCTGTAAGTTGATGTGATGTCGCATCATGTTGACATAATCTCTGTTTGTACGGCCAGCTTTATTCTCTTTCTGACTCTCAGCTAATGCCTGCTCACTCATTTCAGTAGTTTCAGCCATCATCCATTCAATACCGTCTGCTTTTGCTTCAGTGTATAATTGTCTTAATTTAGGATAATCTGGATTGTTTAACCATTGTCTAAATGACTCCCACCATACACCATTATTTGATAATGCTTTCTTAATACTTACGCCATGTGCTAAGTCATTTAATATTAAAGCAATAATTGCTTCGGAATATATTGTTGGTCGTCCTATTTTTGTCATAATTAATGTATTGTTTGGCTTTCACCTTCTCCATGGAGGCTAAGTATATCATTAGCGAATGTATCAGCTTCTACATTGTTGTTAAATCCAATGATTTTAATGATTACTACTTGTTCGCCCTTTTTATTAGTTCTCTCAATGGTAAATTGAAGGTTTGTCGGGTCGAATAAGAACATTCTTTAATATTGCCTCTGTTTCATGCATTTTTAAGTGTTTTTGCGGTTTTAATTGTTTGTATAAGTGTCTTACATAGTCTGGCATTAAATCAGCGTAATCACAGACAACATTTATGTCGTTGCTAACAAGCCATTCTTTAGCTGTTTGATTGTGCCTGCGGTTTGAATAAGCTGGTTCGGGAAATAACGATAATGCATCTAAAAGTGTCTGAACTATCACTGACCGCCAAAGTTTTATCTCTGGAGTCATATAAATCCTTAATTTTTAACGGAATTTTAGTGTTAATATGTTTTTAGCTTAGTAGTCACCTCTTTCATACCCCTACAAACATAGAACATGCATTTTTTTTATAATATTGTTTGACATATAACATTGTTATACACTATAACAGTGTTATGAATAAAAAGGAGTATAAAATGAGAATTAAACATAAAACAATTCCAAGCTGTCATAAGATAGTAAACACAGGACACCCTTCTGGAAATAATTCTGTTATATCACCAGACAGTTTGATTGATTATGGTGATATGTATGAGTTTATACAAGGCTCTAATTATTACGATGAAGCAACTAATAAAACCTATACTAATGGGTTTAGATCAATTTATAAATATTGCAAAAAACATAATTTTAAATTTAGAAATGTTGTTTTAGATTTGTTTTTTGAAGATGCTTATATTGCTAAAGACTTTAACCCTGCAACAGCAGGTCTTGAAATAATTTAACAAAGGAGAATAAATATATGTTTGTTAACGGTTATATAAAAATGGGAGATAAAATTTATAGCACATTGTTTTCTTCTTTAGTTTGTTATGAACAACAAGTTATGATTGAAATACAAAATAAACAAAAAGAATCTAAACAAAAACTTAAAAATATTGAATTAGCATTTGTTTGGTTAAAACAATTTAAACAAAAAGGAGAAACCGATGACTGATATAGGTAGTTTAAAAATGGCATCAACAATAGCATCACTTGGTAATATGCTTGGCGGTGTTAAAACAAAAGAAGAAGAATTAGCTTGGAAAAAAAGAATGATGAAAGCTAGCTGGGAAGGTATGGGTTTAGAATGGCCCGAAGATTTTGATGCTTTAAGTGGTACAGAACAATTAAAGCGTTTAAATGCAATGATAGATGCAAGTAAAAAATAATTATATAGGGGAAGAAATTCCCCTTATTTTATTCTAAAATATTCAATTAATAAATCTAATCCTTTACGAAAATTTTCTATTTTATTTCCAGCCTTTTCATCATTCACACAACATTTCCATAAAATACTATTATATTTAACAGCATAAACTAAGGCTTGGTGTAATTCTTGGTAACTATCAAATTTATCAACATTTGCACTTGCTTCTTTACCTCCATAAACCATTACAAGAAAGCTGGAATAATTAGGAATAACTCTATCATGTATATTGGACCGATCAGCTAAATCTCTTATTCTAGCACCAGCAAAATATCGTTTATCATTATTTTCTTGATTAATAGGGTCTAATAATTTTCTTTTTTTATAAACCATTAAAATGTGATCATCTATTCTTTGTAAATGTCTTTGACCTTTCATCGGATAAACAACATGAAATTTAGCATTATCTACAGGACGAATTAATTGATTATTTTTTTTATCCTGTACTAACTGGCTAGAACCAAAATCAGATATTTCTATTTTATTTTTTTTTTTACTCATCTGTTATCGTTTCAACAAATTGTAATAATTCTAAATTACATGATGCTTCAGTTGAATATATATTGCCTTTAAAAAAACAATGATATTTATAATCACCATCTAAATTTTGTTTACTTACTCTTTTAATAGAACATTTATTTATAATCATATTGCTAATTGGAAATTCATCTATACCTTTTTGATACAAATTATTATAAAAAATTATTAATTTATTTACCATGCTTTATATTCTTCCTCAGTAATCAAATTTTTTTTTTTACCCATTTAGCCACCTATCATATTCATCTTGTTCAATAAATTTTTTAATTAACATTCCTCTTACCATCTCATCATCTATCATAGACATGTGTTGATTCTTTTTAACAAATCCAGATAACATTTTTAATCTTGCATCAGTATTTTGTCTTACTGGCTCATAATCATTCTTGCTTGGAGTTGCTTCGTAGTGTTCCCAGTTTTTACCATTAATCCAAGTGCTTACCATTGGTGCGGATAAACTCTTTTCTTTTTGACTGTCTGAATAATGATTATAAGTTTCAACAATTTTTTTAAGCAAATCTTTATCCTTAATATTCTTTTTATGAAAGGCCATGACTTTTGGTTTACTTCCTTTATTATTTCCAACAAATCTAAATGACTTCCACCACTCCTCCCCTGCATTTTCAATTTCACCTATATTATTATTTCTTTTATTTGTTATTTTATTATGTTTGTTATCGGTTGGTGTATCGTTTGGCGTATCTTGATACTTGTCATAATGGCAGATTGTAAGGATGTCTGGCGTATCGGATGGTGTATCGTTTGGCGTATCGGTTAAAATAGTCGAAAATTTTTTTAACTTTTCTAAAAATCGTTGTACTCTTGATTTATCCCACCCCCATGCTTCAGCCATAAATGTTAATGAAGCACATAATTGGCCACGCTTTAAATGAATTGTTTTATCTTTAATCCTGTATTCACGATCAGCAAAACTAGCTTCTAATAGTAACCATAGAAATGCACCCTTCTCACAAAATTCCTGTCCTCGTTTTTGTAATGCAGGATGATATAAAATACTACGATCAATTTTTATATAACCGTTCATCATAGTATCTGTAATGTTCTAGTTTTATATAATTCTTTAGTAATATGACCTCTATCTTGTAATGACATAATATATCTTGCTACTTCTGATTTATTTTTAAAACCTAATCCTAATTTAATTTCTTCATAACTAGGTGATAAATTGTTATTTTTTGTAATATAATTAGAAATCCAAGTTAAAACCTCAGTCATATTTTTAGTTAAAGGTTTTTTAATTAAAATTTTTTGATGACAACTTTCACAAATCATTATGTTCCTTTTTTTATTTGGGGATGGAACAACCCCATCCTTTTTTTAATAATTTACAATTAAATTAGTTTTTTCTTAAAATCAAGTACAAAATGACAACATTGTTATGGGATATAACAGTGTTCGTAAACATTGTTTTAAATATATGAAAAAGTGTTGACGAATATTTTAAAATGTTTATTTGTTAGTGAACATTATGTTTTACATGCTGTGCTTCATAATGTCTTACATATTTATTAGAATATGTTGTTTCAAAAAAAGGGGTGTTATCTGAAAACGACACCCCTTTAACAAAAAGGACCAAACCGATGAAAGTAAAGTCCCACAATGATATTATCACTCATGGACAATTAAATCAAATAACAAGTATAAGATCACGATTTGATTTAGTTTTTAATGATGTTGATACCCTCTTTAGATCATTACCTAAATCTCATAAACACCGTGCTGTTCTTGGTGATATTTTAGATAAAAAATGGGATATTCTAGGCTGGCTTGACGATACTATCAAAGGTAAAATTCCATTAGGTAACACATCATTTTCTGCTGAAGAAATAAACATGATAGATTTTGAAGGGACGGACCCAGAATAATGCCTACTATACCATATAAAATAGACGGTAAGCGTGTTGCTGGTGTTACCACTAAACTAGGCAGATATAAAGTTGCTGATGCTATTACTTATTGGGCATGGGATTGTGGCATGAAGGGTTTAGATTATAGAAAAGAAATGAAGAAGGCTGGTGATATAGGAACTAATTTACATACATTAGCCGAGGAATACATAAAAGGTAATGAGCCGTTTGTATCTAAAGACCCTATTGTTAATTCTTGTTTCCAGCAATTTTTAGAATGGTGGAATAATTTTGAATGTGAGGTTATCTGGACCGAGAAAACTTATACGAATAAAAAATTACTTGTTGGCGGATGTCCCGATCTGCTCGTGAGGAAGGATAATAAATACATAATCTGCGATTTTAAAACCAGCAAGAAAATATACGGGGACCACTTGATACAACTTGGAGCCTATGCGGACTTGATTAAATTAGAAGATAATATTGATGTTGATGAGGGTATTATTGTTCGGTTTCCAAAAGATGATGACAAAACAGAAATAAAAAGATTTACAAAAAAAGACTTAGCGTTGGGTAAAAAACAATTCAGAAAATACAGTGAATGTTATGAAACTGAAAAATCTATTAATAAAATAATGAGGAGGAAAGATGACTGAAAAATTATTAGAAGCAATTGAGAGGGCCAGATTAGAATTTAAACCATTAGAAAAACATGGTCAAAATAATTTCTTTAAAACACAAGATGGTAAACCTCATATGTTTAGTACCTTAATAGATATACATAAAGCAACAACAGGAGCATTATTAAAATATGGTATTTCTGTTAGTTATCAATGTGAATATGATGATGGTTTAAATTTTTTAAAAACTGTCGTTACTCATTTAAATAGCGGTCAATTTATATCGTCAACATCTATTATAGGTAATACAAATTCTTCAAGCCAGCAAATTGGTTCGGGAATAACTTATTTTCGTAGATATCATATTCAAGCAATGCTTAATCTGGAAGCTGATTTTGAGGATGATGGAAACCAATCATCTGGAAACAAAACAAATGAAACCTACAAACAGGTAAGAAAGTAAATGAATTCCCTTCATATAATGAACAATGGCAGGGATAGGGACGGGTTATATATAGTGACATTACATCTAAAAGTATTCCATTAGATGTATTGCTATCACTTAATGCTGTATTTTTTGGGAAGAAAGTAAAGTTAATAATTCGTTCCGACTAAACAATAGGAGTTAAATTATGAATGAGAAAACTAAAGAATTTGTATCGGGTCTATATATTTATCCGCCAAATGAAAGCACAGCACATTTTATTAAATGTAAAATACAAATAAACCGTCAGCAATTATTAGAATATCTTAATAGTTCACAAGAAGAAAAAATTAATCTTGATGTAAAAGAAAATCAAGAAGGTAAATTTTATGCTGAAGTAAATACTTGGAAAGCTGATAATCAAGATAATCAAAATAATCAAAACCAAGGTAATCAAAACCAAGGTAATCAAAATCAAAATTATTCTAATAACAATCAAAGTTATAACAATAATCAAGATAATAATAATCAAGGGTTTAATAATCAAGGCGGTAATCGTGATTACAATAATAGATAATATGATTTCCAGATGCTTTAACGACCTCCTTATGAAAAAAACTGCATCTGGTTTTGCTCATGACATAAAAGGCATGAGTAAAGAAGCATGATACCGCAGGATAAAAACTTTAAAAAGGATTTTTCTGCGGTATTAAAAGATTTGGATAGCGTGTTAGAAAAACATCAAGATAAACAGTCCGCCACTGTTAGTCTTGCTATGACATCGGTTCTGACACGCTTTCTTATTAAGACGGCTCCTAATGATTTTGCAATTATCAAAGTTTTATTTGAGCCATATTTAACAACAAGAAATCAACAAGTAGAAGAAGCTAACAAAGATAACAAGAAAAGATTTAGTAATTATACTGATGAAAATATTTAAATATTTATTAAAAAGGAGTTGTATGAGTTTTTTTATAGAAGCAATTAAAGAAAGAATTTGGCCTACATTTGTTAATGAAAAAAATCCAATGAAGTGGGTATTCTTTAATGGAAGCCAAGCAAGTAAAGAAAATCCAAGACATAAAAATTTTACCATTTTAAAAAAACATTATGAGCCTAGACAGTCAAATAATAAAAAGTAGAGAACATCAAAAGCATGTAGCATCACAACCTTGTTTTTATACTGGTGCTACGGAGGGTGTTCAATGTTGCCATGTGAAATTTCTTGGTGAAAGATTTATGATGGGTAAAAAGGTTTCCGATCAATGGACCATACCTATGCATTACTTACTCCATGAGCAACAGCATCAACATAATGAATTAGAATGGCATCTTAATCGATTGCTGGTGAGTCCGATGGCCCGAAAATATTGGGCCACATCCCCAAATAAAAAAATAAAGGAAATGTATGAACAACAAAAAATATTCCTTACCTAGTCAATTACCCATAGATAGGGAGTTATTAGCTAAATCTATTTATGATGCTAATTTTTATTTAGGTGAATTAAAATCACGGGTTCATTACTTAGAAAAATATTCTAAAATTTTAATAGCTAAATTATCTATTTTATCAAAAGGAAATAAGACAGGTAAAGAAGCTGAATGGCATGCATTAAATCATCCAGATTATGAAAAACATTTAAATGAATTAGAACAATATGAATTAGAATTATTTAGAGCCAATGCAATGGTCCTACAAATATCACATCATCAAGATGATCTTAGACAAGAACGATCTTTAGATAGGGTTAAGTTGGATAAAGGTATTTATGATGTTACCTAATCCTATGTCATTAAACAGAGAGAATTGAAACAGTATGAGTATAGAAGATAAATTACTTAAAGAATTAAAAAAAGAAAATAAGGAATTAAAAATCCATAATGTTTTTTTATTAGAACGATTAGATAGTTGGGCCGATAAAAATTTTAACCTAAGAAAAGAAAACGAAGAATTAAAACGAGATAAACCAGAGTTTGCAAAACATGAGTAGTGAAGCTAGAAAATTATCTTTTAGAAGGTATCGAGAAAAAAATTATTCTTCTGTAACCAATCCTCAAATAAAAGATAAGATAATTAAACAATGCACATTATGTCCTGCAAATTATCATTCGACATCTAAGTTTGATAGGTTTTGCGATCAATGCAGAAGAAAAGCAAGTTCAATGGGATGAGTAATCAGCAATTAATTTTATATGATAAGTATTATGATATGTGTATTGAAGTAGGTTACACTTGGCCAACAATGAAAAAAGATATTGAGGATATGATTTTAAAATGCATGATTCAGTAAACCATCCCAGTCATTATACATCTAAGGGTAAAGAATTTTTAGATACAGCTAAAGATTTATTAAGCGAAGAAGAATTTAAAGGTGCTTTAAAATTTAACATTTATAAATATCTACATAGATATGAATTAAAGAATGGCGTTGAGGATTTGCTCAAAGCCGAGTTTTATCTAAAAAAATTGATAAAACTTAACGGGGGGATTTATCCTAGAAATAGTCCCTAGTTTAATTTCCCCCATTATTACACAATAATTACACAAAATGGCTAAATACCTACAACATTGTTATAGTGTTTGACAAACATAGAACATTC
>TARA_R110002096_G_scaffold265300_1_pt1 | contig 15672 bp, 15 predicted proteins | sample TARA_R110002096 | Tara Oceans TARA_R110002096 (sample SAMEA4397295) | marine metagenome | biome: Polar Biome; feature: [DCM] deep chlorophyll maximum layer (ENVO:01000326); material: water (ENVO:00002006), including particulate matter (ENVO:01000060) such as... | depth 35 m | reverse complement strand
AAATTAAACGGATTAGAATTTATTTTTAAAGGAGGTACAGCATTATTATTAGCAACCAAACAACCAAAACGGTTTTCAATTGATATAGATATTATCACAGAGCAAACACAAAGTGACATAGAAACTATTCTAGAAAAAATAAGTAAAGACAGTGTGTTTACACATTGGGAAGATGACAACAATAGAAAGTATACGCCAGATGCACCAATGGGGCATTTTAAAATGTACTATACAAGCCATGTAGATGGAAGTGTTGAGCCAATACTGTTAGATGTATTATATACGCCAAATCCATATCCGGAACTCATGGAAATTCCAATAGCACACGATTGGATTCAAATAACGGGGGAAATTACGACGGTACAAATGCCAACCTTTGATGCCATATTAGGAGATAAGCTAACGGCTTTTGCACCAAGAACAACAGGAATACTTTATAGCAAAAACAGACCCGTAGAAATAATAAAGCAGTTGTTCGATGTGGCTTTTTTAATGGATAATATCACAAATTTAAAAGTAGTCCAAAATAGTTACAACAAAGTAGTTGCAGAAGAAACTAAGTTCAGAAAGTTAGATGTGTCTGTCATTCAAGTATTAGAAGACTCTCAAGAAGCTTGTTATGTATTGTCTATTAGAGATGTCAAATCAGAAGAGTTTAAACATTTTCAATTAGGGATTAGCAATTTTACAAATTTCACAATTACAAAATTTAATATTGAGGAGGCTATTGCAGCAGCATCAAAAGCAGCTTATTTAGCAGAGATTTTAAAAAGTGAAACATTACCGAAGTTAGAGAAATTTATTAGTGCACAACAGATTAAAGATTGGTCAATTGAAAATCAACAGTTCAATAAATTGAATAAGCTAAAGAAAAGTAATCCAGAAGCATTTTTCTATTGGTATAAAACTTTAGAATTGGTAGGTAATGTTTAAATAATCAAACGCAATAATAAGTTTCTATTAAATGGCTTAAACTATAAAAAGATTGTTATTTCAATCATAATTAGTGTATTTGTATGAAATAACAATCATTTAAATGATTGGATAAGAAAAGTAAATACTATTTCCAATACAGATGACCATTTACGAAATCATGGTTTTATTCTAACAAGTCTCGGGTGGGTATTGTCTCCAGCTTACGATTTAAATCCCTCGATAGACAAAGATGTTCTAGCGCTCAATATCGATACAGATAACAATGCACTGGATTAATTTAGCAAAAAGTGTGGGAGTGTTTTTTCGTTTAACAGAAGAGCAAATAGATAGTATAATAAACGAAGTTAAAGCAGTTGTTTCTACTTGGGAAAATGAAGCTGACAAAATCGGGATTGCCAAAAGAGAACAAAGTATTATGGCTAAAGCGTTTAATGTATAACAGAAAAAGACGTTTATTATTATAGGAAACAGAGCTATTTAATTTGATGGTTTTTATGGAAGAAGATTAGATTAGAGAAAATACACATTTGTACTATAATCTTCCATTTGGAGTTTATCCCGAGCGAAGCCGAAGGGTAACTTGAGCTTTGGTTAAAACCGAAAGTTGTATTACAGTTTCATTACGATTTTAATGGAACACTTTTTATGAGACGACGTAGGAGGGAAGTATAAAGTGTGTGAAATAGCTAGTATTGTTAATTTGTTTGTTGATAAGTTCGCCCAAAACACTAATTATTAAATTATTAACTAATTAACTTTGTAGATACGGTTTTCCCATCTTATAGATTTTCCTCTCATTTATTAAGATTTAGACAATGTCAAAAAAATAGACATTGTAAATAGCCGACTTTAATTATTAATATAAAAACATTAGAAATATGTCTACAAATAAAAACGAATATCTTCAAAAAGTACTTGATACTCATGATATAAATAAAGTAGAAAGTCTAGATAAATTTATAGCAAAGAAAAATGCTGTAAAGAATGCTCTAAATGAAAAGTTTACTGAAACTAAAGCCTCTAATGCAATTGATTCAGGCTCTTATGCTAAAAATACTGCGATAAACACAAAGTTTGATATAGATTGTTGTATACCTTTTAAGAAGAAAGAGAAAGAAGAAGATAAAGGATATAGTAGTCTAAAAGATATGTTTGATGATGTATATAAATATTTAAGAAACGAATATACAGAAGATGACGATGATATAACAAAAGAAGATGTTAGGAAACAAAAAGTGTCTATTGGTATGAAGTTTAATATTGATGGTAAAGAATTTGATATGGATGTTGTTCCAGGTCGTGAAAGACCTAATAATAATGATTATAACAGTAATAATACCGACTTAAGTTTACATATTCATCCTTCTAATCGCTCAAAGAAAGAAGAAGATGAGAATAGAACTCGAATTAAAACAAATATTAAAAAGCATGTTGATTTATTAAGTGGTTCAGAAAGAACACACGAACGTAAAGTAGCTAAACTGATTAAAGTTTGGAAAACAGAAAGAAAAAACCAAAATGGAGGTAAATTAATTAAATCATTTATGATGGAATTATATACCAAAGAGGCTTTTGATGTAGCAGATGAAATACCAAGCGGTTTATGGGAAAAAGTGAAAATGGTAATGAACCATATAATAGATAATATAACAGAAAATAATTTAGTTGACCCAATAAATTCAAACAATATAGTTTCAGATTCAATGAGTGATACAGCTAAATCTGATACTAAACGAGATATGAAAAAGACTATTAAGGATGTAGATGAGGATTCGGATAAAATAAAGGAATATTTCCCTATAAATGATGAATATGATGATGAGGACGAAGATGATTCAAAAGCTTCAACAGCATCGGTTTTAAGCACAAGTAAGTTTGGATAAAGATCAAGACAAGAAAATAATAAAAAGAATTAATGGACTAATTAAGAAAGATAAGGATGTAACAATTATTGAAGAAATTGAAAAAAAAGAAAATTACTTTTCAGGAAAAGTTGAAGTAAATTATAAAAATGAACAACTTTTTTTTGATTTGGAAATTCCACATCATTATCCATTAACACATCCTAATTCGGACAACATTTCTATAATTTTTAGAAATGAAGAATACATTGGTTTAAATCATATTAATCTAGATGGTTCGGTGTGTTTTCATCCAGATAAAGATGATGATTTTGATAGAAAACTATTGTATGAACTAAAATGCCTCAAACAATGGATTAGGGATTATTATATTTTTAATAAGGAGGATGCTAATTATGCTTATTTAATACATACTACAGAAAGTGGTAGAATTGATAAGCTTTACTTCACTAGCATTCACAATAATTTTAAAAAGCACTCTTTTGGATTATTTAACTATTCTATATTTTCTGATGAGAGATATGGAGATTCAAAATTACCAATCAAAAAACTATTTAGGTTAGGATTTGATAATGACAAAACAGATAACTGGTCGAAAACTTTTAAAGAAGAATTAAATAGAAAGACTTGTAAGAAAGGGTTGTATTATTTTATTGAAGAAGAGCCAATAAAAAAAATACTAAAAGGCAGAAAAGGTATTGAGACATGGAATGAACTCGAAGAGTTCCTTTCCGATGAATTTATAGAGTATTTATATAAGGGATTAAAAGGAAAATTTAGTAAAGGGTTTTATAATGAAAACTATCTGTTTCTAATAATCGGATATAAAATACCTAATAATGAAACCTATGAAGAGCATTGGGATTTAATTAGATTATCTAAAAAAAATATTCCAATTGAATACAGAAGAATTCCTAAACAAGAACAAGATAGTTCTGGAAAGAGTTTTCTGCATATACTAAAAAAGAATAAAATCAATTGGAGGACAACAGAAAACATAGATTATAAACGGTTTTTTGGAAGAGGAAAACTAGATGATAAAATCACAAATTCTAGTATTTTAATTATTGGTTGTGGAGCTTTAGGAAGTTCTTTAGCTGAAACACTAGTTAGGGGCGGAGCAAGAAATATAATTCTTGAAGATTTCGACACAATCAAGGGAGGGAATTTATGTCGTGCAAATTATGACCTAAATGATATGATTTTCCCAAAAACTGTTTGCTTATCTAAAAGACTAAAATCAATTTCTCCATTTGTAAATTTAATTACAATAGGAGCCAAACTAAATAATGTTGATTTAGATAAAATAAAAACTGTTTTCAATGATAATGTTGACCTGATTTTTGATTGCTCAACTGACCCAGAAGTGACTTATATTTTAGATAAAATTAATTTTAAAGGAGATACATTTAGTTTAGCAATTACCAACAATGCTAAATCTTTTGTTTCTATAACTGGATTAGACTTGTCAAAAAAAGCCAAAATTATATTTAATTATGTAGAAAATGAGCCTCCAAAATTTATTGAAGGTACAGGCTGTGGTTATCCAACTTTTGAAGCAAATTATAATGACATAATCACTTTACTAAATACTGGATTAAAAGTGATAAATGATAATTTTTCTAAAAATAAAAAGAACCAAACTTTTATTATTAAACCCGATTTTGAAGACGAGTTAATAATTGATATCGAAGAATATGAATATTATAAATGTGATTATAATAATAGTGCAATCCACATATCTAAAAGTATTTTAAGGGAAATAGAAGAAATTACGAGTTTCCATTATCCAAAGGAGTTTGGAGGTGTTTTTATTGGTTTTAAATCAGAATTAGGTTTTATTATTACTGATGTTTTAGTGCCAGATAAATATGTAAATGCAAGAGCTATTTTTATAAGACATCCTGGAACTTTAAATGAAAGGTTAGAAGAAATACATAAATTAACTAATGGTAAAATTCAATATTTAGGTGAATGGCATTCACATCCAGATGGACCAACTTCTCCTAGTAATACAGATAAAAATGCTATGAAAGAAATAGCACTGAACAAAAAAATTAATATTGATAAACCTTTACTAATGATTGCAGAAGTAGGGCAATTGCCTTTTGGTAAAGATTTATATATATATGACAATAAAGAATTAAGAAAATATGAGTGATAAAATCAATTTAAGAAAACTATTTGGAGGCTTACAAAACCAAATGATAGCTCAATTAAATACTAATAGAGAATTTATTGAACACCCAGATTCTAAAGGGGATTCTTTAGAAAATACATGGATTGAATGGTTAAGAACCTATTTACCAAATAGATATTGTGTTGATAAAGCAATTGTTATTGATTCAAAAGGACAATTGAGTCATCAAATCGACTTGGTTATTTATGACCAAACTTATACACCTTTTGTATTTAAACAAAATGGAATTTTTTATATACCAGCAGAAGGAGTATATGCTGTTTTTGAAGTGAAACCAGACCTTGATAAAGGTAATATTATTTATGCAGGTGATAAAATTGAAAGTGTTCGAAAACTATTTAGAACATCTACAAAAATAATAGATAGAGGTAAACCATATAATGCTAGACCTTTAACTAAAATTCTTGGTGGTGTTCTAACTATAGAAACTAAAATAAAAGATGAAACAATCGAGGGGCACCTCAAAAGTTTAAAAGGGCTAAAATCAATTGATATTGGTTGTGCGGTAAAGAATAAAAGTTTTTATGTAGATTATAATAAAGATGATAGCATTTTTGACATCGATAGAGATGTAATTTTATCTTTCAAAGAGCATAATGATTTAATTCTTAAATTTTACAATGAGCGAAATGTGAAAAATATTGAGTTTAGTAAGAAGAATAATTCTTTAGTAACGTTCTTTTTACAATTGACAAGGTATTTACAACAAAGTATTGGAACTGTTGCGGCTATTGATTTGTCAGAATATGCGAAAGCTGTTAACTTTGAAATAGATGAGGAAATATAAATATCTTTAAATGGAAGAAATAAATTTAAAAATGATTCAAGATTTATTTGAATCTGGTTCTCTTGAATTGATAGCAACACAACCAGGAGTTTGTCTGCCAATGTTGCAGAGAATATACAAGAAAATGAAGGTTGGAATAGAATTTGCTGATATTAGAGTAAATGACTCAAGAATAGTTGATGGCCATCATAGATATATTTGTTCCAAACTTTTAAATATAGATATAGGAATCAATAATAATTATCCAATACCATCTACAGCTGAAAGTCATAAGTGGGAAGTTTTAGTCATTGACGAATTTGATTTCGAGACAGAAGAAGAAATTAAAAACCATAATTTGAGAGATGCTGAAATAAATGATGTAGATTTTGATTTTTTAAACAGTTTATAAAATAATGTATATATTTGTAATATGTTAATATTGTTAGACATAGACGGAGTAATGGTTCCTGCAAACAATTGGAAACGACCAGAATTTGAAAGTGATGGATTTCCGAGGTTCAGTAGAAAAGCCACAGATAGCCTTCAGAAAATTATTTCTGAAACAGGTGCAGAAATTCTATTGACTACTTCTCATAAGTCTAATTACTATGTTGGTGAATGGAGAAATATTTTTTCGAGTAGAGGTGTTTTAAATGCTAAAATTAGAAAACTAAATAAAAATTCTAATTATCTTACTAGAATGGAAGAGGTAATGAAATGGGTTGCAAAAAACAATGAAAAGGAATTCGTTATAATTGACGATGATAAGACTTTAAATAGTTTGCCACCTAGAATAAAATCACGACTTGTGCAACCTAGTGCAACGGTTGGTTTAAATGAAGAGCTAGCTGATTCTGCCATTAGAATATTAAAATCTTCTAATAAAGAACTAGTTATTTAAACGGAAAATACTATTGATTTCAAAACCCTTTCAATTGAGAGGGTTTTTTCTTTAGTAAACACTTATCCTTATGTATAACAAAATCAATTCAAAACTTAATTATAAGATTATTATTTAGTCGTAAATCCCAAACATAAGAGCCAAAGCCATGGCTCTAATATTTGAAGGTTTTAAAAAATAATCAGCTTCATCTTTATTGGTCACAAACCCCAATTCAACAAGAATAGTTGGACAAAAACCAGTCATTTCGCGTAAGACTTGAAAATCAGCAAACTTCACACCTCGTTTGTCAAACCCTAATTTACTGTAGCTTTCATTTATAACCGATAATCCCAAAGCAATAGATTCTTTAATATGCAATTTTTCAGAATTATGCACATAAACTTCAATACCTTTAGAATTGTATGGAGATGCATTACAATGCAAGGACACAAGCACATCCGCGGTTAAAGCTTTAGCCAATCGATCTCTATCAGAAAGCGAAATAAACGTATCGCAATATCTGGTCAAATAAATATCCAGTTTATCATCTAAAATAGTTTTGTTTAGCCTAATAATTTCCTTGGCAACATTTAAAACCACATCCTTTTCCTGGATCCCATTTATGCCAATGGCACCAGAATCTTTTCCACCATGCCCCACATCAATAACAATTCTTTTTCGTGCATCCAAATTTTGACCAAAAAGCAAGCACATTTTTAGCATCACTAGAAGAAATACGACGTTTTTGAGCTTCATTTTCAAATTGGTTTTCATAATTGAGCGTCCTTTTAGCATCCAAAATCATAAGATTTAATGCCTTTTAGTTGCAATTAAAAACAATCTAAATCAAACAATATTATTTACATAAAATACTGAAAATCAGTTGTTTGAAAACAAATATATTGTAATTTTCATAAATCAAAACCATTAAAAACTTAAATTTTAATTCTTATGAAAAAATCAATTTATTTAACCTTGCTATTGGGCTTTATTTCAACTTCCATTTTTGCACAGATTGGAGGCATTGAAGATTCTGTAAATGATGTTTCCGACACTATTAGAACCATTTTTCCAATCATTTTGGGCGTTATTTTCTTGGTAGGTTTCCTATTCAATGCCGGTCATTTCTTTGGAGAGAATGCCGATTTAAAAAAGGGCATCACCCGCGTATTGGTATTCGTACTTATTGCTGGTGCCGTGGTAGGCATCTTTACTTATTTAATTGGAATTGTAGTATAAGTTACTAAGCAACATTTTGCAATAAAAAACACATCTATGAAAACCTTTAAAATCTATAAAAACATCAGAAAGCGCGCGATGATCATGGGTCTTCCCATTTCATTGTTCGCACTGATGATGACAGCCGTAATAGGATCCCTGTTATTTATCATCTTTTCCTTTAGTTTTTCGGTCATTATTATGGTGTTTCTATTCAACGGCATATTGTATGTCGCATTGACCCACATTACAAAGACCCCATCCCTATTGCATTTTAAAAAAGTGTTTCCACAAACCATTAGTAATAAAAAACAAAACCACTTGTATTATGAAGGCTATTAACCTTGCTGCATACCATCCCATATTGGACATCCAAGATCATATCTTGTTTGCAAATAATGGTAATGTGGTTTTATGTTATAAAGTAGAGTTGCCAGAAGTATACTCACTGTCTGAATCGGACTTTGAAGACATACACGGGGCTTGGTTTCAAGGGTTTAAATCCCTGCCAACAAGTACCATTATCCATAAACAGGATATTTACGAAAAGAAAGATTATGATGCCACTCAGTTGCCCAATGATAGCTTTTTAGAAAAGGCTACTCATGATTATTTTAAAGGAAGGGAATACATGCAACATAGTTGCTATTTGTATTTTATCATTCCCTATAACAAAACTCTGAATGCCACCAAATTCACCAACCCTTTTCGAAGTATAGACAAAGGGATTCACAAACAAATGGATCATAACGTGCAGGAGTTTGTTACCTCTGTAAGCGATGCAGTATCCTTTATCAATAACAGCCGAAAGTTGTCATTGACACCATTGAATCAAACCGACATACTAACTATTACAGCAGCTTACTTCAATGGATTCAATGAAGGTTTTGACACCGATATTCAACTTAAGAAATCCGATATTGAAATAGGGGAAAACCATTTTGATGTATTGGCGGTCAATAGTGAACTCTGTTTTGGGGATGTCGTACAGAGTAGCAAAACCAATGATAAGTTTACTTCAGACGATTTTGTGTTCCATCAAGGGTTTATCGATGGCTTGGGATTGAACCTCAATGAAAACCATATCATCAACCAGATTATCTATTTGGATGATAAGCATAAATGGCGAAAACTGCTGGAGAAGAAAATGGAGGAACTTAACAAAAGTTCCAATTTCGGTACGCAGAATAAAGTGGTCTTAAAGAAAATCGAGGACATTGTAGATCAGATTAATGCGGATGATTCCTCACGGATTATACGAGGGCATCTGAACATCATTTTTTGGTCTCAAGAAGCCCAAGAGCTCAAACACATAGCATCAAAGATTAAAGCCGAGTTTAAGGAACTCGATATTATACCCTATTATCCCAGAGGAGAAGAACGGAAGCAATATTTCCTGAATAGCTTTTGTTGTTTTGCTTCCAACTTCTCCAATGCGGATTTGTATGTCACCGATTTAAAGCACGCTCTGTGTTTATGCATCAATAACACCAATTACCGATCCGATGCTAAGGGCATCATTTTTAATGATAGACAGCATAATATTCCCGTACTTAAAGATGTTTGGGATGAGCAAAAGAAGCGCATCAAGGCTAGGAACTTTGCCATTTTTGCTCCCACAGGAGAAGGAAAATCCTTTTTGGCCAATAACATCTTACGGCAGTATTTTGAAAGCGGTGTTCGTTTGGTCATCATTGATTTGGGTGGGTCCTATTCCAAATTTGCTAAGCTGTATCCAAAAGACCATATTATTTTGAAATATGAGCAGGGAAAAAACCTGGGCATCAATCCCTTTTACATTTCCACGGATGCTGACTTGACACCAGAACGGTTGGAAGATCTCACCATGTTTCTATTGGAGCTTTTGGCTTCAGGTAAAGTGACCACCAAAGCGGAACAGGTGGCCATGAAAAAAGTATTGTTACAATATTATGCACAAACTCGGGAAGCACATTCACTAGCAACATTATATCAATTTGTGGATGGTGAAAAGGAGACGCTGATAAAGAAGTTGAACATTCAAGAAGAACATTTCAGTGTTTATAATTTTCTGCATATTCTATCGGAGTATGTGGGTGACGGCCTTTATAGCTTTCTATTCAATATCAGTGAAGACCAAACCTATAAAATTGAGGACAAGCGATTGATAGTCTTTGAACTCGATGAAGTCAAGGACAACAAGGAAATCCTATCGGTGATGTTGAAGCTTATTAAATCGGCCATCCAACGTACCATTTGGCGAAACAAAGCCGAAAGAGGCATCATTTTGTTTGATGAGTTTGCCAAACAATTGAAGTTTGATAATGTCCTGGAAAGTGTCGAATTCTATTATCAGGCCATTAGGAAACAAAATGGGGCGATAGGTATTATTCTACAATCCATAAATCAATTACCCAATAATTCTACATCCGCCAGTATTTTGGAAAACACGCAGATTATTTATAGTCTCCGTAATGAAAAGGGCTATGAAGAATTAAAAAACAGATTGAGTTTGTCCAGCCATGATCTGAACCAACTGAAATCCATCAGGAATAATTTGACAGGCTCTAGGAAGTACACCGAAATGTTTATCAAAATAGGGAAGGAGAGCAACATCTTTAGATTGGAAGTACCCAAAGAAGTCTATGCAGCTTACCTGACCGATGGTAGTGAATCAGAGACCATCATGAAACTCTTTGATGAACATCAAGATATGGAAAAAGCCATCAACATATTTATTAAGCAGCAGCCATAGGCTGTTTTTACTATTAACACCTTAAACTCTAAAAAAATGAAACGCAGAATTATCCCCATCACATTGATACTAACCATCATCATGTTATTGCCTGCACGTGCTAAGTGCCAGGGGATGCCGGTTTATGATAATACCAACTTTATAAGTTTGGCTAAGTCACTTGTAGAATCGGCAAAACAAACGTCGCAGCTTTTAAAGTCTGTTGAGTTTTTAAAACAACAAAAAGAAAACCTTGAAAAGGTAAACAATGTTATCAAACAACTCAAAGCCGTCAAGGAATTGACCAAGAACAACCAGAAACTCTTTAATATGGTCCAAAACGATTTAAGGGACATTCTAAACTCTCCATATATCAAGTCTGAAGAAGTCGATCGCATTTCAGAATCATTCAATAGCATTATAGAACAATCTCTGGATGACCTTGATTTTATAGGCCAGATTTTGTCAAGCGATACCATGAAAATGACCGACGCTGAGCGAGCCATGTTTTTAAAGGAAAAAGAACAGCAATCCAAGGAAATGGTTGCAGAAATAGAACAAAAAACCAGACTGTATAAAGAGATTATCTCTTTTAGAACCATGCAAGATAAAATCAATAATAGAGAAACCAATTATTAGACATGGCGGGTATTTTTTTAGGCATAGGTTTGGAATATGTGGACGCTGTTTTTACCACGATCAAGAACAGTGATTTTTCACAGTACACGATTACAGGTATGAAAACCTTGGCGATTTTGTTCTTTTTGATCAATATCCTAAAAAAATATAATGAAGGCATTGCCAATAATGATGGCTATACCTGGGGATTGACCCCTACGGAACTTGCTAAGAATTTTGCCGTGGTCATTCTGGTAATTTTCTCAACACAGGTATTGGCTGTCTTTGACGGAATTTTGGTGGCCATAGAGACCCAATACAGAGACACGGCTCCAGCACTCCTTCCATTGCAAATGCAAGATGTCGATTTGGAAAAGGATGTGAGTGCTTTGGAAGCCGCCAGTAAAGCCATGTCTTTGCTTTATGAAGCACTGGTGACGCCCTTGTTCGGATTGAAGGTCATTGCCTTTATCATAGGTCTGTTTCTATGGTTGTTGGATCTGTTCATTTATCCATTGTTTCTGGCAGAGCGTTATTTTTTATTAGGGATTATGCAGGCTTTTTTTCCATTGGTTATTAGTCTAGCTGTTTTTGAAAAGTTCAGAGGTTTAGCTTACAACTTTTTTAAACTGTATGCAGGTGTCTATATGTTAGTGCCCGCTTTTTTTCTAGTGAATGTCTTTGTCAATAATCTATATACAGAAGTGAACACTAATTTTTGGTCAACGCTCTTTGGAACGGACTGGGGCAGTCAATTCTTTGCACCCGTAATTCAATTGGGATCCATAGGATTTGTCGTATTGCTAAAATTCAAACTATATAGACGAGCCACCTCTTTTACAATCAAACTTTTCACAGGTGGTGGTGCCTAAGGCGCATTTAAGATGAATCAATAATTAAAAAAACAAAAAACACAAACCCAAATGGAAACAAAAACACCTTATAGAAACATCTATACCATCTTAAAACTGAACCGTTTTATTGTTTTAGCGGTTGTTATTGGAGCAACCATCATCAGTGTTATATCCGTGGTATTGGTCATAAAGCTGCATAAAGAAACCGTCAACAATGCTTTTGTGGTGAATGCTGATGGCAGTATCATTCCTTTAAAAATGGTCAATCAACAGGAAAATCTGGAAGTAGAAGCGTTGGAACATTTGGAACTGTTCCATACCTATTTTTATGATATACATGCTTCAAATTATGAAAAAAACCTAGAAAAGTCCTTATGGTTGGGCAACAGTTCAGTGGATGCTTTATATAGACAGAAAAAAGCAGATGGTGTTTATAATCGTTTACTCCAGTACTCATTGGTCCAAAAGGTATTGTCGGTCGAATCCAAATTGAACCTACAAAAAGAGCCCTATACATTTGAGACCCTAACGGTATTTGAGGTGAACCGAGGAACTATAACGGACACCTATGAACTGGTCACTACGGGAAATCTGATCCATGTGGATAGAAACTTTCCGAAGAATACCCATGGACTGTTGATTACCAATTTTTTTGAAAACAGCCTACGAAAAATAGAAATCCCATAAACACATTTAAAAACCAGAAAAAATGAAACTAGAGAAAAACAAAATCTTGATTATTGGCGTAATTATTTGCGTCATCCTATTTATTGGGGTTTATGCCTCGATATTATTGGGAGACGATGAAGCACCTACCTTAGACAGCAATCAGATTCCTGTGCCAAGGTTAGAAGATGGCCAAAAGGAATATGAGTCGAAATTGGATGCGCTCAATGATCTAAAGGAAGTCAAGCAGACCAATGCGCCCAGTATCTATGATGAACGGTTGTTGGATTCCATGGGCGTTTATGACCCAGATTTATTGGATAAGGAAAAGATGCGGATGGTGGATAGTATTTATAGTCAAGGACGTATCAATTATTCTGAAAACGCATATAGAAATGAACCCCCTAAAGTTCCATTTAAGGTTATCGAGCCAAAAACAGATTCCGTAAGATTCGAATTAGTGCCCACTATTACAACAAAGGAAATAGGATTGGAACACCAGCTTTTTTTTGCATCAGACCCTAAGGAAAATATGCAAAAACCATTGAATACAGATTTCTTCATTCCGGTAGTTGTAGATGGCACCCAAACCGTCAAAACCCATTATAGATTAAGAATGCGTGTAATGAAGGATGCCATCCTAAATAATGTAAGGATTCCAAGAAACACCCTTATATATGGATTTGTGAGTTTTCAACCCAATCGAACTATCATTGAAATTGAAAACATCAACCATCAATCCGTTAAGCTAAACGCTTTTGATCTTCAGGATGGAAGCGAGGGTATTTATGTGGAGAATAGTTTTCGTGCAGATGCCACCCGTGAGGTGGTGGATGATGTGATTCAGGATATAAATATAGCAGGCGTGCCACAAATTGGAGGCGTTAAGAAAATATTCCAACGCAACAACAGAAATATAAAGGTGACAGTATTGAACAATTATCAATTAGTCCTAAAACCTAAACAATAAATCGAAAAAAGAAATTTATAAAAACTTAAATTATGAAAACAATTATCACATTTATAATGCTTGTTTGTTCCATATCAATATATGCACAGCAATCTTCAGTAGACACCATTTTTGCAAATGATAAAATGAATGTGTCACTGTTTTTTCCAAATCAAATTCGTCAAGGAATTACAGGTACCGAAAATTTTGTACTCACATACAATAGGGAAAAGGAACAATATTTTGGATTGTTACAGGCAAAGCCTGGAGAAGAAAGCAATTTATTGATCATTACAAATGATGGCCAGGTGTACTCCTATATCCTAAAATACTCAGAGCATCTATCCAAGCTGAATTATTTCATACAGGAAGAAGAAAGTATAGGCAATGAAAAACCTAAGATTATCGACTCGCTAATCGTTAAGGACACATTGATGGATATAAATGACAAAACGATTTATTATAAGAAATTTTCTGAATATCTATTGAAATCTAAACTTTGCCCTATTGGAACAAAAAGAAATAAAGGTATGGTTTTAAGATTATTGAAAGTAGCTTATAACAAAGATGACGTGTATTTAGTCATAGAAATTAGGAACCATTCAGGAATAGATTTTGAAATTGATTACTTGAATGTCTCAAGAGTGCAGGGTAATAAAAAGCGCAAGGCTTCTTACCAAAGTTTAGAGCAAGAGGTCATTTATAAACACGACATGCCAAAAACTGTCGGAAACAATAATGCCAAGCGATTGGTTTATGTACTTCCTAAATTTGTTTTAGGTGAGAATGAGAGATTGCAAATAGAGTTAAGGGAGTTAAAAGGGAGTAGAAAACTGGTTCTTAGGTATTGAAAATTTCAGATTAAAATTTATTTGAGCGTCTTATAAAGACGCTTTTTTTTTAACATGATTTGATAATGATTAATACCTGTTTTTAAATAGAATATTGAAGCTTATAATATTTTGAAATCGAAGTGTAGTTGCAAAAAAAAGTAATTTTATTTTGTTGATTTTGAATGCATTTATTATATCTTTATAAAGGATTGAAACTCAATTTGCGACAATCTAATTCAATCATAAAGGTAGCTATATAGACACCTTGATATCTTTCATGTTTCTAAACAATTGAAATTCTGATACTTACACGATGGGTTTGAATCCAGTCGAGGTCACAAATAAAAAAGCTTTCAATTTCTTGAAAGCTTTTTTTGATTTATTTACTCAATACACTTAAGCTTATCGATAAAAAACTCTTTATAATCTATAAAATTTATTTCTTTATAGCCTTGAGTTCCATGAAATACTATAGATTTAATGGGTGAATTTTTTAAAATATCTATATGAGCACTAGATAATTTAGCTTTAAAAAGAAATACCTCTCCACATTCAATATCCCATGAGTGATAAAAGTTAATAATACGATTGTTTTCTAAAGTTATTTTTACACTAGATCTTTGGTTGGGAAGGTAAGAAGCACAGCCTAAATCTTCTGATAAATTGAAAAAGACATCTGTTTTTCTACCTTGTTTGTATAATTCAACCGTAAGATTTTTGTTTAGCGTATATGGTTCTGTTCTAATTGTTGTAATGTTATAAAATCTATCATACTCATTGATTTGATAATGACAAGAATCTCTAAACTTGATTCTTTCAAGTAATGCTTCTTTTTTGTTTTCTTCTTTTGAATCAGAAATAGAATTATCTGTTTTTTGAACTATTGCACTACTTTTTCTTAAGGCTTCTAATTTTTTTCTTTCATTTTCTATAATTCTAGCTATGGAATCGTTTTGTCTTTTTAATTCAATTAATTGTTTTGTTCCTTGTTCTCTAACCTTTACAATAGAATCGTATCGTCTTTTTTCAATTAGTTGTTTTCTTTGTTCTTCTTTGGTTTGAAAAATCGTGTTTTTCTTTCTCTTTTCTTCTAATGCTTTTTCTTGGGCTTTGGCTATAACAACAGCGTTTCTTTTTTTCAATTCCTCTAGGGCTTTTTCCCTATCTTCTT
>TARA_R110002096_G_scaffold16103_1_pt1 | contig 15672 bp, 11 predicted proteins | sample TARA_R110002096 | Tara Oceans TARA_R110002096 (sample SAMEA4397295) | marine metagenome | biome: Polar Biome; feature: [DCM] deep chlorophyll maximum layer (ENVO:01000326); material: water (ENVO:00002006), including particulate matter (ENVO:01000060) such as... | depth 35 m | reverse complement strand
GCCCGGGAAAACAAGGCTTCAATTGCCCAGTTTGGTTTGAACCGATATTCCAGGCCAACGCCAAACGTTCCTGTCTCACTCAGGTCACGATCATCGTCAAAAAGCTGGTAGGCGGCGAAAGGGTTGATGTAAACCGTTTCCTGGCGATCGGCCAAGGCTGGAGCCGCAAAAGTACTGGCGATGGCGGCCATCGCGATCGGACGCATGATGTTCATGCAGAACCTCCTGTTCGATTGTCGTTGTAAAACTGCTTGGTAATTTATTTATTAAGTGATTAGAGAGACACTTACGTGCAATCCAAGCTAAAGGATTACAAAAAACAAAGAATCGATAATAAATGTCACATCATGAAATATACTTGTTGCTGAGGCATTTGCCACCTGCATCTACGTCTTAATGACGCGGAACGCTGAAATAAAGGTGCGCGCTTTTTTTGCTGAAATTGAGCTTTTCGCCGCTGCCAAAGTGCACCTCGAATGAACTTTCGTCTTCTGCGACCACTGTCCCTGTTCCGAAAATGGCGTGATTGAGACGCGGCTGGTGCCACAGAAGCGCAGTGCTGCTGTCACTTGCCTGAACCTCGCCTTCCAGGGTAACGCCTTCCCGCGCTGCGTACCTTAAGCTGACAGGCGTTAGCTGCGCTGCCAGCTTCAGTGACCGGTTTGTATCCGGTGATCGCTCATCTAGCCAACGCCCGAAATCACTAGCCAAGTCAAAGCAGCATTCTTCGACAAAGCGACTGGGCCCTTGATCGCCATCCAGGTGCGGCTGTTTACTAACCGGCCGGGTAATCAAGTGCAGCGTTTGCCGGGTTCGGGTCATGGCGACGTACAACAGCCTGCGTTCGCTTTCCAGAGACGCCCGGGCATCGTCCTGAGGCTTCGGGCTGTGGGGCAGATATTTTTCCTGTAGCCCCGGTATGATCACTCTTGGCCACTCCAGCCCCTTTGTGCGATGAATGGTGGAGAGTAAAACACCCCCGCCCGCCTGTTTCTCGCTGGCCTGCTGCCGCAGTGCTTTGAGGTGGGCAAGGGCGTCTTTGGCACCAACATCCAGACCTTTCAGATATTCGCGGAAGCCGTGAATGGTATCAATGCGTTCCTCCGCGCTGTCATGGGTCAGCGCAAGGCTGCGAACACCTTCATAGAGATCTGTGTGCTCCGCATAGACCGTGATCAGCCCGGCAACGGAGCCCGAATAGCCGCGCAATTGTTCCAGAACCTCACCCAGCTTGCGCAACTTGCGCGCTGCCATGGGCGCCAGTGCCCCGAAATCCAGTGCCAACAGGCGCTCATGCCAGCCACTGTCAAACCCTGCAAGAAATCTCGCCAACTGCTCCAGTTCCGCCTCTTTGAGACCCACATGAGGGAAGCGTAAAAGCTGTCGCGCCAGATCCAGCCGGTCTTCCTCGGGTAGTTTTTCCAGCGTTCCGCAAACAACTTTCAACAGAGCAGTAATGGCCTGCACTTCACGACTGAACAAGGCGCCTTTGCCAGCGTCGATGCGATAGGGGATCTGCCGTGCCAGCAACTTGAGCTCAATGGGCACGCTCTGGCTCCAGACCCGGAACAGGATCGCCGTATCCGCCAGCGTTTCCTGAAGAGAGCCTTCCGTTTCCTGTTCGAGAATGTGCAGTGTGGCATCGGCGTCGTTCTCAGCCCGGTGCAGGGTGATTTCCGTGGCCGGGGTGGAAGGGTGGGAGTGACACAGAACATCCTTGCGCCCGGTGTTGTGGCAGATCAGGTGGTTGGCCAGCAGAGCCACGCGGTGGCCATAGCGGAAGGTGAAGCTCAGCGTCTGTTCCAGAGGGCTTTCAAATTCGTCGCTGAAGCGTTTGAGAATAAACTCCGGTTTCGCGCCCCGGAATTCGTAAATGGTCTGATCGGGATCCCCCACCACCGTTACCCGTGCCCGGTCGCCAGCAACATAGCGCAGCAGAAGATGCTGAATCTCGTTGGTGTCCTGGTACTCATCCACCAGAATCAGATCCATTTTGTTACTCACCAAGCGCTGCAGCGGCGGGTTCTGGTGTATCGCCATCACCGGTTCGTACAGCATGTCGGCAAAGCTGATCCGGCTTTGCCCTTTACGCCACTGCTCAAAGCTGTGAAACAGGTCAATCAGGTAGCGGTGTTTGTCTGAGAAGCCCAGCTCTTCGAATACGATCTCGGCCGGTGACAGGGTGGTTTTCACCAGATCGATAAACCCGGTTGCTGTCTCTACAAAATCTTTCTTGTTGCGCCGGATCTCATCCGCGAGATCTTCCGGCGCCAGCCGCCGCGTTAACAGCCAGGCCTGAAAACTGATTTCCTGTTCGGTCAGGATTTTCTCGGAGAACCCCGGCAGGTAGCCTTCCCGCACAAACCGTTTGTACAGTCGCAATCCCATGGCGTGATAGGTGCGTATCTCTGGCAGCGCCATTCCGCTCTGGTGACAAACCTGTTGCAGCTTGCGTTCGAAATCTACCCGGGCACTGCGGTTGAACATAAGCACCAGCATGCGACTCGGGTCATGGCCCTGTTGCAGCAGGTAGCGAATGCGCCAGGCCAGCGTGGAGGTTTTGCCGCTGCCTGCCACGGCGGTGATCACCGAGTGCTCGTAGCCGGCGGTAATGATCGCCCGCTGCTCGTCGGTGAGAAAATCAGGCAGATCCAGGGCGGGGGATTCGGGGGTATGGGTTGGCATAGATGCTATTGTACTGGCCAACTGGTAGCGCGGGTACCTGTGCCGTTAACATGATTGATTTAGCGAATCCACCTCATTAGTTGGAGAGCGACGAGGCAGAACCTTCTCCAAAATCGTGCGGAGCCATGGATGGCGGAGCCGAGCGTACATGGATGTATTTACAGCGTATTTTGGAGAAGGTTCTGCCTCGTTGCTAACTCTCAAAGTCAGAGATAATAGATATGCAAACTGAAAAATCAATAAATGTGCTAGGTGAAAAGCTGGAAACTTGCGGCACTGACCCCGAAACCGGGTTCTATCGCGATGGCTGCTGCAATACGGGGCCGGATGATCATGGGTCGCATACCGTATGCGTGGTGATGACCGACGAGTTTTTGGAGTTCTCCAAAGCCCGCGGTAATGATTTGAGCACGCCCGTGCCGGCTTTCGGATTCCCGGGCTTGAAAGCCGGAGACAACTGGTGCCTGTGTGCTGCTCGTTGGCATGAAGCTTTTGAAGCGGGCAGCGCGCCCAGAGTGCGGCTGCGTGCCACGCATCAGGCGGCACTGGAGCATTGTGCTCTTGAAAATCTGAAAGCCCACGGTGTAGATCTAAGTTAATGAGCTCTGGAACAGTAACGCAGGCGCCGGATGTCGATGCCTGGCGCTCACTGCAATCTGGCCTTGAGGCTGTCGGAGAACGGCGATTGGTGTTGCTGGAAGGCGCACGTGATCTCTCTATGCAGTGGCTGCAAGGGCTTCTTCCAGCTATCGCGTTGGAAGGTGGGCTCTGGGTTGGAGAGGCTGGTGATGCTCCGGACACTCGCCTCATCAACATTGAACCGGCGAAGGCTCGGCAGTGGCTGGGTCGTGAAACACCGCTGATTGTATGGGATGGCTGGAGGGGTAATCCGCCGGATGCTTTTGCGGCGCTTTCGGGCACGCTGAAATCGGGTGGGTTGTTGTTCTGGCTGATGCCTTCACGGGAGGAGTGGGGGCATTTTGCTGATCCGGATTACGCAAGAGCCGGTCTGGATCATGGTCAGGCTCATCCTTTCGCTGAACGCATGGCGGGTATTCTGGCAGCAGATTCTTCGGTAATCCGGGTGCGTCCTGGCTCGCCAGAGGCACTGACCCTTCCGGAATTACCTTCGCCAACCACTGAGTTCAGGGTCGCCACAACGCCCGATCAGCAGAATTTGATTCGTAAACTTGTGGCGTTCGGGCTGGGGCGCCGGCGGCGGCCATTGGTGGTGACGGCGGATCGGGGGCGGGGTAAGTCTGCTGCGCTGGGCATGGCTGCCGCCCGATTGCTGCAACGGGGCCGCAGGCAGATTCTGGTAACTGCGCCCTCAAGAGAAAATGTAAGCGCCTTGTTCACGCATGCTCTGGAAAGCCTTGGTGACGAGGTGCTGAAAACGGGTAACGACCGGATAGAAACAGCCTCTGGTGCGCTACTGCGTTTTTTACCGGTCCGGGATCTGCTGCGGGAAAAACCGGAGGCTGAGGTGGTCCTGGTGGACGAAGCGGCGGCTATTCCGGTCTCCCTGCTGAAACGTGTTCTTCTGGGCTGGCCACGGGTGACTTTTGTATCAACGGTGCATGGTTATGAAGGTGCCGGGCGTGGGTTTGCCATTCGCTTCCGCCAGATTCTCGACCAGGCAACGCCGCAGTGGCAGGCACAAACGCTTTCCCAACCGGTACGCTGGGCCGAAGGAGATCCACTGGAACCTTTGATATCGGATCTGTTTCTGCTGGGTGCCGATCATGACCCGGTTGAGTTGCCGAAAACCGGGGCGTCCGAAGTCGTGATCGAACCCTGGCGGCCTGCCCAGGCTTCGGAGGCGGAACTTGCTGATGCATTCGGCCTGTTGGTAAACGCGCATTACCGGACAACACCGGCCGACCTTCGGCAATGGATGGATGATCCTTCAGCGAGAAGTTGGCGCGCCCTCATAAACGGCGAAACCGTTGGAGTGCTCTGGGGCGCCGTAGAGGGCGGGCTAAGCAGTGAGTTGGCAGAACAGGTGGCCAGCGGCAAGCGCCGGGTTCGTGGCCACCTTTTGCCCCAGTCTCTTGCCAGCCACAGCGGTTTTCCGGAAGCAGCCAGTCAGCGCGGTTTGAGGATTATCCGGATTGCGGTTACAGCGCACGCCAGGCGCTCAGGCATTGGGTGCAGCCTGGTTGCTGCTGCGACTGCCTTTGGGGAACAGGAGGGGCTGGACTTTACGGGCACCAGTTTTGGCGGCAGTTCTGATCTTTACGCTTTCTGGGCATCTTGCAGGTTGGTGTTTGTGCGTATCGGGCTGCAGCAGGAAGCCACCAGCGGGGAATATCCGGTACAGATGGTCCTTGCCCACAGTGCAGGAGGAAAGTCTCTGGTTTCGCAGATACAGGCGCGGCTGGCGAGGCACTGGCTGGCTCTTGTGCCACTGAACTGGAGAGATCTGGAGCCCGAACTGTTAATGAGTATGACATCGGATCTGTCATCAGGGGCCCCGCCAGATGCAGCGGATATCCGGGATCTTCAGAACTTTGGTGGCGGCCACCGGGGTTTTCGACTGATGCTGCCGGTACTGCGGGATCTGAGTCAGGTGCCCGGCGTTATGAGCTGGCTTCGCGAGCATGGAGAGGCGATAGTCTGGTGCCGTGCCGTGTTGCAGGGCTGGAATTGGCCCGAGCTGCAAAGAGAGGGGCTGTGCGTTGGCCAGCGTGATGGCGAGGACCGTTTGCGCGGTGTTGTCCGGGATCTTCTGCAAAACGGGCCGGAGATGTGACCCGCTCGATTTAATTGTGAAGGCCATCTGCTCAGAATAGACTCCACTTACCTGACAGAGACTGTTCGTTATGGCCAAGGGAACCGGCTTCTACCCGCACTCTATTCTGCTATCCGCGCTGCTACTCGTGTCAGCTTTTGCTGTGTTTCCCGGGTGTGCTTCCACAGAGCTCCCGGCCAACCTGGATCAGCGGGCGCCAGAGTGAACGCTGCGGGTGCAGGTTTCCGCTCTGACGATGGTGCAACTGCTCTGGATGTCGCCCGTGCCAACAATCATCGGGATCTGGAGATGTTGCTGGTACAGGCCGGGCTGAACTTTAGAAAGGTTGCCTGCTCTTTGTTATTCCAGCTGCATGGGGTCCGTTTGATCGTTCCACACGGGCAGGAAGTGGGCGTCAATAATCGCTTCCGGTACATCCTCGATGCGGGCGAAAGACCACTTCGGGTCTTGGTCGCGATCAATCAGCCGGGCCCGGATACCCTCGGTCAGATCGGGTCTGCGGGCGCATTCCCAGACCATAGCCAGTTCCATCCGGAACACATCTTTCAATGACATTTGCTGGGCCTTCTTGAGCTGGTGCCAGATCAGCCATGCCGATACCGGGCAGCCCCCTTTTAGCGTTTTCATGCAGGTGTTCCACCACTCGCTGTCCACACGAGCCGTCAGTAGTTGATCGACGATCTCTGGCAAGCTGGCGCCGGCACACAGCCTTGAAATATCCCGTTCGTGCAACTCCAGGTGGCTGGCGGGCAATGCGCGATAATCCTGAGACTCAAACTGATTAAGTAAGCGGAACAGGCGGCTGTCGTCGGCTGCTCTTTGACCGCTCCAGCGTTCTTCCTGCAGCCGCGACAAAAGGCCTTGGTGATCACTGGTTGGCAGGGCCATATCCGCCAGCCCCACGCGCAGCGCGTCGGTCGTGTTCAGGCGTGCGCCGGTCAGGCCCATAAACAACCCCAGGCGCCCAGGCAGGCGGTTCAGAAACCAGCTTGAGCCAACGTCCGGAAACAGGCCAATGGCGATCTCTGGCATGGCCAGAGTGGCGTCTGGTGTTAGTAGCCGGAAGCGGCAGGCGGAAAACAGGCCCAGACCTCCACCCATAATAATTCCATGCCCGATACCAACAACGGGTTTGGGAAACCGGTGCAGGGTGTAGTCCAGTTCGTACTCGTGGCTGAAAACACTGAATGCTTCTTCGGGGTTCTCCGGGTTCTTTTCGGGGCTGGTCAAGGCCAGGTACAGGTCCCGGATGTCGCCGCCCGCGCAAAAGCCCTTTTCTCCGGCTCCCCGGAGGATCACAACACAGATGCGATCATCTGCAGCCCAGCGTTCGAGGCTGTCCCTGATAGTGATAATCATCCTCTCGGAGAGTGCATTCAGTGTCGCGGGGGAATTCAGAGTCAATAAGCCGATATGGCCTTCGCGACAGGGGAGTTCCTGAACCTCTACAGACATCATTGGTGTCTCCGGACGTTAAAATAATCTTTGATACGAAATTTTGTTCGTACTATCTTCTTAACGGATAGAGAGTTGAAGAGGACGAACGTCGAATCAGGCGCATTGATCTATGGCATTTGCTCTCTGGCATGGCTGTGATATAAGTTTCTGCCAGTTCCTGTCCGGTTCTGAATGCCGGTTTGAATAACTTGAAACGATGATGAGAGGCTAATCATAATGAAACTTAAACACTATGTTGTTGCAGGGCTTTTTGCACTGAGTGCTGCAGTTCCGGCAGTATCTTCTGCTGCCGGTGATGCGGCAGCCGGCAAGGCAAAAGCAGCCGTTTGCGCTGCTTGCCACGGCCAGAACGGGGTTGCCCAGATTCCGATGTACCCGAATCTGGCGGGTCAGCATGAGCAGTACCTTGTTTCTGCGCTGAACGCCTACAAAAACAAGCAGCGCAATGGCGGCCAGGCGGCCATCATGCAGGGCCAGGCAGCCGCGCTGAGCGATGAGGATATCGCCAATCTGGCAGCCTACTTTGCAAGCTTGCCAGCGGGCGGCAAGTAAGCGCTACGTGCAAGCACAGCAGCTCAGGCTGCTGTGCTGCTGATGCAGTAGCTTGGACGATAAGCCGATGTTCCCGGTAATTTCATGCGGTTCTGGGCGACAAACTGCTCCAGCATGGCCTCCAGAGGCTTGATCAGGGTCGGATCTCCTGCGATCTCAAAAGGCCCTTTCTCCTGCACTTTCCGGATACCCCCTTCCTTTACGTTTCCGGCCACAATGCCACTGAATGCCTTCCTCAGATTAGCGGCAATCAGGTGCGCCGGTTGATCACGATGTAATTCCAGGGCGAGCATGTTCTCGTGGTCAGGCTCGAATGGTAGCTGGAATACCGGGTCGATCTTCAGCATCCAGTTGAAGTAATAAGCATCCTGCATGGCACGACGGAAGGTCTCAACCTCCTTCATGCCCTTTTTCATGGCCTGAGCGACCCGCACGGGATCATCGATGATGATCTCGTATTTGCTGGCAGCGTCATCTCCGAGAGCATTGCGGATGAATTTGTCGATCATCTCGAAATATTCGGCATTTTCCGGCCTGCCGGTGAAGACGACCGGGAAGGGCAGGTCAGCGTTGTCCGGGTGTAAAAGTATGCCGAGTAGATAGAGGATTTCCTCGGCGGTGCCTACGCCGCCAGGGAAGACTACAACGCCATGACCGCAGCGTACAAAGGCTTCCAGGCGTTTTTCGATATCCGGCATGATGACCAGTTCGTTCACAATGGGGTTGGGTGCTTCAGCGCCGATGATGCCCGGTTCGGTGATGCCGATGTAGCGGCCATTTTTAATCCGCTGCTTGGCGTGGGCGATAGTAGCGCCTTTCATCGGGCCCTTCATGGCACCTGGCCCGCAACCCGTGCAAATGCTCAATTCCCGCAGGCCAAGCTGGTGGCCAACTTCCTTGCTGTACTGGTATTCCTCATGACTGATGGAATGCCCGCCCCAGCACACAATCAGGTCAGGCTGGCGACCGGGCTGCAACACCCGGGCATTACGCAGAATGTGAAATACCATGTTGGTAAGGTCATCCGGCTCATTACTTTTCAGAATCCGGGCAAATTGCGGCGTGGAGTGGGTATAAACAATATCCCGCAGAACCGAGAACAGATGCTCACGAATAGCGCGCAGCATCTCGTCATCCACAAACGCGTGCGCTGGCGCATTGATCAGCTCCAGCTTCAGGCCTCTGGGCTGTGGTATCAGGCGTATATCGAAATCCGCATGGGCTTCCATCAGGTCCTGGCAGTCATCGGTCACGACACCGGTATTCAGAACGGCCAGAGCGCATTGCCGGAACAGCCGGTACAAACCGCCTTCGCTTCTGTCTTTGAGCAGGTTAACTTCGTGATTGGATAGTATTTCCAGGCTGCCCTCAGGTGAGACAAGAGCATTGATGGTGGGTTCGGTCATGAAGAGAGAAACTCCTGAGTGTTGCGGTAATACCCGATTTTGAGGCATAGCGCCAAAGCGCTACACTAAGCATCTTTCAAATCATACACTATCCGACCAAATGCCGATTTATGAAACTGCTTATTCGTCCCGCCCCGGAAGTCGCCATCAAGAGCAAGCCTGTTCGTCGGCGCCAGATGCGTCACCTGCGCCAGAACGTCCGGAAACTTCTGGCGCAACTGGATCACGATATTTTAGTGGAAGGCAGTTGGGACAGAGTGGACGTGGATGTTCCCGACGACAGGAGCCTGGCCGGCCCGGTGCTCGAGGTGCTTTTGCGTATTCCCGGTATTTCCACTATTCAGGAGATTGCGGCGTTTCCGTTTGTCAGCCTTGATGACACTGTTCAGAAAGCAGTTGCAGCCTTTGCCGGCCGCCTTGACAGGAAAAGCTTTGCGGTTCGGGTCAGACGCCATGGTGAACACGATTTTCGCTCCATTGATCTTGAGCGTCTGACAGGAAGCGCGCTGATGCAGGCTGCTTCCGATGCCCGTGTTGATTTGAGGTCACCTGAGGTGGAGGTGCGCATTGAGGTGCGGGGTGATCAGTTCCACATTGCCCGGCGCAGACATCGAGGCCTGGGCGGCTATCCGCTGGGCAGTGTCGAGAACGTAATGTCGCTGATGTCCGGCGGGTATGATTCGTCGGTAGCGGCGTACCTGATGTTGCGCCGGGGCCTGCGCAGTCACTTCGTGTTTTTCAACCTGGGTGGCGTGGCGCACGAGGTGGGTGTGCGGCAGGTGGTTCACTATCTGTGGGAGCGCTACGGTGCTTCTCACAGCGCCAAGTTTATCTCTGTGCCCTTTGACGGTGTGGTAGAAGAAATCATGCGATCGGTCGGTCACCGGCACTGGGGTGTGGTGCTCAAGCGGCAGATGCTGAAGGCGGCCAGTGAGATTGCCCGGAACAACAACGCGGTTGCTCTGGTAACCGGAGATGCTGCGGGCCAGGTGTCGAGCCAGACCCTGACCAACCTGAACGTGGTGGATCGGGCCAGCGATGAGGTGGTTCTGCGACCCCTGATTGCCATGGACAAGGAAACCATTATTGGCATTGCCCGCGACATCGGCACAGAGCCTTATGCCCGAAATATGCCAGAGTATTGTGGTGTGATATCCCAAAAACCGACCACTCGAGCTCAACTGAGCCGGGTGGAGGCTGATGAGGCGGCAATGGATCCCCTGATTCTTGCTCGCGCCATTGAGGCTCGTGAAGATACACCGGTCAGTGAGCTGCTGAACACCATTACGACGCCCGAAGAGGTCGATCTGGTAAAAACGCCCGCCGTCAGCGATATTATTATCGATGTGCGCCATCCGGCGGAAGGCGAGCAATCTCCTCTGCAGCTAACCGGTAACGAGATTCTGAAGATTCCGTTCTACGAGTTGAATCGCCACATCGGAGAGCTTCCGGCCAATCGCCAGTATCTGCTGTATTGTGATCGCGGTACCATGAGCCGCATGCATGCCGTCCACCTGAAGGCTGAAGGGCACGAAAACATCAGGGTTTACGCGCCCGCCCTGTGATGCCTCAGCCGGCCAGCCCTTTGAAGAACTGCTGAACGTTCTCACTCAGGGTGTCCAGATCGTAGCCACCCTCCTGAACGACCAGCGTGGGCAGACCAAGCTGGCGCATGTGGGTGCTGAGCCGGCAAAATCCTTCCGAACTTACCGATACTTTGGCCTGGGGATCGTCTTTATAGATATCAAAGCCCAGAGTCAGAATCAGTGCATCAGGTTGAAACAACCGGATGGCCGCCATGGCTTCGTCCAACTTCTCGAAAAAATCACTTTCAGATGAGCCGTGCGGCATTGGCATGTTGATGTTGTAGCCGTAACCCTCGCCCTCGCCGCGTTCATCTTCGAAGCCGGTAACCACTGGATAGAAGTTGGTCGGGTCGCCGTGAATGGATATGTAGAGCACATCACTGCGATCGTAGAAAATTTCCTGAATGCCCTGGCCGTGATGCATATCGGTGTCAAGAATGACCAGCCGGGGGAACCGGGATTTCATATGCTCCGCTGCGATGGCAGCATTGTTGAGATAGCAGAAACCACCGGCGGCATCCTTACGTGCGTGGTGCCCCGGTGGCCGGCAGACAGCGTAGGCTGTGCGATCGCCTGCCATCACTGCATCGGCAGCACCGAGTGCGGTCTGGGCCGACCAATAAGCCGCGTGCCATGTGTGCTCACCAATGGGACAGCTGCCGTCAGCCTGGTATCGGGCCGCTTCTGCAAGAATGCCTGTCAGGTGATTCGGGGAACGGACAAAAATATTGGACATCACTTCCTCTCCCCAGTCGTCCATTTTCATCCAGCGGCGGTGGGCGGATTCGAGAAAGCGCAGATACCCCAGGTCGTGCACCTTGGAAATCGGGCCCGCACCATGATCGGAAGGCTGCAGCACTGGTATGCCCATTTCTTTCAGGCCTTCCAGCATCTCATTGGTGCGATCTGGTACCTCCTGGGGCTGACGCATCTGGCCCCTGGTGAAATAGGTTCGGGGCGAGTGCTTATCTTGCGCGGGATGGAAATATGCTTTCATTATCCGAACTCCTGGATTTCCGGTTCTATTGATATAGGCACTGTCTTCGAGCATAGGCACAGACAGAGGATGATCAAAAGTCGGTCTATCGACTTTACAGGTAGAGATTCAGCATCCACTATGGAAGACTGATTCAAACGACGCAACCGTGCACCGTCACAGGTGCAATTACTGACATAACAGGAGCCGAAATGATCGAGTCACCACTGCTGGAAAAGCTGACTGGCTACATCGGCGGTCGCTGGACTGACAACGAACAGGGCAACACCTTTGATGTTTACAACCCGGCAACGGGTGAGGTGATTGCACAGGTTGCCTCCATGCCTGAAAGCGAAGTGAAAGCGGCAGTCGAGGCAGGTAAGTCTGCGCTTCGCCTGACAAACCCCTACTCCATCGAAACCCGTAGAAAATGGCTGGAAGATATCCGCGATGCGCTCAGGGAAAACAAGGAAGAAGTCGGTCGAATTCTTTGTCTGGAACATGGCAAGCCGCTGAATGAAGCTCAGGGCGAGGTGGATTACGCTGCCGGATTTTTTGATTACTGCTCCAAGCATATTCAGGCACTGGATGCTCACACGCTTCCGGAAACTCCCAAGGATTGCAGCTGGACCGTGCACTACCGCCCCGTCGGTGTTACCGCGCTGATCACGCCCTGGAACTTCCCCATTGGCATGATCGCCAAAAAGCTCTCTGCCGCCCTGGCAGCGGGCTGCCCTTCTGTGATCAAGCCGGCCAGTGAAACGCCGTTGACCATGATTGCGTTGTTCAAGCTCATGGATAAGCACGTGGATCTGCCAGCTGGCATGGTGAACCTGGTCATGGGCAAAGCCAGCGTGATCGGCAAGGTGCTGTGTGAAAGCCCGGATGTGCCCATGCTGAGCTTTACCGGCTCCACTGAAGTGGGCCGCAAGTTGGTTGTGGATACCGCAGATCAGATCAAGAAACTGGCCCTGGAACTGGGCGGTAATGCGCCGTTTATCGTGTTTGACGACGCCGACCTGGACGCTGCCGCAGACAACCTCATTGCCAACAAATTCCGTGGTGGCGGGCAGACCTGTGTCTGCGCAAACCGGGTCTTTGTTCACGAAAAAGTAATGGATGCCTTTGGTAAGAAGCTTGCAGAACGCGTCAACAAGATGACCGTGGGTGATGGTATTGCAGGCGATGTCGACATTGGGCCGCTGATCAACAAAGCAGGCTTCGACAAGGTAAAGCGCCACCTGGAAGATGCTCTTGAAAAGGGCGCGTCACTGGTCGCTGGTAAGCAGCCTGGTGATCTGGGCGACGGCCATCTGTTCTTCCCGCCGACGGTAGTCTCCGGCGTCACCAGGGATATGTGCTGCTATCGGGAAGAAACCTTCGGGCCGCTGGTTCCGATGGCAAGCTTTCAAACGGAAGACGAAGTTATCGACGCCGGCAACGATACCGAATTTGGCCTGGCTTCCTACGTGTTCACTGCGGATGCAGAGCGCGCCCAGCGGGTTGCTGCCGGCCTCAGGTTTGGCCATGTAGGCTGGAATACGGGCACAGGGCCTACGCCTGAAGCGCCGTTTGGCGGTATGAAAGCTTCCGGCACAGGTCGCGAAGGCGGACATGAGGGGTTGTTCGAGTTTGTTGAAGCGCAGACGGTGCCTCGCGGGTTCTGATCTCTTCGATGTGCTGGAAAAGAAGGCGAGCCACGGCTCGCCTTCTTTGTTTTCAGGGCAGGAAAGCAGGCGCCCATCACAGCTGATATACTTCCGACCTGTTCATTTAACCAGTAGCGAAAGTGTTCCCTATGGATGTCTCCCACATTATTGATTCCCTGAATGATGCCCAGCGTGAGGCGGTTACGGCACAGAACGACCATCTGCTGGTGCTGGCCGGTGCCGGCAGTGGTAAAACCCGGGTGCTGGTGCACCGGATAGCCTGGCTGATGCAGGTGGATCGGGTTCCGCCTACAGGGATTCTGGCGGTCACCTTTACCAACAAGGCCGCTAAAGAGATGCGTTACCGCATCGAAGAGATGATGAACATTCCCTCGCGCGGCCTTTGGTTTGGCACATTCCACGGCATTGCCCACCGGCTGCTTAGGGCGCACTGGAAGGATGCCGGGCTACCGGAGAATTTTCAGGTGCTGGACAGCGACGACCAGCTCCGCATGGTCAAACGGGTGATGCGGGAGGCGCAGATTGATGAGAGCCAATTCCCACCCAGGCAAGCCCAGTGGTTTATCAGTAGCCAGAAAGACGAAGGCTTGCGGGCCGACCACATTCAGGAAAACCCTGGGGATCACTTCACCTCCACCATGCTGAAGGTGTACCGCCGCTACGAGCAGTTGTGCCAACAGAGCGGATTGGTGGATTTTGGCGAGTTGCTGCTGCGCTCCCACGAATTGTGGCTACATCGGCCGGAGCTGCTGGCCCATTATCAACAGCGGTTTCAGCACATTCTGGTGGACGAGTTTCAGGACACCAACACCATTCAGTACGCCTGGCTGCAGGTGTTGGCCAGTAACCGTGTTCCGCTGACGGTGGTGGGCGATGATGACCAGTCCATCTACGGCTGGCGTGGCGCAAAAATCGAGAACATCCAGCAGTACCAGCGTGACTTTCCCAACGCCCGGCTGGTGCGACTGGAGCAGAACTACCGTTCCACACAGCTGATTCTGAAAGCCGCCAACTCCGTAATTGCCAATAATCAGGGCCGGCTGGGCAAGGAACTCTGGACGGATGGCGTGGAAGGCGAGCCCGTCAGCCTGTATGCCGCATTCAACGAGCAGGATGAAGCCAACTACATCGCTGACAGCATCTCCAGCTGGGTTGATGAGGGCAATCTGCGCAGCGAGTCCGCCATCCTGTACCGCTCCAACGCCCAGTCCCGGGTGCTGGAAGAGTCGTTAATGCGCCAGGGTATTCCTTATCGGGTCTATGGCGGTCTGCGCTTTTATGATCGCCAGGAAATCCGCAATGCGCTGGCTTATCTGCGGCTGGTGCATTACCGCCGTGATGATGCCGCTTTCGAACGGGTGGTGAACGTGCCGACCCGGGGTATCGGGGCCAAAAGCCTGGCGGAGCTGCGTGAATACGCAAGCAACCAGAGCGTGTCCCTGTGGGAGTCAGCCGAGCGTTTGCTGGAGGCCGGGCAGGTGAAAGGCCGGGCGAAAACCGGGCTGCAAAAATTTATCGATATCATTGAAGAATTGTCCGCCATAGCCGAAGACGCGTCGCTCCACGGCCTTATGAAGGAAACGATCGAAGCCAGCGGCCTGAAGGACTACCATGCCAGCGAAAAGGGCGAAAAAGCACAGGCCAAGGTTGAGAACCTGGAGGAGCTGGTTAACGCTCTTGCAGACTTTCAAGTGGAAGAAGGCGTTGATCCGCTCTCGGAATTTATTGCCCAGGCAGCATTGGATGCCGGCGAATCTCAGGCCGGAGATCATGAAGACAGCGTACAGCTGATGACCTTGCACTCCGCCAAAGGCCTGGAGTTCCCGCTGGTGTTTCTGGCCGGCGTGGAAGAGGGGCTATTCCCCCACAGTATGTCTCTGGAAGAGCCAGGGCGCATGGAGGAAGAACGGCGGCTGGCCTATGTGGGCATCACTCGGGCCATGAAAAAGCTGGTGATTACTTACGCCGAATCCCGCCGGTTGTACGGCCAGGAGAAGTTCCACGCACTCTCTCGGTTTGTAAGGGAGATCCCCAGCGATTGTCTGCAGGAAGTGCGGTTACGCAACACGGTAACCCGCCCGGCGATGGCCCAGCGGCCAAACGAAGGTTTGTTCAGTCAGGATTCTGCAAAGCAGTCCGGTTTCAGCCTGGGGCAGCGGGTTCGGCATCCAAAGTTTGGGGAAGGTGTTGTTCTGAATGCCGAAGGCAGCGGGCACCACACCCGGGTGCAGGTAAACTTTGATGAAGGTGCCAAGTGGTTAGTGCTGGCCTATGCGCCTCTGGAGGCCTGCTAGAGGGTTTCGGAGGTGGCAGAAGTGTTTTGAGCCAGATGCTATCCCGGCGAGTCTGACCAAAAAGCTCATCCATCTCTTTTTTTCAGTACTCCTTTTTCAGTACGCCATTTCTGAGCAATGGTTCTGAGAAGCCAGGCGGGTGACAGTGTTTCCGTGTTCGGCTACTATCACTCTGCATTTTTGGTCATCTAAGGATAGATGAAGGTAGCCATGAAGGACTCCACAACCCAGAGCCAGAAGGCTCACGCAAGCAACCTGCCCTTTTCACCCAGTTCAGCACCTTTCGGGGC
>TARA_R110002096_G_scaffold168486_4_pt1 | contig 15718 bp, 19 predicted proteins | sample TARA_R110002096 | Tara Oceans TARA_R110002096 (sample SAMEA4397295) | marine metagenome | biome: Polar Biome; feature: [DCM] deep chlorophyll maximum layer (ENVO:01000326); material: water (ENVO:00002006), including particulate matter (ENVO:01000060) such as... | depth 35 m | reverse complement strand
ACCCAACATAAACGGACAAAGTACCACTACTAGTTAGTCCACCCGATTGATATCCTACGGCAGTAGAACCTAAAGAGTTAGAAAATTGTAATGCTGAAGCACCAACAGCAGTATTGCTATTTTGATTATTTATTGATGATAAACTAGCGCTCCCAATAGCTACATTAGTATCTCCCGTAGTTATTGAGTTTAAGGCTTGAAAACCTAAAGAAGTGTTTGATATTGCATTTACATCAATATTAGATGGCACATTACCAATTAATTGATTAAATTGAGTATTAACCACACAATCAGTCAAGCCATTCAAATCTGTTGCACCACTAGGTAAATTAGATGGAGCAATCCTTACATTATCAGACCCATTGTAACCCACTACAAATTGTACATTCGCTGAGTCTGTTTGCGGTGTAAATTCTGAAAACTTTTTATTTGCCATTTTTTTTATTTTATATTTCTAAAGTGATATTAATATTTTGTTCAGTAAGTAAGAAATCGCCATTTTCGGCTAATACCTCAAAAAATGGAGTTGGACTACAACCCGCATAAACTTTATAAACTATTCCCCAATTAACAGTATTATCACAAACACCATTTCCCCACCAACTAACTGCGTATATCTCGTTTGCCATAATTTTTCTTTTTATTTTTATTTACTTTTTTTAAATAAGCTTTTAACTTTTCAATATTTTTTTGTTTTATTTTATATGTCATAATACCCATCCGTTAAAAGTTGCATCATAACTAGGATAAATATCGTCATCTGAATTACTGTTGTATTCGGGATATGTATTTTGATTAAAACTCATAAAATCAATAAATCTTCTAGAATACCATTCTGCATTTGTTCTAGCTTTTTCTACTAAAAAATCAACTTCGTTTTTATCTACTGAAACAGAATTTTCTGAAGTATGTTTAAAAACCCCTCCTTGCTTTATTTGATATGCTGCGAATGGATAGTAATTACTTTGTGCATACCATATTAACATTGGTACAATGTAATCGTCTAGTATTGTTTTCCATCTTGCATTTCCTACATCATCAATATTTGGCATTGCCGCAGCTAAACCATTATACAAATCAGTCCCCATAATCTGCTGAACATCAATCTCTTGCGCAATCTTTATAAACTGTATAAATTTGTCAGTCGATATGTTTCCGTCCATTATGGAGTTACGGATTAAATCAGTTCTGTTTATAAATAATACTGTTGCCATTTATCTCCTTTTATTAGTTGGTAAAAATCCCTCGTTAGGCATATCAATAGGTCGCTTTGCAACTAAAGGACTATTTTTTTCGGGTTTGAATCCCTCTTTAATTGCTTGATTTACACTTACTTTCGGTGCTAATGGACTGTTAATATCTATACTACCTTTTCCTTTTTTCATATACGTTTTACGCATCCAAAAATGATGACACGCTCCACCACCTTTGTAAAACCAGATTGAATAGGTATCTGCACCACGAGGTCCCCATCCCGCATTTACTGCTTGTTTTCCCATCATTTCGATATCTTCTTTTCGATATATCTTTTTAGCAGCTACCATTTTTTCACAAAAATCTCTAGTTACATTTTTACCATCTTTATTAAATGTGTCTTTTAAAGGTGCATATTGATAACGAACTTTAAATTGAGTTCCATCAACTAATTCATCTTGACTACTTTTTGCATTTGGTCTAGCAGTTCCCGTAGAAACAAACTCCCAAAATTTAGATAGTAAACTTTTATCTTTTTTGTTTAATTGGTCTATTTGGTAATCTAAAGCGGATTCATCTTCATAATCAACTTTCCTTTCGTCTATTAATATCCATTCAGTTAAATCTTCATCTTCACCGAATGATTCTAAACTTACTTTTTCGTGTGATTCACAAGGCATAAAATAAATAACTCCTTCAACTTCGTGTTCGTGTGAACCACCGCAGCCCATTTCTTCAGCTACCTTTTCTGCTTCTTCTTTTGTGTCATATGCTTTTTTTCCATCAATCATTTTAAGATTAAATTTCTGCATTTCAACACCCGTCTCTTCTTCAATAGTTTCTTTATCTTGTAAGCTACTATCTACCTCTGTAAATTCTAGTGGTTGTAAGGTCGTAAAGTATAGGTTTAAGCTAATATCATTAAAAGCTAGTATTTTGTCAAAGCTATCTATTAAAAGTTCTTGAAATGGCCTTATAACAGTATTATCCATTAATAAAGATGCGGTTTTAATTTCTTCTGCATTATTTCCTAAACCCGAACCATCTTTAATCCCTAATAACATAGGAGATACGATACGATGAGCAACCATTATTTTCTGTGTAGATTCCGAACTCAAAAATTGATATTGATTGTGAGCATCCGATAATTGAACGGGAGTTATTTCCGCTTGACTTTCTTTATTATCATTAAACGCGAGAATGAACTTCCCACTATTAGAACTGCCAGAAAATTTAGCAGCTATTTTATTTTCTATTAATTGCCTTTCTTGTTGGTTTGGAGTACCATTGTTAAAGTTGATTAACATCGATGGGCTTAAACCATTTAAAATATTATTAAGGTGGTAATTACTTATCTCCTCTTCGAGCTCACAGTACTGCAATCCTCCTTGATAATCTACGGGAGAATAGTAATAAAATCCCGCCTTATAAGGTTGAACGTATAATATTTCAATATTTTCTTTTGACATACCAAAAGCGGGTATTCTAGTTGGAATATCTCCCTTTTTATAGTTTGCCCAATCGTTGTAATAATAATATGCGGGTACATCACCATCTTCATTAGCTTTTTCTGCTCTTAAAGTTTCAATAGGAAAGTGCTCAATTTGTGCAATAGTCCTTCTGTCCTTAGAATAAATTATTTGAATAGCACATTGACCCATTAATTTCAAGTCATAACACAATTTCCTTACTACATCTTTTTTAAATAAAGAAATCATTTGAGCATACTCATTTGGCTTAGAACTTGAATTTGTAGCATTTAAACCCTTACCATAAATTGCTTGACTAATCCCGTTGATAGCTGCATTATTTGTTGGGCTACCATTATATCTATCAATTAGATATTGAAAATAGTTATTATCTGCTCCATATTCAATCCAATCTTCGCCATTAACTTCTTTAACTTCGGGACTTGTATAAGTACTTAAATTAACAAACCCAAACTCTGACATCTTAGATTCTTTTTTAAATTGCCCTTTATTATCTCTTAATCTTTTCATCTTACTGTGTATGTGTTATCAAAACCATTATAAGTAGTAAACTCTCCATCGTTTAAATCGTAATAATCATTGTTTAATTGATTTATAGTTTGGTCAGTACAGAAAATTCTATCTTTATAAATAGTTTCTCCGCTATAAACAAGTTTTAAATCATAAAAATGATTTTCTACTAATATTGGGCTAAAGGTAGCATTAAAATTTAGATAATTTCCTACGTTTACCGCACCAGTAATACTATAGGTTTTTTCTACATTGGTACTATCGTCTGTAATTGATAACGTAAAAGCAGTGGGATAACTTCTAGGTATTACAGATAATTGTTGTGCTATCGCAGATGTTGTTAGTATAATCATTACTTGTATAACGTAAAAAAATAATTAATTTGTAAAATGAATATATCAAAAAAAAAAGCACCCGAAATGGATGCTTAATTTTCTAACTAAATATTAATATAAATCTGACTATGCAGTTGGGTCAATTTGTACTGCTGAACCAGTTACTGGTGTAGTTAAGAAATAAGGTGCTGTTTCTTCCATTCCCTCGAATGTTAGTGTAAATCCACTTAAATCTCCAGCTGCTGCGCCAGTTACTACAGTTCCGCCCGTACATTCCATCCCGTTATCAAATCCACAAAGGAAGCTATTCCCATAGTAATCGACTACGACAATGTATGGTCTAGCTACTGCAAGTAATTGCAATTCCGCTTGTGTTTTAGCGTCTAAATATGTTAATGTAAGATTTAAAGTTTGAGTATAAAAAGTTGTCCCGTTTTCTCTACTACTTGTTACAGTAGTTTCTAAACTAGAATTTCCTTTCACATCATATTCAAACCAAACTGGTGCTGGTGAAGCGTCTACAATAGCAGCTTCTTTTGTAGTAGAATCTACAGTTACAGAAGCAATAGTCCCATAGTCCGCAAATAATACAGTCTTGATGCCTCCAAAGGCACTTTTACAAGGTACTTTCCTACCCGTTGTTAATATACAAGCCATCGTTTTTTATTGTTTAAAAAAAAAAGGGTAAGTAGAATCCTACCTACCCAATTTTATGATTATTAATTATTCTAAGCGTACTCTACGATATCAGAAGCAATTCCAAATTGAACTCCCGCTGAAAAACGCATTACCATTCTTACATTATCACTCGCATCCAAATCTGCCATATCTAAAACTTTCACGACATTTCTATCATTTAAAAGTCCAGTTCCAAAATATAGATTACTTCTTTGTGCAGCATACATTTTGTTGTCAGACATTCCCGGACATACAAATATTTTAACTCCATTTACAGTTAAAGAACCATTGTTCCACCATTGAGTTCCCATATTGTTTACACCATTTGCTCCTAAGCCATTTGTTCCAAAACCTCCTAATGCTTGAACATAAAGTTTTGCAGTTTTACTTGGGATATAAAGGAATAAATCTTCCTTACCATATAAAGCAGAAGGTATTTGGTCTACCACTTTAGCAAGCTCGTCGATTACGTTTCCGTTTGTTACTGTAATACCCGTAATTTGTTGGTTTGCTGGAATATCTCCCGCAGCACCCGCAGCAGCTATTAACTTTTCAAAACCATCAAATGAATTTTTAGTACCAGCAGCAGTATCTCCCGCCCAAATACAAAACTCTGTATCTTGTGCAACTTCAGCAGCAACTTGTGCTATCAAAAAGTCAGAAAATATTGGAGGTAAAGTTTGAGCCAATCCAAATCCCATTTGTTGTGCTTCCCAATTGTTTACAAATTCTTGCTTACATAATTGTAAGTTAACTTGTAAGTCAGTTGGTTGGATAATTCTTTCGCTTAATGTGATTGTAGAAGTTGGACTAAAATCACAAGATGCAGCTGCTACAACACCCGTAGTAGCGAACTTAGTAATCACCTCTTTGTAAGCGATATTTGCTTTTACTGTTAGCCCACCATCATCAATAGTTGATGCAGACAATAATGCCGCTGCTATGTACTCTCCCGCAAACTGTCCCGCATACGTAGAAGTTGCGTTTACTGTAGTAGCTAATTTTACATTTTTTAAATTGCTCATTTTTATTTGTTGTTTAATTTATTTAATACTCTACCTAAGGCTGTAGTGTTTCCTTTTCCTTGTGAAAATTTAACTTGTTTTTTTGTTTCTATAACCGCTTCTGGATTATGTTTAATCGGTTTTGAAGCTGCTTCAGAAAACTCTTCTTTTACTGTTCTAGATTTTAAAGGTGCTTGAACCTCATTAGACATTTCTTCTTCTTGAACATCTTCCATTTTAGATTCTTTGTCTCCTTTTAAATCAGCAATAGCATCTTCTAGGTTTTGGATTCTTTTTTCCATTCCCTCCCAATCTGCAACATCTGCCATTTTTTCGTCCTCTTCTTCGTAAGAACTTTTATCTTCCTCTTCTAAATCTTCTGTAATTTCTTCGCCCTCTTCTGTTTCTTTTGATGGTACTTCGTCAGATACTTCTCTAATATCTGCAATCTTACCCTCTTCTTCAACTACAACTAATCTTCCATCTTCTAGTAAATATTCTCCAACGGGCATTGCTACCTTTTCATCGTCGGTTACTATGAAAATTTCTTTTCCTTTTTCAAATGATTCAGCAGTTACTACTGTTCCATTTTCTAACTTCATTTCTTCAAGTTTTACCTCGATATTAAGAAGCGTCTTAATTTGATTTAACATTTCGGTTGATTTCATATTATTTGTATAACGTATTTATATTTATTTTTTGCATTTTCAATCTATTCTTGATATAACTCCTATGCCTTGCGCTCGTAAAGAACCATCACAACATTCCCTTGAATACGTGTCTGAATCCCAACATAAACAAGCACGTGAACCACTATTAGGACTGCTTCTAGACGGAATAATTGTTCCATTGCTTCTTCTGTTTATTTTTTTTCTTCTATTCATTTGTAGATGTTAAAATTTTTTTTATTTTTAGTAACGTCTCTTTATCAATTTCACTTGACATATCTTCTTTAATCGCTTCTTTAGGTCTATCCATTTTATCTGCAAAATAACCCTCAATAGAAAAACCCTTAACTTTATTTGTCTTAACGTATTCATTCCAAATTTCCTCATTATTAACTTTGACCGCACCCATCCAAGTACCAACGGGAACATTTAATCCGTATTTTCTTGACTTGTCTTGTACCTCGTCTTCAACTAACCAACTTTCAACTAAAGTTAATCCCGATAGCGTTTCATTATGCTCTAGTGTTGTAGAGTTTTGATACCCGTTTTTTAGATACATTTGTGATGCTTTTTGTATCGTATCTTTTGAGAAGAAAATATAGTAATCTTCTTCGTTTTCTCCTTTTCTAAAGATTGGTTTATTTGGTATTAATAAAGCACCTAGTAATATTTTTTTCTCCTTTGAAACTTCTGCTAATTTTATCTCTTGGTTATTCAACATAACAAAGTCAGATTCGATTGCGGGTGATTCAACAATAGAAATGGCTTCAATTCCACCATCTTCTTGTTCTTCGTCTAATATTAGTTCAACTATCTTCATAAAAGTATAACGTATTTAATTTTTGTTTTTGCTTTTTATCCTATTGAAGCATCTTCAATTCTATTTCTATCTAATTCTTGTGCGCTTGTAACATCACTAGAAACGACAAATGCTTGAACGGGTTGTTGTGATTGACCACCTATAGCATCTGCTAATTGGTTTGTGCCGCTTGACCCAACAGTACTTAATTGAGGTGGAATAGATACGGGTGCGGGTGCGGGGGGTGAAGCTGGATTAGGTGCGCCACTCCCTTGCGGAGTTTTAACCGCTAAAATCTTTTTAACATTAGCAATACCCGAAATACCAATCGCAGCTGCATTTGCAAATTTTAATGCAGTATCAAATGGTGTAATAGTAGTAGCAGCAAGAGCATCAGAAACACCTCTAAAAGTGTTAATAGTTGCAGCAGCTACTGCAAAGGCTTTTCCCGCAGCAGTTTCTTTTCCCGCTATACCACTAAATGTTTCTAATACTTTAGCCGTATCATCTAAATTCTTTTTTTTCGCTTCTGCTAATTTATCAGATATTTTTGTTTCTGCATCCGCAACCTCTTGCGTTCTTGTTAAATTGGTTTGCCTAGATTCTTCTGTAAATTGGTCTAATGCTATTTGAGCATCTATTTTTGCTTGTGTTCCCGCATTTGCATTATCTACAATAGCTTGTAGTCTTATAGTTTCTTGTTCGGCTTCTAATAAATCAATTTCTTGTAATGCTAATAATCTAGCTAATTCATCTTCTATTTGTTCGGCATTAAATCTTTTTTGAGCAATAGATAATAAACTTTCGCTTTCTCCTTTTGCTTTTGCAATCTCTATAGCTTCCTTGTCTAGTGCGTTTTTATTAACTTGTTGTTCTGACCTAAATCCCGTAACTGTTGCAGCTACTGCTTGTATCTCTGCTTCTGCTTCTAATACCGCAACATAGTCTTCTGTCTTTCCCGTTAAATCAAATTGTGCTTGTGCTGCTGCTTTTACTAGCTCAGCATTCTTAGTCATTTCTTCTTCTTGCTTATTAAGAATAACTGCTAATTCATCATTTGCTTTTTTCCTTTCTTCAATACTTTTAGTTTCGTCATCTCTAATTTGCCTTTGTATTTCAGCTTGCCTATCGTATTGTTCTAATAATATTCTAGATTCTGCTGCTGCTACTTGAGCTGACTTTTTTAATGCTTGGTTTGTTTTGGCGGTTTCAATAGCTGCCTCTACACTTACATTTTTTAAGCCCTCAACAACTTGCGTTCCTATTGCTGAAACTTCTGTGATTGCTTCCCCAAAATTATCAACAATTTGTGTTGCAGCTTGGGCTGTTTCTGTTGCTACATCAACAATATTTGATTTTGTTTCTAGTATTGAAGCATTTAATTTATCTATAGTTTCAGTATCACCGCTTCCAAATACGGATTTTTCCCACATTAATTGAGCCTCTTGAACTGCTAATGTAATTCCATAAAAAGCTAATTTAAAAGGCGATAAAACAACAGTAAGAATACCACTCATTACCTTTCCTAAAGCATCAAAATTTTCTGTTGCTGCGGATACGTTTTTATAAATATCAACAAAAACATTTACGACTTGATTAAATACAATTTGAGCGGTTGTAAAGATAAGATTTAAACCATCCATTACCTCTTGGTTTTCTTGTATTGCAGAAGAAACAAATTCAAATGCTTTTTGTAATAGGAATATAATACCCGTAGCTTTGGCGATATTCTTAATAGATACACCTACCTTTTTAATTCCTTTTGCACCATCTTCGGAAGCCTTTTCTACTTTCTTTATAGATTCAGCAGTCTTTTTATTTGCAGTCTCTACTTCCTTTTCTAGTTTAGAATACTCCTTTTGGAACTCATTTAAGTTTTTAACCGCTTCTTTGTATTTTAACTCAAATTCAACTTCTATCTTTTTCGCCATTTAATTTCTTTTTTATTTGTTTAAAACCCTCCGAAAGTGTTTCTGCTAATTTATATTTACCTTGGGCAATTCTTATGTTTTCAGTTTCTCCATTCACTACTTGAAGTAAATCAATTATATTTTTTATCATTATGGAAGTGTTGTTATAGTTAAAACTGCTGATAGAGCTGAAGCTTCTACATTATCATTTAAAGCACCTACATAAAAACTGTAAGTTGTATTTGGGGTTAGTCCAGTTATAGTAACGCAGTAAGTACTAGAAAGAGGTATTGCGGGAACTCTTTGAACAATATTAGATTGCTGAGTTCCGTTTTGATAAATTTGATAACTTCTCATAAGAACCGCTGATGTTGATGCAGTCCAACAGAATGTAACTGATGTAGAGGTTAAGTTTGTAACATTCAAACTCGTTGGAGTTGTTGGTACACTAGATACTGTTGGGCTTACATCATTTAATAACTCAAATTCTGTTTTACCCGTTGTTAAATTAGTTGTTAATGAATTTATCTTATAATTATTTTGATTTAATTGAATCAAATCATTTAATTGTAAATTGTAATAAATCTTCATAGGAAGATATGCAGTCACTTTTGTAATTCTCCTACTAAAATTAAATACATCTCTTATGTAATTAATATATCTAGTTTCAAACAATGTCTCTGTAAACGATAATGGGTCACCCACCTCATTAGCTTGGTATTCATTAATTTCATTTCCAAAATGTATATTAACTTTACTCGTGTTAGAACTTAAAGCTAAAGCGTTAGATGGAATATAATAATCGTCAATATCTAATATATTAGTTGTAACAGTATCTCTGACCCTTATTTTATTTGCAGCATTAACTTGTCTAATAGGATAAAAGAATAAAGGCGAACCAAAATAAGAATCTTTATTATCGTCTACAAACCATCCCCATTGTATAGTTGTAGAGTTACCACCATCGACATCGTATAATCTTTGGTATTGCATATGCTCAAAAGGTAATTCTATTTTATATTCTTTTGTTGGTGCATCATAAATATCTCCATCTAAAGTGTAAGATAATGTTCCCCATCCTATGTTATTTGATTGCTGAAATTGTTTAGCTAATAAAGTTCCTAATCCTTTGTAGGCAAATTGAATAGACTTAAAAGGCAAAGCGACATTTACTTGCGATTGAGTAGTATCTAAATATGCATCAATATTAATTGGAGTTGTTGAACCAGCTGCATAATAGCTATCTAAAGTTCTAACTACGATAGTTCCTAAATTATTAACATAAGCCGTCAAATTAAACATTTTAAAAAGACCCGATAAAAAATCAATGATGGTCATTTTAGGCATTTGCTCATTAAGATTAAAGTCATCGAATGCGGTTGTATTAAATACTGCTGCATTAGAATATAACATTTGACCATTCGTACCAAAGCCACCAATAGAACCCGTAGTCCAACTGACAGTCCATTGAATACTACCTATTGCAAAAGCCATATTTGTAGAGGATGCTATTTGTACTGTGTATGTACTATCATTCCAAGGCACTAGAATTAATTGCTTTACACCTACACCCGTAACCTCTCCAACTATTTGAGAACCATTCCTAAAAACCCTAATTGTGTAAGAGTCAGTTAAGTTGGGCGGAGTTACATCTAAATTTAAAAACGATATGCTATAAGGTGATTGAGCAGTTAATGCTAAAACTCCATTTGAAACATTTGATGTTAATGGTTGACAATTATTTGTTGGCACACAAACAGTAGTTCCTAATTCTGTTACTTGAGTAAAGTTTTGTAAAACTTGTGCGGGTGAAGTTACATCTCCTTTTTTTCTATGAAGCCATAAATACAACTCATTAAAATCGTCATTACTTGAATCATTAAAAAAGTCATTTGAAAAGGTTAAAGTTTGACCACCAAGAAAAACCTCTGCTTCTATAGCATCAATTATAGCTTGTACCCTAATAGCATATTTAAACTGGTTCCATTCTACACCATTTTGATGTGATGTACCACTTCCGTGTGGATATATATTATTTGTTGTTGCCTCTGGGTCAAATGTAGTGTGTGAACCACTATTATATATTAATCTGTTTGTATGAGTAATTAACGGAACGATAACATCTCCACCAATCTGCATTGCAGAGGTAACACCCGCATAGCTATAAATCTTATTATATTGCGCTAAAGCAGATAATGACGATAATTGACTACTAGCTAAAATATCTTTTAAGTTTACAGTATTCCCAAAAAAAGTAATATTATAAGTATGCGCTAAATTGTTTTTTAATCTAACTCCACTTAATTTAATTGTCCCCTCTTTAAAAGGTAAATCATTTAATTCTAAAGTTGCGGGTTGCTTATTTCTAGCATCATAAGCTAGGGAATTACCCGTACCGCTTACAATATCAAAATTATAATAATGTTTAAATATTTTATTATTAACATCAGAAGCGGGTACTGCAAAAGTTTTGGTGAATTCAGTAAATATTTTACCAATATCTTTTACGTTTTGTAAAGTTTGAACAAGTGAAACTGATTCATCTTTAAATAAATCTACCCTTTGCCCATTTATGTATAGTTGTAGTTTTTGCATCTATCTAATATTGTTGATATAATCAAACGCTTCTTCAAATTCTATTGTATATTCAATTAACCTATCATTAACAGATGTTTTAAAAGCTAGAGATGAGGTTTTAACTTTTACGGGTATTATTTCATTTGTACTAGGGTCATACTTTTTTGGTCTTTCCATCCAAATAAATTCCGATAACAATAATTGCTCAAAGTATTCATTTGCAAATTGTGGATAGTAACCCGAACTTAATGAATGTGATTGTTTCGCTTGAGTATTAAAAACTTTATTAGGTGCGTTTTGAACAGAATAAGTAGCGTTAGTGTCAGTAGGGTAAGTTATAGTATTAGACTTGTAACCCTCGTTTGTTCTAAATAATGATTTAGATTTTTTTAAGAAAAACCACAAATCTTGCTGAAAACCAAATTTATTAATAAATATTATTTTAGTACCTATTCCATATTTTGTGCAATCAATTCTTTTTATATTAACTGTTACTGTATCTAAAACTATTGATGTTGCACTACTTGAATAACTGCTTGTACTTATAGTTCCATTTGCAGCAATAGATGAAAGTTTCCCCGTTTCACCTATTGGTGTTAATACTGTAAAAGATGCTGGTGTAGTTAAATTATTTCTTGCTATTAAGACTGTTGGCTCTATTTGATTGCCCTCAAAAAAAGGATTTACACCCTCAACAAATGTTCCGTAAGATTCAAAACCAACATCGTTTATAGTTATTGGAGTGCCAACAACAGAACCCGTTCCGTCTAATCCCGAATATTGAGTTAATGTGGTTGCAATGGTTACTGATGTTTTTTCATAATTAGATTTGTAAATTATATCTAAGTAATCCCTTGCCAATTCAGAAATATCAAAATTTACTGATGTAAGAGGTGCTGCGTTTTTAATTAAAGTATATCTAAGTGTTCCGTCAATAGTAACTGTACAACCAACAGAACTAACACCCGTTGCGGGTACTTCGCTATGTTTAAATTGTGGGCTTCTTAATGCTATATTTGCCATTGTTTTATTTTTCTGTAAATATCATTTTTGATTCAATGTCTCTTGTAAATGCTTTTGACATTTCTAATTCATATTTTTCTATTCCTTTAGCAAAAGGTTTTGAAAAGAAATAAGTAGGAGACATACCTTGTGCAAAAATACTTTTCTGTAACCAAAAACCCATCTGTCTGTAACTTCCTTTTTTAAATTGACCACCACCTTTTTGACCTTTCTTAATTCTAAACCTTACATTTTTACGTTTAGCCCAAGCGACTAACATATCTAATGGCGGTCTTTTTGACTTGTAACTAAATTTACTGTATGGTGCTTTTTGTCTTCCTTTTCGTCCCGTCTTTTCGCTATCAACTAATCTAGGATTTGCACCCTTTACACCATCATCAACAAAAGAGCCATAATCTTCCATCCAAAATTCTACTATAACCGCAGTATTATCTTCAATTATTTCAAAAGATATTGAGTTGTATAAAGCGCCATCACCCTTACCCGATTTGGTTAAGTTTGATTTTGATTGTTGGACTACATATTTACCATAATCTTTTAATACCTTTTCAACTTCTAGGAACTCCATTAGCAAATATAAATATCATTGTAAATTTGAACATCTAAAGTTGCAGTCCAACCCGCTAATTGGTTTTCAAATCTATCATAGAAAGGTTCTAAGTTTGGGCTACCTTCTAATTGATACATATCTGTATACAAATCACCCATTCTTAACTTCTGTATTAATTTATTTAAGACCCCTAGCTGAGTATTCAAAATATCTTGTACGTTATTATTGCCTCTAAAAATATCAACTGTTTCTTCTTTAGATTGCTCAACTACATCACAAGCCATTATACTTATGCTGAAATCTAAAGTTTGTTCATTTACTACAACACTATTTATGATGATATGTCCTAATGGAAATATGTCTTGCTTTAGTAAATTAACGTCTGTAATATCACCCGTAGTAACTGTATTAATATTTATATCAGCTAACATATTATCTTGAATAGTTTTTGTTAATTGATAAAATCCTCTTACACCTTGGTTGCTCATTTGAATTTATTTTTAATATTGTTTGCTTCTAATTCAGATTTCTCTTTCATAAATTCTAAAGCATACAAACATTTATGTACATTTAATTTAGTGATATCTTCAATTCGTCTAACATCGTTTTGAGCGAGTGCAGCGAAGATGCTTTCATACCACCCCCATTTTCTTGAAAAGTTAGATGTTCCGTCCAGCTTTCCATTTGTTTGTCCTCCAAAGAGTCCATCATAGTTTTCGACAATTCTATCCCTAAATTGTAAAAAAAAAACACAGAACCTAATACAATATCTACGGGCATATCTTTCATTACCTCTTTCGATTCAATGTCATAATCTTTTATTAAGTACTTATCTCCTATCTTTTCTTTTATTGGTCTATACAAAACGTTCATTGCTATTTGCATATTTTGCCAATCGCCCATATAAGTATCTAAGTCAATATATTCACCTAAAGACATACTATCTAAATTTGGAATAAAACCATATTCAATACCACCTAATTCAAAAGTGTGTGTAAGGTTAGGTTTCTCTTCAAACATATCACTAAGTATTTGAATCACTTTATTAGCATCAGTAAATTTTAAAAGCCTTACAGTTTTTGCATCTAGGTTACAAAATATTTCTATCATTTTACATTGTAAAAAATAACTATCATCATTTTTCTCTTGTATTTTAAGAAACTTTTGATATTGCTTTAATGATATTTCTGATAAACTACTAGGTATTGTTAATTCAACTTTCATACTTGTATAACGTATTTAATTTACTTTTTTGCTGAGTAAAGATAATAAAAAAAAGGTAGCCATTTCTGACTACCCTTTAAGGATGCTAAAATCTTTACAAAAAGCAACCTCTATAACATACTCGCTTCAAAACAAGTTCCCGAGCAATAACCTTTATCGGTTTCTAGCGGCTCACCGCATTCTGAACATTCAAACTCTTTCTGTTCGTGCGGATTTAAATAATCGTCCCAAGCCATATCTTAAATATTAAAAATTAAACCTATAATAAATCTACCTATAAAATAGCTCGGTGCTAAAATCAATACTAATGTTTGTAATTTTTTCATCTGTTCTGTTTTAATGATAAACAAATATAAAACAAATAATTGGATTATAAACAAAAAATGTTAATTATTTTTAATTAATTGTGTATTTACCAAAATTTGGTTTGCTCAAAACTGAATAAGTAGAGTAGCGCAACGCATCGATAATGTGATTGTGCTTGTCTATTGGTTTATTAATCATTTTACCGCTTCTATCTTCTTGCCATTTATAGTTTCTAAATTCTTGTATAGCATTATGACTATCTTTTAAGATATGTATTTTAAAGCGTTTTAAGAGGTCTATTCCCGCATTAACACTATCAGCACCTTTTAGACTTGGTCGTACGTTCCAGCCCATCCTACGCAGTTCCTCAATCAATCTAGGTTCAGCTGAATCAAAATAAATTGTTTCACGCTCTATTCCAACTTCTTTCCATTTGTTATGAATATCTATCGTGGTCATTTGTGTTTGGTATAAATGCTCTTTAACGTATAAGTCGTAGTCTTTTCTATAAACAGAAACTAATGTAGTTGGGTCATTTGTATATCCCGCATCTGCTCCGTAACTAATGAACTCTGTATCTAGTGGTATTTGATTTACCTCTACATAATTAAAGATAGTGGATTTGCTTACACCTTTAACCCCTAGCCCGTATATCTGCCAATATTGTTCGTCAGTATATTTTAGCCTTTCAATTTCTTCTTTAATTCCACCACTAAGGAAGCTGTTATCCAAATAAGTAGTAATGTTAAAATCGGCATCTTGTCTTGGTATTACCTTGTCATAAATCCAATGATACTCATCTGATGGATTAAAGTCAAGAATTATTTTATCTTCAGTACGAAATATTAACTGTTGCCAATCTTCATAATCTAACTCATTGGCTTCGTTTATAAATAGTAAGTTTCTTTTCCTACCTCTTACTTTTTGGGGTTGGTCTAAGGAAATAAATTCTATTAGATTACCATTAAGTTTATATTCGTGATTTGATTTATTATGGTTTTCTTCAAAATATGATTTATGTAATTTTAATATATCAAAGAAATCCCTCATTACAGAAGCACGAACTGATGGAAATGTTTTTCTACATATCGTTACTGTTTTTTTAGTGTTCTTTAAACAGTAGTGAAATATAATGTATAAGAGTATATTGTAAGTTTTTCCCGACCTAGTCCCACCTTGCTCAATAGAAATCTTTTTATCTGTTTCTAATAGGTGTTCAAAAACTACGTTAGTCTTTATCTCCACGCTTTATTATTTCAATTTCAAAATGTGTAGGCATTCCATCTGCTCCCGTTATTTCTTGTCTTTCTACATATCCCCTTTTCTTACCTTTTGTTTTTAAGTAGAAAATTGTAGCAGCTGTTGAGTTATCGCTTATCTGTTTATGTAACTGACTTTCTGCAAAATCTAATGCTACGTTTTCAATATCTCTTACCTCTCTAGCAAAATT